>SWCA01008917.1_pt1 | contig 149382 bp, 145 predicted proteins | sample 4692961 | NCBI WGS metagenome assembly SWCA01 (sample SAMN10267275, study PRJNA491770) | bioreactor metagenome | isolation source: DHS bioreactor inoculated with | place: Japan: off Shimokita Peninsula | reverse complement strand
TTCTTACTTCTTACTTCTTACTTCTTACTTCTTACTTCTTACTTCTTTGTTACGTGTAAATTAATTACGTTTTTCAAATCAGTATGATAAGAGAAGGATTTAGAAGAAGAAGTTTTTCTTCTTATTAATATTATATCATGTTTACATAAATTTTCAAGGGTATTTTATTATTTATCGAAATTTCTAACTATTTTATCAATTTCCTCTTGCTTTTTTGGGAATTTTAGGTTATATTAAGAGTAATCCTGTGTTTAATAATTTTCATTTGTCATTGAGCCTTCCAGCTATCGCTGGTGGGCTCTTTTCTTTTATCAACCAGTATCTTTTTATAATCTTTTTACAGGATAGCTTCCTATTACAAAAGAAAAGTATCCAATCTAAGATGATAACTTTCATATTAGATTGGACACTTATAGATATGTTTTTAAATTTAGTATTTAAGTTACTTTTGCTGTAAGAATTACATCATTGGCATTCCGCCGCCCATGCCCCCTGGCATAGGTGGCTCATCTTCTTTAATATCAACTACAGCACTTTCTGTAGTTAATATCATAGCAGAAATAGAGGCTGCATTTTGTAAAGCAGATTTAGTCACCTTAGTTGGGTCAACGATTCCTGCTTCAATCATGTTTACGTATTTTTCGTTAAGAGCATCAAAGCCAACACCTACCTCTGCACCAGCTACCTTCTCAACAATTACAGAACCTTCTAATCCAGCATTGGCAGCGATTTGTCTTACTGGCTCTTCTAATGCTCTTCTGATAATTTTAACTCCAGTTCTTTCGTCTCCCTCAGTGGATTCTAAAAGGGCTTCAACGGCTGGAATAACATTAATTAATGCTGTTCCTCCACCTGAAACGATTCCTTCCTCTACGGCGGCTCTGGTGGCGTTTAATGCATCTTCAATTCTTAGTTTTCTTTCCTTTAATTCCGTTTCAGTGGCAGCACCAACTTCAATTACTGCAACTCCACCTGAAAGCTTAGCTAATCTTTCTTGAAGTTTCTCTTTGTCAAATTCAGAAGTTGTTTCTTCGATTTGAGCCTTCATTTGATTCACTCGGTCTTTGATTGCCTTTTCGTTGCCAGCACCTTCAACAATTGTGGTATTTTCCTTGTCAACCTTAACTGTTCTAGCAGTTCCTAGCATATCAATAGTTGCTGTTTTAAGCTCATAACCAAGCTCTTCAGAAATTACTGTACCTCCTGTTAAGATAGCAATATCTTCAAGCATTGCTTTTCTCCTGTCTCCAAAGCCTGGAGCCTTAACAGCCACACACTCAAAGGTTCCCCTTAGCTTATTCACCACTAGGGTAGCTAGGGCTTCACCTTCAATGTCTTCTGCAATGATCAATAGCTTTCTACCCTGTTGTACAATTTTTTCAAGGATAGGAAGGATTTCTTGTACATTAGTAATCTTTTTATCAGTAATTAGAATATATGGATCATTTAAAACAGCTTCCATCTTTTCTGTATCGGTTACCATGTAGGCTGATAGGTATCCTCTATCAAATTGCATACCTTCTACAACAGATAATACAGTGCCCATGGATTTAGATTCTTCAATGGTAATGACCCCATCTTTACCCACTTTTTCCATTGCATCTGAGATTAACTTACCAATTTCTTCATCGCCGGCAGAAACAGCCCCTACCTGTGCAATGGCTTCTTTCCCTTCTACTGACTTGGAAATTTGCTTTAATTCATTTACAGCTGTATCAACAGCCTTTTGGATTCCCTTTTTCAAAATCATTGGGTTTGCACCAGCTGCTACATTCTTTAAGCCTTCTCTAATAATAGCTTGGGCTAAAAGGGTTGCAGTTGTAGTACCGTCACCAGCCACGTCGTTAGTTTTTGTTGCTACTTCTTTGACAAGCTGTGCCCCCATATTTTCATAGGCGTCTTCTAATTCTATTTCTCTAGCAATGGTTACTCCATCGTTTGTAATCAATGGAGAACCAAACTTTTTATCGATTACAACATTTCTTCCCTTTGGTCCTAATGTTACCTTAACTGTATCTGCCAGCTTATTTACCCCAGCCTCTAGGGAACGGCGGGCATTTTCACCAAACATAATTTCTTTAGCCATGAAAAAACCTCCTCTACTTTATTTAACGTTTTTTAAGTAATTTTACTACAGCCTACATGAAGTATATGTCTATTCAACAATGGCTAGGATATCATTTTGCTTTAAAATGGTATATTCTTGTCCATCATATTTTACTTCTGTTCCTGCATATTTAGAGAAAATAACCTTATCTCCAACCTTTACTTCCATTTTCACTTCCTTGCCTTCTACTATTCCGCCTGGTCCCACAGCCATTACTTCTGCCATTTGGGGCTGTTCCTTGGCACTACCAGGTAAAACAATACCACTTTTTGTTTTTTCTTCTGCCTCAAGTCTTTTAATTACAACTCTGTCGCCTAAAGGTTTAATATTCATAAATTAACCTCCTTATTTTATTTATTTTATTTTTATTAGCTTTCATTTTATTAGCACTCATCGCTAACGAGTGCTAACTACATTTATAATGTTATAAAAAAGTAAATCTCCAAGCAAGCCCAATCAAAGTTTAATATGTCCGATTATTGGCAATTATAATCAATTATATTACTATTTTACTGTTTTTCACTCATTTTCTTAATATTTTAACTTTTAACCAGATTTTTATCATGTTTTTATCAATTTCTCCACATCCAATGGCTTTAGGAAGCCTCAAATAGAACTTTTCTATAATATAATAATTAATAAGGTCAGCAATACTGCTGACCTTTTTTCACAGGAGTCCACCTATTGTTGAATAGAGATGCTGCAATACAATACCTAGCTTACTGAGTATTGGTATCACAATAGGATATACGATTGGCAAAAATACAGCAGGTAGCATGTTTCCCACTTTTATTTTTTTAATCTCAAGGACATTTAATGAAATTCCCATAATGAGTAATCCTCCAATTGCGGTCATTTCATTAATTACGCCCTCCACCAGAAATGGTTTAATTACAGAGGCGGAAAGGGTAATGATTCCCTGATAAACAAATACCGCTATAGAGGAAAGCACGACTCCGATTCCCAGGGTTGAAGCAAAAATAATAGCAGAAATTCCATCGATTAGAGACTTGGCAAAGAGAGTTTCATGGTTCCCTGTGAGGCCACTCTCCAGGGAACCAACAATTGCCATAGCCCCTATACAATAGATCAGGCTTGCAGTAACGAATCCCTTGGCAATAGAACCTTCCCCATTGCTAAATCGTTTCTCCAGCCATCTGCCCATGGCCTCAAGCTTGCTTTCGATGGCCATGGCCTCTCCTATGATGCTGCCTAATGCAACACAGGTAATCATGATTAATATGTTTTCACTTTTTAAGGTACCCGATAGTCCTACCACAAAAACACTTAATCCTAGCCCCTGCATAATAGTTTTTTTGTATCCCTCCGGTATCCCCCTCTTCAGAAATATCCCAAGTAATCCACCAATTGCAATAGCCAACACATTAACGATTGTTCCTAGCATTTAACGCTCCCCCTTGCCGATTCCTAAGGTTCTACCATAGTAAAATAGATATTGCTGTGCATAGCCTGCATATTGTCCAAATTTTTCTTGAGCGAAATGTTCAATATTTGGGGCTGCGGTTTCCTCTTTGAAATAAAAATGCTCCATGAGCCGTTTTATCCAGACATCTACAGGGAATGCCTCCAACTTGGCTAAGGCAAAGAATGCTACACAATTAGCTACCTTAGGGCCTACACCGCTAAATTCCAATAGCCAGCGATGGCAGCCTTCCCAGTCTGATTCATGTAGTTTCTCTATTTCTTCTAAACGTTGAAGAATCTGAGCAGCGGATTTAATAATGTAAGCCGCCCGATAACCCGTATTACAGCTCATTAATTCTTCTTTACGAACGTCTTTTAAAACCATCGCCTCTGGAAAGGTAAAATAGTCCTTTCCTCCCAAAGTTCCTAAATACTGACCATAGCGTTGACTTAGAAGCTGAATGATTTTTTTGATTCTTGGTATATTATTATTGGCAGAGAGAATGAAGGAAATCAATGCCTCCCATAGCTCCTGCCTAAGAATTCGTATTCCCTGACCAAAGGCAACCGCCTGCTGCATCACTTCATCCTCTAAGGACAGCTTCCTTTTAATAATGCCATAGTCAGTATCCAGGTCAAAATAACTTGTCCAGATTTCCTTAAAATCCTTTTTACTTGTATGATTAAAGTGAATATCGTCTCCAGTTTTGCTGATATTAAGTATTTTCCCAAAGGCTACCCCTGTATAGCTGCCATTGGGCTCTTTATCCCACCGAAAGCATTGGCCGCACTCGAAGATGTGCTCCAGTTCAAAATCCTTTTGGTTTTTAAGAATAACACCATTTTCCTTTTCAATTAAATATCTTGGCTCCATTGATCCTCCTTATCGAATTGCCGTACTCTATCAACCCTATCCTTACTCCTCTAAAGGCTGGTAAATATAATAAAGCTGATAGATTGGTCTTCCCGTTTCTGTGTCAAAGAAAACCAGCATCTGTTGTTCATTCTGTACTGTTGTATACCGATAGGCCACCCTTGGTCTGTAATAGGTCTGGAAGGACCGTACCAGGCTGATTCCATTGTATTCTAAATTACTATATTCCGAGTTGTACCTTTCCTTTATCGCTTCTTCTGTGTACTTCCTTTCATAGCTGGGGATTGCCGTACCATCAAAGTCATTGGTATATTTAAGTATTTCTCCTCCTCGTGAGGATACATTTACCCCGTAGGCGTCAGAAATAATCTGTATATCATTTATTATCGGAGTTAAGCGGAAGGCATAAATTGTATCATTGTCTGCTTCCTCTACCTTCATTTTAAACATCTCAGTGATTAATTTACCTTCGTAATGGTTTGCTACATAGCTTTGGGCAATTTCCACTGCCTCTGCCTGAGTGATTTGTTTGTTAGCGGGAATAGGATTTTTTACCTCATAGCTTCTGAGACTGCCATCGATTGCATCGATCCAAATTACATAGGCTAAATTTTTCCCACGGTAATAGCTTAGCTGATAATAATGCACTCCATCTCTTATTTGGGGAGCACCATTCTCAGCTAACAGTCCATAGCTCTTCAATATTGGGTAGGACTTCTCTGCTGCCTTCACCGCCTCCTCCAGGGTAATATAGCCAGGGTGCTGATTTGGGGTCAGGCTATGGCGATAGAGTCTAGTCAGCTCCTCAAAATTGGCTGCCACTTGAATGAGTCCTCCATCGTTAGCATCGGAATCTCTTAGATCGGGTATATGGTCTTTGATATTGTTATATACCTTTAGTAAATGACCTAAGCCTTCATTGGCCCTTTCTAAAAATAATTGATCATATTCACTTAACTGATTATCGTGAATAAGGTATTGATTATTTAAGTGATGTATGACAGCATTACGCAGGGCCTCAATTCCTGTCAGCCCCCGCTCCATCGGAGGATTAGGCCTTAATTCCGTTTGATTTAGGTCTAGCCAATGCTTAAAGGCCACAGATAAATCCTGTAGGGTTCGTTGTAAATTTTGCATGGAGCTCTGGCTCTGATTATCATTTAATTCTGTCATGTATCCTATACTTTGACGAATTCCCTTTTCTACTTGAAGTGAGATTAATTGATTAGTTTCTTGTATTTTTTCATTTGCATCCCTTAATCGTACATAGAATATGCCATTAAAAATCAAGCTGACAAGAATAATTACAATAAGTGCATATTTTTTGAAGTGGGACATAAACAATAGACCTCCTTATCCACCCATTCTCTAATTATCATACCATATTCTAACCCATAAGCATATCACTCTCGAATGTGGGCACGATCTTGTCTTTTAAATGATGCGGGGGTACTAGTACCCCATGGCAATATATTCTGGGTTATCTCTGGTTAAATTTCCATTAGCTCAGTTGTCGTTAGTCAATATTACTCAATATTGCTTCCTCTTCCCCTTGCTCTATGAAGATTTTCCTCAGGGGATATCCCAAGTCTTAACTGTGACAGGCACTAGGGCTCATAAATCATCTTTTTTGTCATTCCCCCATCCACGGTAAAGTTTTGTCCTGTAATAAAGGCAGCTTCTTCTGAGGTCAAATAAAGGCAAAGCTTAGCCACATCCTCCGGCCTGCCTACTTTGCCCACCGGGTGCTGCTTGTGATCTATCTTCCTTAGCTTGTCATAATTCTCATTTTGAATCCAGCCAGGGCTGATGGAATTAACCCGAATTCCGTATCCTCCCAGGGAGAGGGCCAAGGCATGGGTTAAGGAAAGCACTCCCCCCTTAGAGGCTGTATAGGCTTCTGTGTTAGGCTCAGACATCAGGGCCCGGGTTGAGGCGATATTGACTATATTCCCCTTCCCCCTCAGCTTCATGGGCTTACTGCAATGCTTTGCACACAAATAGGTGCCCGTTAGATTCACACCAATGATTCGATTCCAGGCTTCCAGACTCATTTCAAGGGGATTCTCTGAGTAGTAGGAAATGGCCGCATTGTTAATTAACACGTCCACTCCCTCATAAATACGCAGGGTCTCAGCAACCATATATTTTACGTCGGTCTCCTTTGATACGTCTGTATACAGGTAGCTGGATTCTAAGCCAGCTTCTTTCATTTCCTTTTCAAGGTCCTTCCCTCGGGTCTCATTAATATCGGCAATAATAATTTTTCCACCCATTCTTCCGTAGGCCAAGGCAATTGTTCGGCCTATTCCTTGGGCAGCGCCGGTAACAACAATGGTTTTTCCCCTATAGGACATACCGTTCCTCCTCCTCTATTGGCTTATAAGTCATTTAAAACTCCTATTTCTTTTATGCATAAATATTTATAAATACCCTTATTACTTTCTAACTTTACCAGACCTTCATCATATTCGCTATATTTCTACAAAATACCTTCTTCTCTCTAAATTTATATCTTTTGAATATACCTGGCAAATTGAAGGCGACTAGCAGGATATTTTTATGAAAGTACTTCTATTATTTAAGATAATTAGCAGGAAAAAGTGTACTATTGTAGAATAATAGACAAGGTATAAAATGTGGGAAAATAAGGGGATTGACTATGGATAATAATTATGGAAGCATTAATCAAATGGAAAATGTTCTGAATAGCATCCCAGGAATCATTTCATCAAAAATTGTGTTAAATCAAAACAATGAAATAGAAGAAATGCACATAATGGCCACCACGGATCGAAATCCAAAGCAGATTTCACGGGATATACAATCTGTTATGCTGGCTAAATTTGATGTGGATTTTGATCATAAAAAAATTAGCATTGCCCAGGTTGCAGAGGCAAACTTGAAGAAACCAGATCGACGTATCGAGATCGAAGAGATTTCTTATCTGCTAAACGGAAACATGATTCGAGTAGGTGTGAAGCTTAAACAGGAGGGAACAGTCTTTGAAGCCTATGAGGAGGGTTACAATACCGTAAATAATACCCAGCGTGTTATTGCAGCAGCCACCATCAAAGCACTACAGCAAATGATACAGGGTGATTGGGTATTTTCTGTAGAGGATGTTGAGAAATCCAACATTGCTAAGCGTGAGATTATGATTGCCGCAATCAGCGTCATTAATTTTCATCAGGAGCAATTACTGGTGGGTACGGCTATTATTAAAAATGACCTGAAAGAGGCCGTGGTCAAAGCAACCTTGGATGCGATCAATCGAAAGCTTATCAGATTAACAATATGATTTTATTTTTGTAATTTAGACCGACTAAAAATTAAATTTCGTCCATAGCGTAGCGTAGCCGCCTGTTTGCATTAGCGTCGCAGCAGAGTATCACTTAGGGGGCTAGATCAATGGCGATTTTAACAACAATTTTAAACATATTGGTAAGTGCTGCTGCTCATTTAACCTGGAGATAGTACCATTTTAGTCGGTCTAAATTGCTTTTATTTTGGAGGAATATTAATGAATACGCTGCCTAAACCTGTCAAACTATACGTCACAGCTGTCCTTCTGGCTGCCCTAGGATTTAGTTTTTACTTAGCCCCCCAGTACGGAATTCCCGATACTTCTTCCTTTCTTCTCTTTGTTTTTTTATCTATTGTAGTGGAATCTATGGCGGTACCGCTGCCCAATGACAGTGCCGTATCTGTTGGCTATGCCATAGGCCTGGCCGTTATGATTATTCAAGGCCCCCTTGCCACGGCCCTATGCTGTTCCATAGGGGTAGCCTTCAGGGTGCTAAAGCTGTCGGATGGCACCTATAGCCATATAGGCAATACCCCCCTCTACAAAACCCTTTTCAATGGATCTCAGTGCTTTTTATCCATTGGAGTTCCTTCTGTCATATATTATGCCTTCAATACTCAGGTAGGGGATCGTACCTTCTATCTTCATATTATCCCTCTGCTGATAGCCCTAACATCTTATTTAATTATTAATACCACAATTATTACTGTTTTGTTCTCTATTTTATCGAAGGAATCCTTTTGGCATTTGTTTATGAACAACTTTAAATGGACACTGCCTAATTCCTTTATTATCGCTACCCTAGGAATCTTCATCAGCCTTTTATACTTAAATTATGGCAGTATCATTATGCTTTTGTTTTTTGGCCCTCTACTATTGGCCAGGCATTCCTTCAAACTATATTTAGATATGAAAAAACTCTACATGGAATCTGTCTACGCCTTGTCGAAGGCTGTAGAAGCAAAGGACCCCTATACTAACGGCCATTCACAAAGAGTGTCTAATTATGCCCAGGAGCTAGGGGCCTATTTACAATTAACAGGTAAGCAAATTAATAACCTGCGTACAGCGGCATTACTGCACGATATCGGAAAAATAGGCATAGCGGATTCGATATTAAATAAGCCTGCCAAACTTTCAGAACTGGAAATGCATAAAATTAAAAGCCATCCTTCTATCGGGATAGAAATATTAAACGATGTTTATTTCTTTAATGAGATTAAATCCATTATCTATCAGCACCATGAAAGATTTGATGGAAAAGGCTATCCCCAAGGCCTCAGCGGAGATGCTGTTCAAATCGAAGCCTACGTCCTGTCTGTGGCCGATGCCTTCGATGCCATGACCAGCGATCGATCCTATCGTCGAGGAATGACTCCTCAGCAGGCTATGGCCATTATTGAAAAGGAGACTGGTCAACAGTTCCATCCATTAGTAGCCAAGGGATTCATTGAAATGCTTCATTCAAGAAAGGATCTAATACAATGCTATTCCCCAGAACAAAGTGATTCCGTCGCGTTATCAATGAACCGACAGTGATATTGTTGTGACAGAAAGTTAAATAGCAGAAAATATCCAACGGGGCCTGCCCATTGGATATTTTAATCTTATCTATCTGTATAAATATAGCTACGCAATTACCTTTCCAGGATTTAAAACATTTTTAGGATCAAAGGCTGCTTTAATCCCCTTCATGATTGCCATCTGCTGGGCATTGAAGGATTCCTTCAGGTACTCTTTCTTTGCTATTCCAATACCGTGTTCACCAGAAACCTGACCGTTCAACTCTCTTGCCCGTTTGTACATACAGTCAAAAACATCGCTTAGTTTCTTTTCCCATTCCTCTTGACCCAATTCATCCTTAAGCACATAGATATGAAGATTCCCGTCTCCGGCATGACCAAATGACTTGATTCTAATATCGAATTCTTTTTGCAGTTCATTGGAATACTTCACAAATTCTGCAATTTTATTTCTTGGGACTACAACATCACACTCATCCATCTCTGTAGTGGATGCCTTGATAGCTTCCAGGAAGGCACCTCTGGCCGACCAAATGGCTTCGTGTCTTTCCTGAGTTTCTGATATATATACATCTAGGGCTCCAGACTCAAGACAAACCTCAGCTACACTCTCGTAGGCCTTTTCGATATCTTCCTTTGAATTACCATCAAAGGAAAGCAGCAGATAGGCATCTGAAGATTTATCTGGGAACGGCTTCCCTAAAAATTCCTCGGCAGATAAAATTGTATCACGTACCATGTACTCCACTGCTGTTGGAATTGATTTAGATTTAATAATTTTAGGTACAGTTTCAATTGCTTCTTCCAGGGATTTAAATGGTACTAATAAACTAATAGTCTTTTTAGGAAGGGGCAGTAGTTTTAGGATCGCCTTTGTGACAATTCCAAGGGTTCCCTCGGAGCCGACAATTAAATCCTTAAGACTGTAGCCAGAACTGTTTTTGACAATTTTCCCTCCTACCTCCATTACTTCGCCATTGGGAAGAACGATCTCCAGTCCCCGCACATAATCCCTGGTAACACCATATTTTACGGCTCTCATACCACCGGCGTTGGTATTGATGTTCCCTGCAATGGTAGCACTTTTTTCCCCTGGATCCGGAGGATAAAATAGGTCATGAGCTTCTACATACTTACTGATTTCCATCAATAATACCCCTGGCTCTACAGTTAAGGTCAGATTTTCTTCATCTAGTTCTAAAATATTATTCATTTTACTCATGTTCATCATAATTCCCCCGTATAGGGCAACTGAACCGCCCACCAGTCCGGTTCCTTGTCCCCTTGGGGTGACGGGAATATTATTTTCATAGGCATATTTCATGATTTTAGACACTTCTTTAGTGGATAAGACTTCTATCAATATCTCCGGCATTTTTTTCACACTGGCCAGTTCATCATGGGCAAAATCTTCATTGATTTCCTCACCAACATATACTCTGTCTTCACCTAAAACCGAGATTAAAAATTCAATATCTTTTTCATCGATTTTCTTAAAATTCATTTTATTCACCTCTACAATGATTTGATTTTTTCCAGTAAACTTGGAACTACTTCGTAGATATCTCCCACGATACCATAGTGAGCCACATCAAAGATCGCTGCCTTTGGATCTGCATCAATGGCGACAATGACTTCAGAATTGCTCATTCCTGCCTTAAATTGTACAGAGCCTGATACACCACATGTGATAATAAGCTTTGGTCTTACTGTTCTTCCGCTCAAGCCGATTTGTTTTCTTGGGTCACCCCAACCTGCTTCAATCAGCGGTCTGGTACAGGCCACCTGGGCACCAAGGGCTTGGGCCAGTTCATTAATCATTTCAAGGTCCTTTTCTTTCTTAACGCCTCTTCCCGCAACTACAATTACCTCTGCATCTGAAATATTCTCTTCGAGCTCCTTCTCACTGATCTTTAAAACACTAATTCCAGAACTCAGCTTGTCTTTTGATACTTCACAGACAGTTATCTTTCCCTTTGGTGCCTCACTCCGTTCAGGGGCATTAAATATTTTATATCTTACGGTTGCAAATTGAGGTCTATGGTTCGGTGTAATAATCTGAGCCATGATATTTCCCCCAAAGGCCGGTCTAATTTGAACTAAATCAGTATTTTCCTTAACATCAAGTATTGTACAGTCAGCAGTTAAGCCAGTATTAAATCGAGCCGCAACTCGAGGAGCCAGCGATCGTCCTAATGTGGTAGCTCCAACTAGAACAGTAGATGGCTTTACCTTTTCAATAAAGTTCTCAAAGGCCGCTGTATAGGGCTCTATTTTAAAGTCCTTTAATTCTGGACTATCATACACAAAAACTTCATCTACTCCATAATGTAATAGTTCCTCTGCTTTATCCCTTATGTTGTCTCCAATAAATAGGGCATAGACTGGATGATCGATCTTTTGGGCCAGTTCCCTTGCCTTACCAATTAGTTCAAGGGTTACAGGATGGATATCCCCATCTAAATGATCTACATAAACTGCAACACCCGTCCATAGGGATTTATCAATTTCTATAATTTCATCCTCTTGAAATGTAAAAGCCCCTTCCGGCCCCTTTTTTACGCAAATCATACACATTTTACAGCCTGCATTAATTTGAACTTCACCGTCTTTATATTCAATAGCATTGAATGGACATAGACCTATGGATGCATCAATATCTTTAATCTTACTTTGGTTAACAATTATTCCTGCCATAAACTCCCTCCTAATTCATTAGAAATTTCCTTCTATAATTAAATAAATTTTAATTCTGCTAATTTTTTGAATAGTCTATTACCCAACTCTGTTCCCGTGCCATTCCAAACTTCCTTATCTGTATTAACCTCTGGAGGAAACACTCTTTCTACTTGAGTTGGAGAACCACTGCTTCCATATTGCTTTTCATCTTTGTCTAATAAATCCTTCAAGGTAAAGCTAGTGATCGGTTTTGATTTTGTCGCTTTTTTACGTTTGTAGGAAGGTAGTCTAGGCTGGAAGATGCCCTTTTCCACTGTGATCAAGCATGGAAACTGAACTTCAACGGTTTCCATAGTTGTGGGCATATCCATCTCTACTACAATAGAATTTTCTTTTACTTCAATAATCTTTTTCACATTGGCAACGTGGGGGATTCCCATATATTCTGCCATTTCAGGCCCAACCTGGGCAGTATCTCCATCGGTTGTCTGCTTACCACATATTACCAATTGGGGTTTTCCTATTTTTTGTACCCCCTGGGCTAGGGTGTAGGAGGTTGCCAGAACATCGGCCCCTGCAAATTTCCTGTCCGTTAATAAATAACCTTCATCGGCCCCCATCATAAAGGCCTCCCGAAGCACAGCCTCAGACTGGGGCGGACCCATGGTAATTACATTGAGGACAGCTTCCTTTTCTTCTTTAATTCTTAATGCTGTTTCGATTGCATAAAGGTCGTATGGATTCATCTTGGAATCGATACCATCTCGCATCAAATTCCCCTTATCATCCAATTTAACCTCAGTTGTTCCCGGAACTTGTTTAATACATACAACGATTTCCATGTTTTCCCTCCTATTTAATGGTATTATGGTACTACCAATAACAACTAAAAAAATACTTAAACCCAATTTTCTACAAACTAGATACTGTTGTTGTGGCAGGAAAGTTACCTCACCCGTAAATGATCGGCTTCTGGGGCATTTCTAATCACATAACTTTCCCTAACAGAAAAATGACATCGTTTCCCTAAAAGCAGGCCTTACTGTTTGATATCTCATATCTTTACATCAAATCATGCCTGCCGATAGTACAGGGTTATTTTATTACAGCAATTTACATTTACAATGTAGTAGCTATTTATTTTTCCACCCTTTCTTCTGTCTGTTTCTAATTAATAGCTCTATTGAGTAGGTGCCAATTCCTCTGTACAGTTTATTAATATGGTAATATGGTCTTACCAGTAAGTTATCACAATTTTTAAAACATTTCAATGTTTATTTATTTTTTAACATACCATCTGTAAATTGAATGGAACTGATCACATTGTTATAAAAATACATAAAGTTATACAATGGCTAAATTAAAGGACTATATATCAATAGAGCTATCAGGTATTAGAATGCTTTTATTTTCTATTTTTCTATAATAAATCATCATATATCATGAGGTTAATGTTATTAATTTAACAATATTATTGCAGCAAGCTACTCCCTAGCAAGTGGCGATGCTTCTGTTCACTTACTAATATAGAATTTTTCCCTAACATTAAAAACCCCCTTGTTGGGGGTGGAAATTATTGTTGTATTTTATCTAAATATTCCTTAATAATTAAGTTGATGTGAATGGCCATGGCCTCTGCAGCTGCCTTAGGATCTCTTCTAGCTAAGGCCTTATAGATGTTCTCATGCTGCTCAACCAGTAGACCTTTATTCTGTTGATTCATTAAAATCATTCCTCTGGCATCCTCAATAAAGTTATCCATTAAAGCTGAAATGACATTTAAGAAATTTAGCAGCAGATAGTTTTTTGAGGCCTGAGCAATTTTATAATGAAACTCTTTATCTACCTTAACACTATTTTTTTCGTCCTGTGCTTCACTTAAGGCCTTTAGTTGATTAATTAGTTCTCCTAGCTCTTTGATTTCCTCTTCTGTGATCCGTTGAGCAGCTAAGGTAGCAGTTTCAACCTCAATTACTCTGCGCAAATCCACGATCTCTTGGGGTCTGCTTTCCTGCAGCATAAATAATACTGAAAGGGGCTCAAAAAGACAATGATCGAAGCTCTCGGTAATAAAGTTGCCGTCTCCCTGCCTCACCTCGATTAAGCCAATAATCTGTAGGGCCCTAAGGGCTTCTCTGACAGAGGTTCTACTTACTCCTAATTGTTCTGCAAGCTGCCTTTCAGAGGGTAATTTATCACCTTTTTTTAGATCCCCATTAGCAATCATGCCTTGGATTTGTTCAATCACTTGTTCGTATACCTTTGTGCTCTTAATTGGGCTAAACATTCCTTCACTCCTTCATCGAGATGACTATCGCTGTCATTATGTATCTAAAGAAACAGTACAGGTTTAACAAATTTATAATTGCAAATACGACAGCCTCAAATTTACTGTGTTAATCTAGGGCGTGTCTGAAAACCCACTCAAGGCCATCTTTCACTGCTTTTTTGTCCCACACAGCGTTGCTTTTCCTTGACGTACCCCTGGTATGCCTTCAAAAAGCGCCTTGCTTGGAACAAAAATTCAGTAAAATCTTCACCCTTCAGAGTATTTAGACACACCCTAATCTAATCTGTTTTTATTTATTTAAAATCTTTTTACCATTATATCATATTTATCAGCTATAAAGCATTATTTCCCCCATTTTTATCTGTTAATACAGCCAATTCAATCGACAAAATCAGGACTAAGGATTATTTATTTATGCAATAGATCTTTTCTAGAAAGTAGTAGCTGTATTTGTTGGCAAAAGGTACTTTTCAGAGAAAAAAATCAGGCTCTCGCCTGATTTTTTTCTAAATATTTATATTAGTACCAGCCTCTTAACTTCATTGCAACGGCAATTCTCTTAATTGACATCATATAGGCTGCTGTTCTCATGTCTACCTTATGCTCTTCTTTTAGATTCCAGATCTCTTCAAAGGCCTTTACCATTAACTTTTCTTGCTTTTCTTGTACTTCATCGAAGGACCAGCTGTATCTCATTAGGTTTTGTACCCATTCAAAGTAAGAAACAGTTACTCCACCAGCATTAGCAAGAATATCAGGAATAACAACAATTCCTTTTTCAGACAATACCTTATCAGCTTCTGGCGTTGTAGGTCCGTTTGCACCTTCACTTACAATTTTAGCCTTAATGCTGTTTACATTGTTAGAGGTGATTTGGTTTTCTAAGGCACAGGGCATTAAAATGTCACACTCAATACCCATTACTTCACTTCTGTCTAATTCCTTAGTAGCTCCTGGGAAGCCTTTAACTGCTTTATGCTCTTTTACATATGCCATTAAGGCCTTTACATCAAATCCATTGTCATTAACGATACAAGCAGTATGGTCACCAACAGCTACAATTTTTGCACCCATTTCAGTTATATAGTGTGCTGCAAAGCTGCCTACATTTCCGAAGCCTTGGATAACAACTTTAGCACCTTCTAATGGTAAACCAATCTTTTTAGCGGCATCTCTTGCCATAATTGCTACACCATAGCCTGTTGCTTCAGTTCTTGCTAAAGAACCATAGAATTCTACTGGCTTACCTGTGAAAACGCCTGGCTCAAATCGTCCTGTTGTTCTTTCATATTCATCTACAAACCATGTCATAATTTGTCCATTTGTATTCACGTCTGGAGCAGGTATGTCTTTTCTTTCACCGATAATTGGAGCAATGGCTCTTGCGAATCCCCTTGATAATCTTTCTAACTCACCTTTAGATAATTCGGCAGGATTAACAGTGATACCACCTTTTCCTCCGCCATAAGGGATACCTACAACTCCGCATTTAAAGGTCATCCATGTTGAAAGGGCTTTTACTTCATCTCTAGTTACATCTTGATGGAATCTAATTCCACCCTTATATGGTCCTACAGCATCGTTATGTTGTGATCTGTACCCAACGAAAGATTTTACTGAGCCATCGTCCATCTTCACTGGAATAGAAACCTCTAAAACTCTTGCTGGGTTCTTTAAGATTTCGTATACCGCAGGCTCAGTACCTAGCTTATCGCAAGCAGTTTTTACTTGCAGCTGGGCAATTTCAAATGGATTTAATGTTTTTTCAGACATTTAAATACCCTCCTAAATAAATATGAATTTTGGGAATAAGTAATACTGCATATATATTTTAAAAGAGCCAGGCTCTAATAAAACGTTTTCATTGGTAAAATTTTAACAATCATTCAATTAACAGAATTGTCTAAACAATTTTCTTTAACACAGAAACAGGCCATGCCTGGCCCAATTTCTGCTTACATTTGAATTATAACATAACCCTATTTTATTGTAAACAAGTTAGGATTGTATACAAGATTTTTAAGAAATATATTCACCGCTAAAATATTGAGGGACGTCATTCCCTCAACCTCGTTCTTTACATTTTGTTGAACAGCTTCGCTAAGGTCCTTTAAGGAGTAGCCGTAAATTGCTACAGCATCAACATTAATTACCACCCCTGTATTATAATTGATCAAGTCCACATACAGTACCCTATGGAGGCCATTTATTTTATTTGCGGCATACTGAGCCAGCTCCTTAATAACCCGATCTGATATGGTGTAGCGGCCCATATAGCTAAAGGTAGGCCTTACAACTGACTTCTCGTCCACCTCATAATGGCCTCCCTTTCCCAGGCTTCTAAATACCTTCAGGGGATTCAAAAAGTATCCGGAAAAGTGCTTCTTTATTTCAAAGGTGGGAACGGGAATGACATGCTTTCCCTCCTGTACCCGCTGTCTTCTGGCAATCTTTATTTCTTCAGAAGAAACCAGTTGATGAATATAATATTTTTCCTTTATATCAGGTAATTGTAGATTTTTAGCAATAGATTCCACCATTTTATCTGAGGTTCCTAAAATTAATATTTGCTTAGGATTTTCTGATTCAATTAGTTGTCGAATTTCTTTTTGATGTCTTTCCTCGATAAAAAGGGCTCGTTTCACGGCCGAAAGCTTTGTCTTTTCTCTTTTGGCTGAATATCCCCCCAATACTTTATTTCCTTTAATCAATAGGCCATCATCAATAATGTAGGGAATCTTTTTTTTCTTTGACAGCGATATAGCTTGATAGCTTTTCCCTGTACCACTGGCACCAACAAGGGCTGTAACATCCATGTTATTTCCTCCCGACCATAAGCTTGCCTTTATTTTATCACATTAAAAAGGTCTTAGAAATATGATTTGACTTTTCGTTGCCTGCCATAAATAAAAAAACAAAATTTGCCTATGATACAACCATATACAATGATAATCATTATATTTTATGTTTTTTTGACAATAAAATAAAATTAATAGTGTTTTCCCTTAAGGAATGTTGTTATAATACACTTGTATACAAATTAAAGAAATGTTAACACTAATTAAAAACAAATTTAAGGAGGAATTTAACATGGCTTATAAAATTACTGATGCCTGTATTAGCTGTGGAGCATGCGAACCAGAATGTCCAGTAGATGTAATTTCAGCAGGAGATAGCATCTATGTGATCGATGCAGATGGATGCATTGAGTGCGGTGCCTGTGCTAATGTTTGCCCAGTGGACGCTCCAGTTCCAGAAGAATAGTCAGTACTTATATGTTCAAAAACATAGAAGACAGCATCACCTTATTGATAAGGATGCTGTCTTTTGCTATTCATTGGTATCCTTATGCTTTTTTTGCAGATCGAGCTTAACTAAAAACTTTAAAATAGCTTTCTCTTCATTAAAAGAAAAGTCATTTAATATGGTGTGGAGCAGTTCTTTTTCCCGTAGTGCAAGCTCCTCATAAATACCCATTCCCTTTTCCGTCAGTTCCAGAACCTGAACCCTTTTATCGGACTCTGATTTCTTCTTAATAATGTACTTTTGAGATTGTAGCTTATTAATAATGGTTCCAAAGGAATTACGGTCAATACCCATTTCCTCCATCATTTCGAACATTTTCTTTTCTCTTTGATTACCCAATAGCTTTAAAACAAACCATTCTGTTATAGAGAAGGTATCGGTATGACTCTGTATGCCTTTTTTATCGAGACTCAATATACTCTGAACCAGTTTTTCCATATACTGTTGGATTTGCAAGTAATAATTCCTCATATGTTAATCACCTGTCATGCCGTAAAATTGAAAAATCCAGATATCTGGATTTTTAATTGGACGACTGAAGATTTTCCTTCTCATTTAATAAGTAGGATAAAATAAATAAGCTTTCACTCAAGTGAACATTTTCAACGATTACATCATTGGGTACTTTAATATCAACTGGAGCAAAGTTCCAGATCCCTTTTACATTGGCTATGGATAGCTTATCGGCTACTTCCTGGGCCACTTCCTTAGGTGTACAAATAATTCCTATCTCTACATCATTGTTCTTGATAAAGTCTTCAAGGGTATCAAGGTCAAAAATATCAATATCACGGATTTTCATTCCAATTAATTTAGGATTCACATCAAATAACCCTAACAGCTTAAAGCCATATCGATTAAAGCTAGGATAATTGGCAATTGCCTGACCCAAATTACCTGCTCCGATTATGACCGTTGTGTAGCTTTTATTAAGCCCTAATATTTTTCCAATTTCTTTATAAAGCTCCTCCACATTATAACCATAGCCCTGCTGTCCAAAGCCGCCGAAACAGTTTAGATCCTGTCTGATTTGAGAAGCGGTGAAGCCAATTAATCTACTCAATTCTCTTGACGAAATCCGGTAAATTTCCTTATCCAGTAAATCCTTTAGATATCTATGGTATTTAGGTAGTCTTCTTATAACTGCCATTGAAACATTAGAAAAATCTCTGTTCACAAAATCGCCTCCCAATTTTATCATTCATTATATTAAAAGATTCTGTTTATCTTATTCTAGTACTACATTATCGTCAGCAGAAATTTTACTCGATATTACTTCCTTTTTTGCCTAACTCTGTAGTAATTCTTCTCAGAGTATACCGCCAAGTTTAGCTACAACGGAATACCAGCCTTTTTGGTATATAGTATTCCGTATAATCAAAAAAACATATGCCCTACAACACTTTTCTTTTTAGATATTATTATAACAATCATTTAAGTTAATGTCAATCAATCAAAACTTGTATAAGCTTGTAAAACTCATGCTTCTAACTGGGTCATCAAAAAAACGTTTTCAAAAAAGAAGTAGGCTGTTAATCCCTGATTTTTTCATACAAATATTAGTAATGATCGCAGTTTCACTGCTAATTCTAATCAGTTATAAAATAAACAATTTTACGTAACTTTCTTCCTCATCTATATTTTTAAGAAAAAATTAAGATTTTAAATTAAAATCAGGTTGGCTAATCACAACCACCCTGATGCATGTAGAAAAGACCCCATTCCTTCAGCTAATAGGCTAAGTTTCCAACAAACTCGATAAGATTAGAATTCAGTTGTTGCGAACTCAATGCCAGTTCGTCAATTCCCGATAAAGCCCCAACTTCCCTTTTCGCTATGATTAAGATTGTGATTTGCCGGTCCATTAATTCTTATTGTAAATAATGTGAACGATTTACATAAATGGCCTTATTTATCTTATCAAATCAAAAGAATGTATTTATTTTAAGCTATTTTTACTTAAAAATCAACAAAGAATCAGAAAAATCAATAAATTATTTTTTAACAATCCATTATGCACCATATTTATAAAATACCTTCCTTTAATCCTCCTCCCTATATTGTCTTCCTTCCTGGTCCTTTTTTTGTTAGAATAATCATAGACCGCAATGATGGGAGGAATTATCATGATAATTTTATCATGTAATCATATTACAAAATATTTTGGAATTGATTTAATACTCGAAAATATAACCTTCAGTATTCAAAAAGGCGAAAAGGTAGGCCTGGTTGGTGTTAATGGGGCAGGAAAATCTACTCTTTTTAAAATTTTATGTAAGGAGTTATCCTATGATGAAGGGGATTTATTTATAGCCAAGGCTACAACCCTAGGTTATCTGGAACAATCTAATATTTTTTCTGAAACCAATGATGTCTATACTGAGGCCCTGTCAACCTTCTCACATCTATTGGAAATGGAGTCTAATCTCAGACGTATGGAAAAAAGCATTGCTGAATTAAGTCACCAGGCTTCAGATCATCCTGAACTTGAGGCACTGATGGAATCCTATGCTGCCATGACAGAAACCTTTGAAAAAAACAACGGCTACGGCTTTCGCAGTGAGGTAAAAGGTGTTTTAAAGGGCCTGGGCTTTAACGAAGAGGATTTTAATCAGCCAATTGCTCAATTAAGTGGCGGTGAAAAAACCCGTCTATCCCTGGCTAAGCTGCTTTTATCAAAACCTAGTATTCTATTGCTTGACGAGCCTACAAATCACCTGGACATTGGTGCTGTAGAATGGTTAGAGGGCTTTTTAAAGGACTACAGTGGAACAGTGCTGATGATTTCACACGATCGTTATTTCCTTGACCAGGTGGTCACTAGAATTTTGGAAATTGAATATCGTCGAATTACAAGCTATAACGGAAGCTTTACCAGCTATATTAGCAAAAAGCGTATTTTACAGGAGCAGCAGGTAAAGAATTACCAAAATCAGCAAAAAGAAATTGATCGACAAGAGGATATTATCCGTCGTCTACGACAACATGGTACAGAAAAATTAATTAATAGAGCTAAAAGTCGAGAAAAAATGCTGGACAAAATAGATCGGTTAGAGCTGCCCCAACTCTATCAAAAAAGGGCTAAAATCAGTTTTGAATCTGAAATTAAAAGCGGTAATGATGTGTTAAAGCTTGAAAATGTGGGGAAGTCCTTTGAAGATAATGAGCTATTTAGAAACGTAAGCTTCCCCATTTATCGCGGGGAAAAGGTAGCCATGATTGGTCCCAATGGAATCGGAAAATCTACCTTAATGAAAATGATTTTAGGTCTGACCCCTGCCAGTGAAGGTGAAATTGTACTAGGGCATCAGGTTTATTCGGCCTATTATGACCAGGAACAAAAAAATCTTCACGGGGAAAAGATGGTGATTGATGAAATATGGGACGACCATCCCTTAAAGACAGAAACTGAAATCCGGACCCTATTGGGAGCATTTCTCTTCCAAGATGATGAGGTTTTTAAGCTAGTTTCAACCTTAAGTGGTGGTGAGCGAGCAAGGTTATCTCTTTTAAAGCTTCTCTTATCTAAGGCTAACTTTTTGCTGCTGGATGAGCCCACTAATCATTTAGATATTATATCTAAAGAAGTGTTGGAGGAGGCCTTGATTCATTATGAAGGTACACTGCTGGTGATTTCCCATGACCGATATTTTTTAAATCGTGTCGCCACGAAGATTATCTCTTTAGACGGCTCTGGAGCTGAACTATTTTTGGGTAATTATGATTATTATCAATACAAAAAACGAGAGCAGCTTTTACTGACTGATGACCCAGTGCTTGAGGAAAAGACTAAGACCCAGATGAAGGATGAAAAACGTAAAGAACGACAGGAACGTACAAGGCAAAGGGAACTGGTTAAGCATAGACAAAAACTAGAGGCCGATATTATGTCTCTAGAAGAGGAGCTCTCTAATTTAGAGGATCTCATGTGCCAGGAAGAAATCTATTCAAACCCTGAAAAAAGTAGAGAAGTTCAGCAACAAACCACATCTCACCGAGAGACACTGGAAAAATTATACCAGGAATGGGAAAAAGCTATTGACATATCCTCTTAAAAGGACTACACTGTTTTTGTTAACCAAAATAAAATCAAAGGTTAACGAAAGGAGATGTGTTTATGAAGCTTTCCCCTAGGGATATGGCCTTAACCGCCATGTTTACAGCTATAACAGCAGTGGTAGCACAGATTTCCATTCCTCTGCCCTTTTCCCCAGTTCCCTTTGCCATGCAAATTCTAGGTGTGTTTTTAGCAGGAGGAATATTGGGAAGTAAATTAGGAGCCCTTTCACAGATTGTCTACTTATTACTAGGTGCCGTTGGAATTCCTATATTCGCCCAAATGCATGGGGGAATAGGTATTTTATTAGGCCCAACGGGAGGATATTTAATTTCCTATCCCTTTGCTGCCGCAATCATTGGCTATATTATGGGGAAGCGGCGGGATTTAAAAGGGGCATTTTTAGGAATGTTTTTGGCATTATGCTTAATCTATACCCTTGGACTAGTTCAATTAAAATATGTTACAGGCTTAGACTGGAAGGCTGCCTTCCAATCGGGGGTCGCTCCTTTTATCCCCTTCGATCTTGCAAAAATGAGTTTTGCAGCATTTCTGTCCTTTTATATTGTCAATGCCTTACATCGAAACAACTTAATTCATCATAAGGCTTAATTTCTGCAGCCTAGCCCTATACATCATATGGGGCTTTTCTTGTTTCATAGGAAAGTTCGTCTTTCCTATTTCTACACAAGGCTCTTCTTTCCCTCACATTATGTTAACACATTTTGTAGAAAAACTTTCTATTTTGTTATCTGCCAAGAAATTACTCTTAGGATATCCACAGCTATCCACATTGTATCCACAGATTCCACAAGTTTATCCACAAATTCCCTTGGGACTATTGGTGTCATCCAATATTAATCCACATTATTCACATTTAGCTCCCCCTGTCCTTGTGTATAATATGTTAATTACATGTTAATAAAAAAACTCCACTGACCATAAATCAGTGGAGAATTTATTTACATAAGTAAAATTACATAAGTTATTGATCGAGTATTGTAAATCATTATGTAGGGTTCCCATGTAAGTATAATTGCAATTACTCGTTTGCAGCCTTCTTGATCTCTTGTATTAGTATCTCTTTTTCCCTAGTTTCAATCAATAGAGCATCAATTATGCCATGCATATGATCAATTAATTCTAGCAAATCATTTCTGCTCATATCAGTGTCAAGCTTTTTCATCCAGGACAACAATTCCAACTACATTCCCCCCTTTTTATAATCATTACAAATCGATTATATCACAGGGGAAAACTCATTTTATACCAGCAATTTAATGTATTAAAGACAACAATTACCACTAATGGCGCTGGCCAATTTTTAGATTTGGAATAGCATTTAGTTCTAGTGTAGACCTATGGCCTGAGATATAGTCATAATAAGCCACACAGCCTATCATCGCAGCATTATCGGTACACAGTTTAATTTCTGGATAGTATAAATTCATGGCGTTAGCATTACAGGCCACCTTTAGCATGGCCCTAAGGCCGCTATTGGCAGCCACCCCTCCTGCTAAAACAATCTGTTTCACACCCTTCTCAAGGCTGCAGGCAATGGTCTTTTCTGTTAATATTTCAATTACTGCCTGTTGAAAGCTTGCCGCTACATCTGCCTGTTGAATGTCATTCCCCTTCATCCGTTGACTGTTCAAATAATTTAACACAGCTGATTTTAATCCACTGAAACTAAAATCATAACTTCCATCCTCTAAATAGGCCTTAGGAAATTTAATGGCCTGGGGATTTCCCAGCTTTGCTAATCTATCTATTTCAGGTCCCCCTGGATAATTAAGTCCCAGGGCCCTGGCAACCTTATCAAAGGCCTCTCCGGAAGCATCATCCCGGGTTCTACCTAATATTTCATAGCTTCCATAGTCCTTCATGTACACTAGATGAGTATGACCCCCAGATACAATCAATGCCATAAAGGGAGGCTCCAATTCAGGATGTTGAATAAAATTAGCATAGATGTGACCTTCAATGTGGTTTACTCCGTTTAAGGGAAGCTCTCTGGCTAGGGCAATTGCCTTGGCTGCAGAAAGTCCGACCAATAGGGCTCCCACCAAACCAGGTCCATAGGTAACCCCTATATGAGTAATTTCATTAAAGGTAATGTTTGCTTCCCTTAAAGCTTCTTCAATAACACCATTAATACTTTCTATATGCTTTCTTGAGGCTACCTCAGGAACAACACCACCAAACTTTTTGTGCTGCTCTATTTGTGATGCTATAATATTAGACAATACGGTTCTGCCATTTTTAAGAACACTCACTGAGGTTTCGTCGCAGCTGGTTTCAATAGCCAGCGTAATAATATCCTTGTGCTTTTCTTCGCCTGTCATCCACAATTCGCTCCTTATCTTTGTACTAATTCTATTATACACTTAAATTAGCCAGTTGGGTATTTCTTCATCTCTTTGAAGGATTTAAGCAGTTATTTTTTCTTGAAAGGACCAATACTATGATGAAAGGAGTTGATATAATGAAGCAGCGTCGAATTAAACATAGGTCTCCTAAACCAATACCAGTGCAAAATGATATCAATGTTATGCCCGATGGAATGCTTGAGGCGGTTACTCCAACTGATTTAGCAATTTTGTCAGTAGCTATTCATTCTCCTGAGGTTACAGATCTTTCAAAGACAAAAAATCAACACAATAAAGATCACTAGAGATAAACTGATCTTGTGCCAGTACCCCCTGGCAGTTAAAACTTGGGATATTTCCAGAAAAATTGCCATAAAGTAAGGTGAAGGAGGACAATATCGAGTAATATCGCCACTGACTACAACACAGCTATAGGGAAATTTAACCAGGGATGACCTAGAATATAATTTCGATGGGGTACTAGGTTTAGCTAAGCCTGTTGGTGCCTCCTAAGTAAGCGGGCCACCGCAGGCTGTTTTTCATTCTTTAGCCTTTTATTCTTCTAACAGTCTTTTTTCTCCCTGTAATTCTCTGAGAGGAGCAATATTTTGGGTTACTTCAAGGGTACCCATAAAAGCTCCCTTTTCATCCCTAACTGCAAAATATTGAATATAGATAAACATTCCCTTCATCTGAATCCAGAAATCCACATGATCCTTCTCGCCCCTTTGGAAATCCGCTACAATTTCTTCTACAACATGAACACTTGCCGGTGGGTGACAATTTTCTACCCTTCTTCCAATAATGGCCTTTGTTCTAGTAAAAATTCTTTCCTTTCCTTCCGAGAAAAATTTTACAATATTGTCCTTATCCACATAGGTGATATCAATGGGCAGGTGATTGAAAATAGCACTTACTTCTTCCAGCTTCAAAATTCCAGTATTAAATCTTAAATATCCGGTTGGTGCTTTACTTTCTTCAATCTCTTCCTTGGCCTTTTCTTCCCTTGGATTGGGCTTCCAGCCCTTTTCCGGCTCTATTAAGCAATACCCTATTTCAATGCTTTCCTCCATGATGCTGCCCCATTCCTCCTGGGTTAACAGCTCAAAGGCCGTAGGAAACAAAATATTTTCCTCTTTATATATCATTGATTGTATTGCTTCCACCAATTCCTCTGTTTTGGTAATGAGGGTAGGATAATCTTCTCCTGATCCGTGGAAGGCCTCCTTGGCCATTAAGCTTACCTCTTTTAGGCTTCTTCGAATGTCATCGTCGATTCCCCACATCACTGAGGTAGGCCCTGTAAATTCATATTTCTCTAAATAAGGAAATAAAAGATTTTCTTTTCTGCTATAATGTTTATCAATATCCGCCAGCTGTCCGTAGGCATCTCTTAATTTTAACAGAAGTGCTTTGTCCTGTTCCTGCTTTTCATTAAGTTGATTAAGGGCTGGCAATAGGAGAAGGTCAATCACCTTTTCGATTGCACGATTTTCCTGCCTAAAGGTGTATATGGGATGCCCTGGTATGGTATCTGAGGTGGGTGTCTCATCTAAGCTGTCCTTAAAAACTGCCACATGGACATCACATAATCGCTTTACCTCACTTACCTCAAGGCCTTCTTGAATTAAGGCTTCTTCCATTTCGGCGATTTCCCTGGCATCAATATTTTTAATTAACTGACTAAATCGCTCTTTTACATCCTCTACCCTTGCACCCCCATGGAGCTCTTGGATCAGTCCCTTAAGCAACTTTTTTCTTTCTTCTCTGTTATTAATCAATTCGCTCATGCTTCCACTTCCTTTCTAGTTATAGCCCGCTTCCTTTAGACGGACAATCACTGCGTGAAAATCTATCCCCTTCATTTTGCAGCCCTTTTCCAGTGTCATGATTTTTCCAGCGGTCCTCCTGACCACTGGATTAGAAATATCTTTAAATCCAAGGGAGACCATAATTTCAATTAACTGTGGATTGGCTTCTGTCAACTGATAAATGGTTTTATTTAAATCTAGTACCGTCATCGATTTCCTCCTTGTCAAAATTAATATGTACTGTTATTCTTCTAATTATTAGTTTATCTTTTTTCAATTTAATTACTGTGATTTAAATCATAATTTTCCCAATAAATTGTTTCATAAGTGATTTTCTTTCAAAAAAAAGAAAATCAGAGAAACCAACCTCTGCTTTTCTCTTTCCTTTACCAATACCGATTCAACTGAAAGTCATCCTGAATGGTTCGATACAAATCCCACCAGATGACCTCCCCCTTATTGATGCCCTTCCCCAGCACATCAGCATTGGTAGGTCTGTTTTTTCCATAGCTGTTGTATTCCGTCGGCGGAGTTTGGTGCCACTTATTGTCAGCGGCCCATTGGTCCTCCTTTTCAGTGTAGTCCAGGTCATTAACCTGCCCATGGCCCTTTTTTCCCGTGATCTCAAAGGTAATCAACACCTGGTATTCCAGAAGCTCCTTTTTCTGATAGAGATCCAGCGGATAACCCTTCCTTACAAATTTAGCCTCATGGGGCAGGAAGATAAAAGAAGCATAGGTAGTATATTTCCCCTGGGCCATATCCTGAGCCTGCCGGCTTCTCTGTTCAGGTACCAGCTCCCGATCAGCCTCATAGCCTATGGCCTCCTTCAGATTGGGCCTTAGGATAATATGCTTGGATTTTTCATAATAATATCGAATTTGATCATCCCATTTTGGATTATGAATATCATCAATTCTGACATAGTCCCCCTCCCGGTTTAGAAGATAGACATCCACATCCCGATATAGGTTTCTTAGATTGTCCATCCCATGGTATTTCACTTGAATCTGGATAGTATCCTGAGGCTCCTCATAACCCACAGTATCTAGCTTATATTGAGTCTGGTAACCCAGGGCACTGCCGTGGCCCCATTTATTAGAGAAGATGGGAAAATCCTTAACCCGAATCCCCATATACTGTAGGGCCGTAGGCTGACGATTGTGCTGCTGAAAAATTGATTCCCATCGATAATCGGCTACCGCCGCCACCCGAAGATTTTTAACCTTATTGAGGTAGAGAGGAGGACTGACAGTAGTAGTCACATTCCCTGCTCGGTCTTCCTGGCGAATATGAAGATACCACAATCCTTCCTTCAAGTATCCATATCGGCTAATTTCATGGTGGGGGTCAAGGGTAATCCTAACCCTTCCCATATTTCCACTTTGATAAGCTGGCTGACTCCAGCTTGGCTGTACATGCTCAGAAAGTAAACTATTAGTGCTTTGATAATCATGATGAAAGCTCTGCCACCCCCCGACTTCCGTCAGTTGATCATATCGCTTTGACCAGGCATATTGAAGACGGCTGCTGTTGGTATGGGTATAATATTCTTCGTCACTTCCCGTACCCGATAGATTATCATCAATGTAGACATAGAGCTTATTTTGATATTTGTCTACCGTGTATTCAAAACCGTAGGGTTGTCCCGGTGTTCGATAGGAAGAAGGAGTTTCCTGAACATTAGCTATTTTCTTTGTATAGCCATATAGGTTGCTGCTATCGACAGCAAACCTGGCCGGTTCAGGATCAGTTTTATCCAGGGGGAGGGCTCCCTCAGTCCAGGAGCCATTGGTTGATACAGTTCTGCCATTGATTACAATAATCCCCTTATTCCCTGCCAGGTCTTCCAACCCTAGGGGGATCAGATAGACCCCATCCCGGTTGATAGTAATGCTTTCACCATAGCTGTAGCTGCTGCTATGACTATGGGGAATAATTCGCTTCCCCATAAAAGCCTTGTTACCTGTATAGCTTAAATTAGTAATGTCAAAATAACTATTAACCATTCCTGAAACCTTACTTGCACCCTGCTGAGACTGATCGTCAGCCTTGACAGCAACATCAAAATTATCATTACTCCACCAATCCCTATCGGGACTGTAATCCACTTCGATTACAGGGGAAGACTTGTCCAGGGAATAGACACCTGATTCTGCGGGAAAAGCATCCGTAGGCTCTGGCCCCGTAGGGGGAGCTTCCCCAGTCCAGCTGGCTGAAACGACCATTCCCTGGGGTGGAGAGGGGGAGGGCTCCCCGGAATCTGTCCATTCTCTGGTACCTCGATTCCAGCCCGCTACTTCTCCGGTTAATTTCATATTCATTTCTTCTTTAATAATGGAGATACTGCTGCCATTGGGAATGGTGGTACTTACGCCTGCGGTTCCTCCGATACGAAGGCTGGCAGGGGTAAATTCTTCTGTGTATTCCTGGTCTTCTTCACCGCTATCTGAATCAGAAAAAGTTTGGGTTTCAGTAATTGTCTCTCCTGTTTCAGGATCAGTTCCGACTACTACTTCTTCCTCCCATTCGTAGGTGTAGGTATAGCTTCGGCTGGCGGTGTTGGTCATGATGACCTCTCCCGTGGCCCTGACGGTGACCGGAATATCCTGGTTAACCCAATAGCTGTTGTTGTCTTTTGTTTTTCCTCCTATCTCCTGGGTAGCGTTAGGGGAGAAGGTGATCTCTACGTCGCCATCCTCACCACCCCCCGGAGGTGGAGAATCTCCCTCTATATAGTAGAAGATCACAGCACCGGAGGGGCTATCATAGCTAAAATCAAGACTTACACTGCTGCCGCTTTGTCGATGACTGCTGATTGCCTCATACATGGCTGACTCATCCTCTAAAGCCATTGCCTTTCTAAAACCCACAAGCTCATACCCAGCCATATTGGGAGCTTGTACTTCAACTGTACTAGAAGAAACATTACGCTGTTCAGAATCAACTAAGACACCGTTTCCCTGATCACTGGTATCATTCAACCGCCGTGACTCAACTACCAAGCTTCCCTGACGAACCTCCACATTGATATGGGTGTAGTACCACCAACCCATTTCTTTTAGAAGATTTTGCCCAAATGAACGCTGGACTCCGTTTTCAGAGTAATTTCCCATTCCCCAGGGCTCTGTATGTGGTGTATCATCCCTTACATTTAAGAGGAACCTGAACTGTCCTGCATTCGGCAGTAAATAATTTGAAAGCAAGCTTGCTTTCTGCCCTGAATATAGTGACCCTACATTGGTTTCGATGATCTGAAAATCATAGGCATTGATAACAGTTCCTTCGCCAACGATGGAATCATCTGTGATTTGAATGTTATCCCCCGCCAGGGCCCCTAAGGTAGATGGGCCAGGGGAGCCTACTCCATACGGATATTTTTTCATGTCTGCCTTTTGGCTTTCACCTGTATTTCTGTTGGTTAGGGTGAATCCAGCTTGAGGTTTATCCACTCCGGGAAAATTCATTCGATGATAATCCATATAGCCGTCTGGCCCAAACCATTCCGGTGGAAATTTATGTTCTACCCCATAAGCAAAACTGAGGGAGAATATTATCTGATAAAATAAGGTGCAAAATATCAATATACCGCTTAACATATGATTTAGTTGGTTTTTCTTCATATAACCTCTTTTTTTATTCATAAAAACCAAACCCATAGTCTTCAACAGTACCTGTTCTATAATAATGCTTTTCTTGGTCTCCCTTTTTAATCGTAATACGGTAGGTAATTTCCTGACCGTTTTGAAAGTCAAATCCCACCATTGGAACGTCTATAATTTTCCGCCCCCATCCCTTAACGAATTGACGATCTCTCCACACAGTCATATCTTGCTTGTACACCCCTCGCCCATCAAAGGCATTTCTTTGATTTAACTCAGGAAAACTAATACATTCTGCCTTAAATAAGTACTCGTCAGTATAGTCATCAATGTTGCCTATTTGGATTGAAAAAATATCTCCACCGACTCCAAATCTCACATTAGGAACAACACTAAGCTCTGGCTCAACAAAGCCTTCTATTGCTTCTGCTATCGCCAATGTTTCTCCTGATCGTACCCGAAGTAATCTGCTAATGATTGTTGCTGCCTCTGCCCGTGTCATATTCCTTTTATATCCAAAGCTGCCGTCAGAATAGCCATTTATAATGTTTAGTTCAGAAATGATATTGATATATCCTCTAAATTCAGTAGGTGTCTGAATGCTATCGCTAAAAGTAGTATTTGCCTCCCCATCCTCTTGGACTTCTCCTAAAGTTCGGGCAATTATTCTGGCCATTTCTCCCCTGGTGATGGGACGGTTAAAGTCGGTACCGGCAAACTCTCCTGTTACTATTAGACCAGCATTTCTGGCAGTGTCGACATACATTTGATACCAAGGACCTTCTACTGTGGACATTTCTAATCCAATAACCCCTGTCACTATTTTTATAAACTCTGCCACGGTAACATTATTGTTGGGCTTAAAGGTGCCATCAGCATAGCCCGTAAGGATATCCTTTTCCGTTAGCTTTAGCACGAAGTCCCTTGACCAGTGATTATCCAGGTCACTGAAGGGCTCCCCTTGAACTGCCTCGGCGGTGTTGACCTCGATTACCAAGGGCATTAGTATAGTCATAATAATAATCATAAAAATTAGTAGTTTATCATTTTTCATCTCTTTTCCCCTTCCCTTCATCTCATTTTGATATTTTTTGTTAAATTATGCTATTTAATCCTATTAATACTATCTTACCATATAAATACACTAAGCTTAAATATTTTTGTTATAATTTTACTAGTATTTTATTGTATTCAAAAATTTGTCGACTGGATCATATTAAATGTGGATTGAAAATTATCAAAAATAAAAACAAGACAGAGTATTCTTCTCTGCCTTAGTTATGTTATTTCTAACATCATATCCATTAATTGGAATGATATGCTATCTTTTCTATAGGGTTTTTTGTTTTTGATAATAGCTCTTGATCATCATTGCCTCCGCCCCAATTCCCAGGGCTACAATTCCGATGGTAGCCAACCATCCGAAATAAGGAATAAACCGCAATGCCGCAATCAGAAGAGTTCCAATAATAAAGGATAAATAGGGGCGGTCAGCGGCACGCAAAATTTTTCTTCCAAGCCACAGCTCCACTGGTATTTTTGCTAGATGGATCAGTATAAAATAGAGGGTTGAGGATAATATGCTAATTGGAATTCCAACAATTGTAATAAACAAGAGGATCGCTACCACGGGTACACCTCCTACTATGCAGAAACCTATAGCTAGGGTAATAAGAGGCTTTTCCTTTATATAGTCAACGGCTCTTTCAGCTGGTTTTTGGAAGAGCCGCAGGAACAATAATCCGATTAGGAGATAGGCTGCTAAAAACACACTTCTGACGAAGAGCAATATTCTTCTGTATCCAGCTCTAAATTTCCGCTTTGCCACTTGAAATCCCTTTGCTTCACTAGGTCTGTATTCAATAGTTCCCTTTACCTTTGAAGAATCTATCTGTTGAACCTTTGGGCTGCTATAGATGAGATTTCCTTCAATTACAGCATTGGGCTCCAGGTAAATTTTTTCTGCACGTAGCGTTACATCTCCCTTGATATTTCCGGTGATGATAGCTGTCCCCACCGAACCTTTAATGTCACCGCCAATGGTTCCCTTAACGTTTAAATAGTTTACAAAGGCATGGAGACTTCCATCAATGGCGCCTCCCTCCTCAATAATAAAATTAGAGGCAAGTACAGAGGTATTTTTGTAGACCTCCCCCTGTATAATAATATTTTGTCCTAGGCTACGAACATCCCCCTTAACCTTACCGCCTATCAATCCCTGGCTGATTGCAGCTATAAAGTCCCCTTCAATGACACCAAAATGTTCTACTTCCTGGGCACCTACAATAAAATCTCCTCCAATGGTTCCATCATTGATGATTCTATCAGCACCTTTAAAGTAATCCCCTTTAATTAACTCCTCATCTCCAATATAATAATGGTTATCAATCCCATAGGCACTTATTCCAGCTACAAAAAGGAGTATACTGACCAGGAAAACCAAGGGACAAGCCTTACTGAGTTTTTTGGACATGACTAACCTCCCCCTCAAATTAAATCCTTTTTAATCTCTTCACCAAATCGACTATCAAATAATTCGCCAATTCCAATAAATTTTAGCACAAAGGTAACCAGATTCCCCACCACAGTGGCCTCTAAAAAAACAAACACCGCTGTTCCAGCCACAAGCTCCATAAAAATGCTCCACCTTTTATTAAAGTATGTGGATATTTTTCTTCCTATGGCCACTTTGATAGTAGTGTTCCCTAAGAAAGAGAGAATTAGGATAGCAGGAATCAAGAGAAATGCCAGAGGGACACCGATAACTGTCATGACTAAAATGGCAAAACCAATAAAGCTTCCGAAATAAACCAATAGGCCGACTAAAAGCTTCTTTCCCACTTCCTGTTGAGCCCCTGTGGCCATTCTATCGAAGCGCTCATTAAAGAGCATCACCGTAACTAAAGAGATTACTAAAGCGAAGAACTGCTTAGATAGTATTAAAAAGAATATAAGAGAAAATATCATTCGGGCAATGGAAACGTTTTTAGAGAAAAATCCCAGTATATTGATTTCTTCTTGTCTTATGGTTCCCATATTATCTAGGCCATAACCTAAGACAGCAACAGCATCTCCGTCAACAATCCCTGTCTCTTCTACGGTGATTCCCCCAAATATGGAAACGGTGTCTCCTGAAACGGCTCCCTCAACATGAATTTTACCGAAGAAAGCCACCACATCACCCTGTACTTTACCCTGAACTGAGATATTGCCAAAAAAGGAGACCACGTTTCCATTTACAATGGTGCTTTCCGGAATATCAATTTCCTTGAAGAAGCTGTTAATGTCTCCCCTTTGATTGTAAGCAAAAACTAAGGAGCTTGATAATAAAATCATAATCAAAGACACATAAAGTATTTTTTTAAATCTATTCATGACGGCTATCCCCCCTTGTTGTTAAAATCCGATATAGGGTTCCTTGAATAATAAACATCAACAGCAGCAATGTTAAGAGTCCTGTGGAATATAGCAGCAGCATCGGGACAGATGCATGAGATAAATATGCCATCAGTGATTGCAGCATTTTTCTGGGATAGAGCACTAGTAGGACAAAGGCGCCAACCATTAGCTTTTGAAATAGTTCACTGAACAGTAAAATTCGTTCCATGATTCCAAAAAAACTCAACTGATAATTACCCAGGCCCCTGCCTACCCCTTGAATTCCCAGGAGAAAGGTAATATAAATACCAATGCTGAAGAAAAGCTCCCTCAATCCTAAAGCTTTTTTTCTTGAAGAATATAGACTATGATCAATTGATTCCATCACCTTCTTATCAAAGCTTTCCTGGGGCTCAAGGGATAGTGCATCCTCGAAAAAATCATCTATTTGACTAAAAATACTAAATTCCTCTCGGCAGTGCTCACAGGTGTCCAAATGCTGTTGAAGGTTTTCCCATTCATCTGCCGTAATAGCTTGATCCATATAACTCATCATTAAATCTGAACTTGTTTTGCAGTCCATTGGGCTCCCTCCTCCTTAATTCCTTTGAGCTGTTCCTTTAATAGATTTCTCCCTCGATGCAGCCTGTTTTTTACCTTTGACATCGGAAGCTTTAGTGTGTCTGCTATCTCTTGATAGCTTAAGCCATGCTGATGATATAGAATTACCAAAATACGATAATCTGCCGGCAGCTTTTGAATCGCATCTTCGATTAATTGCTTGTTGTGGCGATGAAAATAAACAATTTCTGCACTGGCGCTTTCCTGCTTTGATTGAATTTCTTCCTCAAGGGGCAGGGTCTCTACCTTCTTTTTTCGTAGATAGTCAATGGTTGTATTTGTGGCAATTTTTAAAATCCAAGTGGAAAACTTATATTGAGGATCATATTTTTTAAGGTACTGATAGACTTTAATAAATACCTCCTGGGATAAATCCTCGGCCTCCTCTTGGTTTTTTATCATTCGGTAGCACAGGGAGTAAATGGCCTTTTTGTAGCGGCTGACAATTTCAGAGAAGCGATCGCTCTCGCCTCCCATAACCTGTTGTACAACCTCCCAATCTGTCATAGCCCCTCACCACCTCTTTTTCCTCTACCTTACTATAATTTTATGCTGACGCTTCCCAAAGGTTTGATTATAATGCTTTTTCAACCCTTTGATCTGATATAATTTCACCGTCCCGGAAGGTGACAATTCTTTTTGTCTGCTGGGCAATTTCCGGTTCATGGGTAACCAGAATAATTGTTGCTCCCTGTTGATTTAGATTTTTAAAAATTTCCATCACTTCATCTCCTGACTTTGTGTCAAGGTTTCCCGTAGGCTCATCGGCCAGGATAATGGCCGGTTCATTTACTAAAGCCCTGGCAATGGCCACCCGCTGTCGCTGTCCACCAGAAAGTTCGTTGGGCTTATGATCGATTCTTTCCTCCAGACCTACCTTCTTCAAGGCCTCAAGGGTCTTTTCATGTCTTTCTTGACGGGAAACTTTTTTATAGATCATGGGAAGCTCTACATTTTTATAGGCCGATGTCCTTGGCAATAGGTTAAAGGACTGAAAAACAAACCCGATTTTTTCGTTCCTTATTTCGGCCAGCTCATTATCAGTCGAATCTTCAATTTTTTTATCATCCAGGATATATATTCCCGACGACGCTCTGTCCAGGCAGCCAAGTATATTCATAAAGGTAGACTTACCAGAGCCTGAAGGCCCCATAATGCCAACAAACTCCCCTTTATTGATGGTTAAATTTACATTTTTCAAGGCATGAACCGAGATACTACCAGTTTGGTAAATTTTATTTAGATTTTCTATATTAATCATTTTATCTCTCCCTTTCCCTTTATTCGTAGCGTAGGGCCTCTATCGGATCTAACTTAGATGCCTTTTTGGCAGGGTATACACCAAAGAAGACTCCCACCAATAGGGAAAAGATAAAGGCAAGCATTATTGCGTTGGTAGAAACAATAAAGGGTAAATTTAGTACCTTAACAGCCAGAAGACCAACGCCTCCCCCCAGGGCTAATCCAATCAATCCTCCCAAGACAGAGAGAATAACTGCCTCAAATAGAAATTGTAGTAGGATAATTGTCGGCTTGGCACCAAGAGCCTTTCGTACTCCGATTTCCCGGGTCCGTTCCGTCACAGAAACCAGCATAATATTCATGATCCCAATTCCCCCTACAACAAGGGAAATCCCTGCTATTCCCGAGATTGTCCCCGTAAGAAAACCAAGACTGGAGTTCACCTGGGATAGTTCATTTTCTAAAGTGTAGACTCGGTACATTTCTTCATCTTTATTGATTCTGCCTAAGAAGCTTAAAATTCGCTCCCCTACTTGTTGGGTATTGAGGATCTCCTTGGCTTGAATCATGACCTGGGGATACCGATCAAAGGAAAACAACCGAGTCGCAACAGTGATAGGCATGTAACCTTGATAGTAGGTACCCATGGCCATTTTCATAATGGTTGAATCGGATAATTTTAAAACACCAATTACCATAAACTCTTGGCCACCGATAAGCGTAACAACTTCTCCCAGACAATCGACAGTTCCAAACAAATGATTTGCAGCATTTTCATCTATAATTATAACATTTCTTCGGCCCTTTATGTCTTCCTCGGACAAAAATCGTCCATTTAATAGACTTACATTTTCTACCTTTTCATACTCACTGTTCACACCATAGACATCTAACATAATATTGTTGTTTTTATGCTTTGCATCGACCCAATAGCTAATCAGCCCTGAGGCAGCTTCGGTATCCTCTAGATCAGATATGGCAGTAACATCCTCGTCTGAAAAGTAATCACGGTATTGGGGATATTCTCCATCCTTTGATTGGACACTAATTTGCATCCTTCCCTTACTTTGCTCCCCGAAGGCTCCAGCCATATCAGCCTTGGCAGCGTTTCCCAGGGTAGTAATCACTACAACTGCCGAGATTCCAATGATTAATCCCAGCATGGTCAAACTAGACCTCATTTTATTGATCCAAATATTTTGAAGGGACACTTTCAGAATTTCAAAGATTATCATCGAAAAACCATCCTTTTTTATTGATCATTTATTGATCTCCTTATTCATATCGCAAAGCCTCTATGGGATCTAGCTTTGCAGCTCGATTTGCTGGATACACGCCGAATAGAACACCAATTGTTATGGCTAACAGGCTGGCAGTAGTAATTTCCTTCACACTGATTAGCAGCGGCATCTTTAATAGGGCCGAGGCTATTACTCCCAGAAGAAATCCCAAGGTAATTCCAATAATTCCTCCTGCCAGGGATATGAGGGCTGACTCGGTTAAAAATTGAAAGAGTATGACCCGTCTTTTGGCACCAATGGCCTTTTTTACACCAATTTCCCTAATTCTTTCAGTTACGGTTACCAGCATGATATTCATAATGCCGATTCCCCCCACCAAGAGGGCAATTCCTGCGATCAGTGCCAATACCGTAATAATGGTATTTAACACTTGATCAACGGTTTCTAGCGTTTGTTCCAAGTTGAAGGCGGTATATTTATTTTCACTATTGTGTATTCTTCCTAATAGTCTTATTACTTGATCTCCTACAGAATCCATCTGCTGCCTATCTGTCACCTTTAAGTTGATTCCATAGTACGTGTCTTGATTGTAAAAACGCATAATGGTGGTAATGGGTACAAAGGCACTTCCCGACTGATTAGTTCCGCTGGTAAATAAGTTTTCCTCCAATCTTGTTACCCCAACCACTTGAAAGTCCATGTCGCCCCGATTGGTTTCGAGGGTTACCGTCTCTCCCAAAACATCCATTCGTCCAAAGAGTTCCCGGGCATCCTTTTCTGAAATAACAATTGCATTTCGATATTGGCTTAAATCGGCTTCACTAATAAATCGCCCCGACAACACCTCAACATTGTTAATGAGCTCACTGTCGGTGTTGGAGCCATAGAGTATGATTTCATTCTTTTGATCCTTCACACTAATGTGGCCACTCTCTTCCGATAAAGGAGCGATGGCTTCGATTCCATCAATGGATTTAATGGCCTCAATATCTTGATCGGTAATATAGTCTCGACTGGTCACTTCATTATCATTGCTCCAATTTAAGTAGATCATCAAGCGATTGGTTCCGAACTGCTCGAGACTTTTTTGTATCTGATACTTTCCCCCATTGCCTATGGCGGAAATTGCCACCACAGCCGATATACCGATGATAATTCCTAACATCGTTAAGAAGGTTCTCATCTTATTGGCTCTGATGGAGCTTAGGGCAAGCTGTATATTTTCCAGTAGATTCATAGCAATCCATCCTTTATCTTTCTATCTGATACTGATTTTATCCCCATCCTTTAGGGACATCCCTGGTCTTAAGACAATTATTTCCCCTTCTTCGATACCCTCAGTGATCTCAACGTCAAAATCTGATTCAATTCCTGTTTGTACTTCTCTGGCCACAGCCGTATTATTTTCAACCACATAGACAAGCTTTCTTCCATCAGGCTGCACTTGAATTGAATCAAAAGCAACAACTAGGGCATTATCCTTTTTATCACTGACAATTCGAGTTTTAACAGAAAAACCTGGCTTTAGCATTTCATGAGATTCTAAAACCTTTATTGTTACCTGCACTACGGTTTCTGTACTTTGACTAGTGGATAAACGGCTGGCCACAGGAGCAATTTTTTCCACTATACCCTTGAAAATCTTTCCTGACAAGGCATCTGTTTCAATTTCTACCTCTTGCCCCGGTTGAACCTTAGAAATATCATATTCATTAACGTTTATCTTAATTTCTAAATCCGCTAGATTAGAAACCACAAAGCAGGGTGCTGTAGGGCTAACGACACTGCCCTTTTCAATATTTACAGCAGTAACGGTCCCGTCCATAGGGCTGGTAATCATCCCTCCAAGACGTTTTTGCTCTTTTTTTAAGTCCTCTATATTTAATTGTGAAACCTCCAACTGCTTTTTCAACTGAAGTATGTCATAATACAATGAATCTTCATTATTTATGTACTTCTGATATGTAGTTTCCAGTTCTGCTAGGGCCTCTTGGCTCTTTTCTAGCTCTAGCTGAGAAAGGCCTCCGCTTTCATGGAGTGCAAGGTTTCTCTCATGGTCAGCCTTTGCATTTTCAAGGGATTTCTTGGTATCCTCTATGGCATCCTTCCTCGACTTGTCTAGCTTCGTCATATTTATTCTTTCCACTTCCAGCTGAGTTTGGGCCACAGCCAGCTTATTACCAAATTCTGATTCCTCTAGCCTTGCTAAAACCTGTCCCTTTTCCACTGTTTCACCGGGTTCAACCGTGATTTCTGCTACCTTTGCGGTCCCCTCGTAGAAAATTGATTCCTTTTCTACCTCCTCAAGGGTACCGGTAGCTGGTATTTTTACAGCAATCTCTCTTTTTCCCACTGCTACTGTCTCAGCAAATATTCCTTGACTTGCTGCCTTTGACGACCTTATGGCCATAAAGGAAACGCTTGCCAAGATAACAACTACGATCAACAACAATACCATCTTCTTCTTTTTATTTTTCACGCTAAATCCTCCTCAAATGACTATTGCTTTACTACTTATTATTTATACGGAAATATATAGAAAAAGTCTGACCTTTTTTATTCAGTCAGAACTTTCCACATAATAATTGCATCTTCACCGTTATCCTCATAATATCCTGGCCTAACGCCGCAGGAGATAAAACCCAGAGATTTATATAGACCTTGGGCAATCAAATTTGACCGCCGCACCTCTAGGGTCATCCTGGTTACCCCTATTTCCAGTGCTTCCTGTATCATAGCTTCCACCAGCTGTCTACCGAACTTTTTTCCCCTATAATCTGGGTCCACGGCAATATTCGTTACATGGGCCTCATCAATAATGATCCACATCCCTCCATAGGCCACCAGTATATTTTGTTGTTCCACCACTATATATTTAGCCATCAAATTCTTTTTTATTTCCTTTTCAAAAGCCCCTCTACTCCAGGGAACGGGAAAGGACCTTTTTTCGATTTCTGCCACCTGATCAATGTCCTTTAGCTCCATCAGTCTTACAATTGTCGCCTCCATTTAGTCCTGTACCTTTCCTTTCATTCTTTCTTCATACTGCTTTTCTGCCTGGGATTTACGCATATATATTGGCAATAGATCAGCCGCCCCCTGGACCTCTCCTGCAGCAATCTTGATATGGGCAAGCTCTGCCACGGCAGCCGCCCTGGCAATAACCCAGGATTGAGGTGGGAAGCCTGCAGCTGCCCCCATTTCATCCTTAATAAGGGATTTGTATAAAGCTACAGCATCACCAGAAAATAAGATCCCCTGCCCTCGATCCTTTAGAAGCCCCACTAGCTGCTTCAGCTCTATTACTTGGGGCTTCATCAATTCTTCAAGACCCTGATCATGCCATCGATAAAGAGCCGTATAGACCATTTCCCTCTGGGCGTCAATAATGGGGCACAGCAGCTTATTACAATAGGGAAATTGATAGGCCAGGGCCTCTAAGGTAGAAATTCCCACCACAGGTTTATCAAGGGCCTGGGCCATAGCCTTTATGGTAGTAATACCAATTCTTAAGCCGGTAAAGGAGCCTGGCCCCAGGGTAGATGCAAAGATATCAATATCCTTAGGCTTAAGACCGCAATAGGTAAGGGCCTCTTGAATCATGGGCACCAGCTTTTCTGAATGGGTTCTCTGATAATTTATCACAATCTCACTGAGCAGCTTGTCTTCCTCTAATATGGCCACTGAAGCCGCAACCGAAGAGGAATCTAATGCTAATATTTTCATCCCTTAAACAACTCCTCAATCTTTTTTTCATAATATTCATTAGTTCCCCTTAGGCAAATGTTTCTTTCAAACTCACCTGTCACTGTTAATTCAATCCATAGATGGTTTTCAGGCAGTAGGGGCTCAATTAAGGTGGGCCACTCTATCATACAGACACCCTTGCCATAAAAATAGTCTTCATAGCCTATGTCTTCCATCTCATAGGGAGTCCTGATTCGATAGACATCAAAGTGATACAGGGGTATTCTTCCCTGGTATTCCTGAATAATAGTGAAGGTAGGGCTGGTAACCAGCTCATCTATCCCCAAGGCCGCGGCGAAATATTGGGTAAAGGTGGTCTTCCCTGCCCCCAGGTCTCCAGACAAACAAATTACATCCCCTGGTTTTGCCATTGCCGCCAGCTTCATTGCCAGTACCTGGGTTTCCTGCTGCGTATTAATTGTTTTACAGATCATTACTACACCTACTTATCGTCAATTTTTAAAGGTTCTTTAGTGATTTTTTCTTTCACCAATACTATACTCTATTTTAGCACATTTTATTTTCTCAATACATGAAAACCAGCAGGCTACTATGTAGAATTTTTAAAAGAACAAACTTTCCTGTGAAATAAAAAAATCGCAGTGGCAGACAATTTCCACGCGATTAATTTATTTTCAGATTATTTTTTTAAAAGAGGTGAAATCTTTTTATAAGTTATTAGGGTTATCAAAGCAATCAATAGGCCCTTAAATATATTAAATGGTGTAATTCCATAGATCACAAGGGTTCTCATGTCGACTATGTGCTTGTTGATGACTGTTCCCATGCTGATGATCCCTTCAATAGGCATGAATTTGGAATAAAAGGGAATTAGAAGATACAGATTTGCCAGAACTCCCACAAAACTCATAGCAACGGTACCAACGATAACACCGATTAAGGCATGGAGCTTATCTTTCTTGAGGTGATAAATCATAGTGGCTGGTATGACATAACTAGCTCCAATAATAAAGTTTGCTAGCTCTCCTACTCCTCCCGTTTGGGTTTTGGTAATGAAATGTAAAAATACCTTTACTAATTGTATTAGGGTACCTGCCACTGGACCTAAAGCAAAGCCTCCAATCAAGGCTGGTACATCGCTCAAATCAACTTTTAAAAAGGCTGGAAACATGGGTAGGGGAAACTCCAGGACCATTAATATATAGGCCATTACCGATAAAATTGAAATTTTGACTAAACTACTGGTAGATAATTTTGTTTTCGTAAAACCAATACTTCTTTGTACTTTTTGCATGATAACTCCTCCTTATTTTCATCTATCCTTCTTAATTTTGTAGTTAGGAGAAAACTACACAAAAAACACCTGAAAGAAAATCTTCAGGTGTTGAATAGACATAGTTTCCATACAAAATAAAACTAATCTTCTCCCATCCAGACTGTACTGTCGATACTGGAATTTCACCAGTTCAATCGATATTAAATCGACTCGCGGATTGTCACCGCCGGTCGGGAATTTCACCCTGCCCTGAAGAATAGATAATATTATTTGGTTTTAACAACATTATAACGCTTAATCAATCATTGTGCAAGAAAATTACGGTTGAACAATAAAAAAATATCCTTTTATCTTGCGGATTTATGAAAACTGGTAATCTCTTCTTCCAGGGTAAATTCATAATGCTTGCATAAGAGAAGTATACCCAGTAATATTATCAGCTTTGGTGTAAAATATAAAATTCTAAGCCAGCTCCTTGACATAACCTCTCCAATGGACCAGCCGGTGATTTTTAAAGCCGCAAGGGAATAGGGAGTCTCGACCAGGGCATTGATTACCAATCCCAGGAGACTTGCGAAAAAGCTCACCCTAAGATTAACCTTTAAAACCACCATGGTAATCACCACTAGGGTTATGGCCTGGTACACCATGTGGATTCCAAAGTTCATATATTTTCTAATAAAATAGGAGGCAATCCCCTGAAGCACCCCTACAATGATGATTCTTGATAAAGGAATTTTCTTTCCCTGCAGGTGTAAGCCTAAACAAACGATTAATATTGCCTCGGGTATAGAACCCAGTAAAACAAAATTCCAAGGCATGGTATCCATTATTAATCTCCTTTACATTCTTACCTTACCCCATACTGCTTTATTTTTGGTAGACAATTTTCCCATTAATAATCGTGTATTCTACTGACGCTTGAATGTCGAAGGGATGTTTATTCCAAATAACAATGTCTGCATCCTTTCCAACTTCCAGACTGCCAACCCGATCTGCCAGACCAAGAATTTCAGCAGGATAGATTGTAATTGCTTTTAAGGCCTCATCCTCTGGCATTCCTGCCCCTACCGCCAAGGCTGCACACATTGGCAGATGCTGCAATGGAATTACCGGATGATCTGTCATAATGGCTACCTTAACACCGGCCTTATTTAAAATACCTGGGGTATCAAAGGTTTTATTTTTTAATTCATATTTTGAACGGTCTCCAAAGGATGGCCCTACCACAGCTGCATAGCCCTCCTCTGCTAATTCATCGGCTATCAGGTGTCCCTCGGTACAATGCTCCAGGGTAAGCCTTAGGCCAAATTCCTTGGCAATTCGTATTGATGTAAATATGTCATCGGCCCGATGGGCATGGGCCTTTAGGGGAATTTTTCCCTCTAATACCGGAAGCAGAGCCTCCATTTTCATGTCAAAGTTAGGATAATTTGATTTGTCTTCCTTTGCCTCAGCTATTTTTTCTTGATACCGTTTCGCCTTCATTAAGGTTTCTCTAAGAATTGCCGCTGTCGCCATCCTGGTCATAGGAGAACGCTTTTTCTCATGATATACACGCTTTGGATTTTCCCCAAAGGCCACCTTCATGGCTATATTTTCGTCTATAGTCATATCATCAATTCTTTTTCCATAGGTTTTAATGGCAGCAAACTGACCCCCGATTACATTGGCACTACCGGGGCCTGTAGCAACGGTTGTAATCCCTGCCTGGTATGCCTCCTCAAAGGTTCTATCCATTGGATTGATCCCATCAATACCTCTTAAATGAGGGGTTACGGGGTCAGACATCTCATTTCCGTCGCTACCTTCGAAGCCTATGGCATCTTCCCATAGCCCCAAATGACAGTGGGCATCAATCATTCCTGGAAATACAAGCTTACCTTCAACATCTATTACCTGGGTGTCTTTAGGTGCAATAATCTCAGTACCAATTTCTTTAATTCTACCAGCATCAATAAGGATTGATCCCTTCTCAATCGGCTCCCCGGCAACAGTGTATATTTTGGCATTTTTGATGAGTATCATTTCATCCCCTCCTAGTTTATGTCATTACAATCTATATTCAACAAGTGTTTAGACAAATCCTTTCGGGAATAAAAATATTTTTTTATATACTACCTCAATTTTGACGCTGAGTAAAAAATAATGTTCCCAATAGAACTATTATTCTAAAAGAGCTTTGTGTTTGAATTACTATTTCCTTCATATAAAAAGAGCCGTGTCTATTTATGGACACGGCTCTTTTTATATGAAAAAATTGCTCCCTATTATTCACCTTTATTGAATTGGTAATCAAAAAAATATATGTTGGATAACTCCACTAAAATTTACCTTGTGACTTTCTAATAGGGATCTGCACCATATTTTATAGATTGTAAGTAAGCTGTTTATTCGAGTATACGCTGCCTAATGTGTAGATATTATACACATTATGGCCTTTTTTTAGCTTCATCAATTTTCCAAACTTATCTATGCCTACCCCATTTTTAATAGTTACCCCTAAATTATTAGAATTAAACGAAGCACTTTCAATGATTTTTTTTCCATCCATAATTTCCTGATTTAAGTTTTCTAACCCAGTACATTCAACGAAGAAAAATGTATCATCACATTCCATGATTAGCTTAGCCATTCTAATAAAGAATTTAGTAAAGCTCACCTTCATTTTCAAATTTTGGGTAAATTCAGTATATCCAATTGTCACTGCATAATCCCCAACAGCCTCGTTCAACCTGTCTAAAGATACCCGTTCAATAATATTATTCTCTTTCTGAAAGCAGCCAAATTCAACCTTTAAGAAATCCTTCCTAGCATAAATAATAATCGTAGATATCACCATGACATTCCCAGATATTTTTTCATAGAAGATGATGGGTACAGCACAAGTGTATCGACTTTTATCTATTAAACGATAATCACATTTATAATCAGGATGTGTATGGATATCATTTACATCTAATATATCAATCATAAATTTACTTGATTCATTATTAAATAATTCTACCTGTTTCTTAATAACCTCCAAGATATTCTCCATACGACGATTCCCCCAGTATTTTTTTATGATATCCATTAATCCCTAAATATCAACTTAATTTCTACTCCTAGTGCTTTTTTTGAACTTAGTTTAAGCTTATAGGTTCCCTCCTGAAAACTTTCTTGAAAAGTATCCTCATAGGTTTCCCCTTCACTCAAGGATTTTTCAAATATTTGCTGATCATCCACATCATATAAAGCAATATCTATATCTCCCTGTTCTATTTTTAATTCTACCTTCAACTCTGATGCCTTTTTAAACTTTATAGTGTCTGTCATTGTACCCTTGAATTTGCCTATGGTTATTAAACGTTGTTGCGAATCATTGTTATAAACCATATTTAGATATTTAGTTGTTTGATAGCTGTTAAAGCCACATCCAAAAACTATAATGGTTATTAAGATAAACATGATCAAACACAAAAGATATTTGCTAGTCTTTTTCACGCTATACACTACCTTTCCTTTACAATTAAGCATACTATAAGCAACCTATAAAACAGTCTCTATTAAATCATAATATTCCTCCTGATCTTTTGATAAAGCAACGGGTAATTTCTTTTTCTCTAATTGGCCATTCTTCATTTCAAAAATACGATCTGCCTTGGCAAAGGTAGAGACCTTGTGACTAATTAAAATGACAGTACACTTCTTTGAAATCAATTCAATGGCCTCATTTATATTAGATTCGTTAGTTGGATCTAACGACGAGGTCGGTTCATCTAAAATCAAAATGGTAGGTTTTTTTAACAACGCTCTTGCAATGGCAATTCTTTGCTTTTCGCCTCCTGAAAGGTTTACTCTTTCAGTAATCTGGCTATTATATTCCTCTGGCAGCTTCATAATTTTATCGTGGATATTTAACAACTTACAGGTTTCGATCACTTCCTCTTGAGTTACATCTTGTTCAGTACAAACGATATTCTCATAAACAGTTGCATTGAATAATTCAATTGACTGAGAAACATATCCTATACTATTTCTCAATGTGTCAATCCCCACATCTTGAATATTTTGATCCCCTATGTAGATAGCGCCCTTCTGTGGTCTATAAAAGCCTAAAAGAAGCTTTACCAAAGTGCTTTTTCCTGATCCCGACTGACCTATTATTGCATTGAAGGAGTTTTCCTCTATCGATAAATTCACCCCATTTAAAGCAACTGTTCCATTTTCGTATTCAAAAAACAAACCTTTGATTTCAATGCTTCCCCTGAGTTTCGTCTGCCCATAATCCATCGCTTCATTTTCCAGTTCAAGATACTCAAACAATCTGTCAAAAATCGGAATAGCTTTTTGCATACTAATATTATTATTTAGCATTTCACTCACTGGCATAATTAACATTTGAAAATATAATCCCAGTGCCATTACTGTTCCCAAGGTCATCTCATTGTTCATCACAAACAAGGCACCCACACCATAGATGATCGTCAATGAAAGTATGATAATTAAATTCGTGGCACTGTCTAGCATAATTCTAAGGCTTTCAAACTTAATATTATCTCGATAGGAGTTTTGTATTACAACATCATATTTTTTTTCTATCTTTTTTTCCAATGAAAATGCTTTTACTGTTATAATAGAGTCGATCATCTGACTAATCACTGTACACATTGCATCATAGTTTTTTTGAAGCTTTAAGGATATTTGCCTTATTTTTGAGCTTAACTTTATATTCATTATAATAAAAATAAGAAAAATTCCCAACACGAGCAAGGTTATTCTGGCAGATAAGTAAAACATTCCTGCAATAATAATCAATATTGAGACGATATTTTTGATGACTACAACAAAGAAGCTCGTAATAAATTTACTAATTTCCCGACCATCACCTAATATTCTAGAGATGATATCGCCCTTATTATTTTTATCGAAGAATGTTAGCGGGGCAAAAATTATCTTTTTAAATAAATCCTGTCTGATGTTTAGGGTTATCATTTCAGCAATTCTTAGAAATAAAATATTTTTACTGTAGGATAAAATAGGCTGAGCAATGCTTACCATAAAAAAAATCATTAAGCCCACATATAGCTTAGAAAGTAAACCCGTTGGAATCACTTCATCTATCAAATAGGCAGACACTAATGGGGTGGCAAAAACAGTTAGTGAAAATAAAATTGTTAATACCAATCCTATTGTCTGCATTGGAATATAGGGCTTAGAAATAATAAACATCTTTTTTTTCAGATTCATCTCAACGGATCCCCCTTTAATTTTCTTTTGTATGATTTCTTTAAAAACAGTTGAAATAAGCTATTTATGTTTTCTGTTCCTAATAAAGAATCCTGATAGAAACATGTTTTTTTCTCTAATTTCTGTGTAATAGACTTTATGCCATAATTCATAATTAAATATTCTGTAAAACAGGCACAAGCTTCATAAAATCCTTGATCGCCATAATTTAAGCTGTAAATTGAATCCTTTTCACTAAATATTTTTGGTAGATCTATTCCCTTTGTTTGCTTGGCGAAATAGAGGGCTAAACCCTCATTCAACCATCTTGGACATTTATACTGGGTTTTTTCATTAATAACAATATGTACATATTCATGGATTACTATTTGAAACGGTGTATCTTCTAATCTGTTTTTCCAGAGGTCATAATTTAGTAATAGTATTTTTCTATTGAAATTCGTCCCTATTACCCACCTGGGAAGGGTATAATTAAGGTAGCCAGACATTTCAGCCAAAGAATCAAACAATAAAATTTCAATATTGGATCTGTTATATCCTAGAGTATCTCTAATCTCTTCTAAGTTTAATTTATTACAACATTGACCCTCTCTCAATATAATATAGCTTAATATTTTACTATCGTTAAACTTTATATTAAACATTAATAATCCTCTCATTTTCTTCAACTGTAATTTTATTAAAATATTATTAAGGGCTTTACATAAGTAAACGGTATCATATTTAGGCCGTAAGGCTAATAAACGGATGTTTGATAGCCTTACGGCTTTTAGGCTTATTTCAAGTCTTCAAAGGAAGATTTGTCCACTCCGCACGCTTCTGGACATCTGCCATTGCATTGCTCGCCGCATATTTTACAATAGCCATATTCATTTTTCCTGGGTTCTACAATATATTTCATATTTTTTCTCCTCCCATACGTTTAAATTAAAGCTTATTTTCTTTGTATTAATAAGTAAATCCAATACAGGTTCTATCAAAGCACTTATCACTACACTGATACGAACATTGTTCTTTACATATTACACAAAATGAAGTTTTTTCAGGTTCAGGCGCCACAATGAATTTCATGATTACACCTCTTATCCGTTATTTCTTTCTGCACATAGTCCACATTTCCCATTACATTGGTCTTTACAGGTTAAGCAATACCCTGTTTCTAAAAAATTGGGTTTAATCACATATTTCATAGTTTATCCCTCCATTTTCATACTGTGTTGATATTTTCTTGAATAGACAGACAATACGATTATCACTTATAGAATAGTTTGCTGTACTGCTCTTGTCTAACAGAAATCAACCTTTTTCAATACAAACTGAACAATCACCGTTGCATTGTTTAACGCACCCTAAACAATAACCAGACTCAATGCTACTAGGGGTAACTACATACTTCATATTTTTCACCTCCCTTCAGTTTTTATCATATGAAAAGCATTTCATTAAGCACCAGCACTTTCACTTTCAGTTGTATTATATAAATAGGTATACTTTAGAACCTCCTCTAGATTGTATTTCCATTTTTCACAGTTTGGCTGATTTCCATTTTCTAGTCCATTATAGGGACAGCCCCCCATACAAATGGGTAATATTTTACATGCTAAGCATTCTTCGAAATCAAAAGGATTCCAGGTCATCCATTTTACGTTATTCACCAGCATCGTATTGGTAGGTGCATCCTTGTAATTAATAATATTACCTACTGCCTGATCATTCTTACCAATGGTATTCCAGCATTTATGCATATAACCCTTAGGATCAATTACAAAGGAGGTGGAATTATCTGCACAACAATAATTTCCTTTAATGCCAGGATAGTATGGGTACCCTGTAAGATTAAATCCCCTCTCATTTAGTATTCGTTGAAATTCAAGATTACTATGGGCATATTCTTCAGTAGTTAAGCAAGAGCCTGCTACGGACTGACAGGCATCTGTGTAGGCAGTTACATGGCCGAAGGCAACATTAATTCTCTTTATTTCCTTTTCTTCTAAAATATCAAATAGCTCCATCACGCTATCTACATTTAACTTATCAATATTGACCCTTAGTGCAATTCTTAAGCCCGATTTACTGGCCAAAATCATATTTTTTACAATTTTGTCAAATGTGTTTCTTTCTTTCCCATATCTTAACATTCTTCTATTGTTATGAATCTCAGGCGGACCATCAATTGTGATTTGTATACCATTTACCTTTAATTCCTTTAGCTTGGCAATCACTTTCTCATTAAGAAGATATCCATTTGTAACCATAAATGCCGAGTACTTTCGGTCGTATTTTTCTGCAATTTCCATTAACCTTTTTGACATCTCTTCTATGATATTCATACATATTAAGGGTTCTCCCCCATACCAGGTCACATCTAAGCTAGACATTACCTTTAAATTCTCTTCAGCAAATTTGTATATATTCTCCTTTACTTCATCTGAAATGCTGCCTGTATCTCTGTTTTCATAACAATATTCACAGCCAAAATTACAATCTAATGTGGGGGCAATGGTTAATCCAAGGCCGCCGCCGCTAAATTTCCCTTGGAAATGTCTAAACTTTAGATATTTGAGCTCATCTAATTTTTTATCTACAATAAAATTTCCTAGCTTCATATTTTCGATTAATTCCTTTTGCTCCTGATTCAGTGTATCAATATCTAGGCTTTCTATATTTTCCAAAATCTTAAAAAAATCATCATTTACCTCTGCAAGACCACAGGTCATACTATTAAATGCTACTTTTTTACCATTCTCTTCTTCCCAAAAGAAATTGTACTTTGATGTTTTCATCATACGTTTCCCCCCATTTTATTTTTTACATGTATCCTGATCTACAGAAGCACTGATCGCAGTCATAGTCACATTCCTTACAGATAATACAATATCCCTTTTCTAAATTTTTTGGTGAAATTATGTAGTTCATAGGTTCACCTCCTTCGTATAAATATTATGCAAGACCTGTACACCATAAGTATCGACAGGTACCATCTGCTGTACAGTGATTACACTTAACATCACAAAAATCACAATAACAATAGCCCTGAACTAGATGATTAATTGGTTGCACCACATATTTCATCCTTTTCACCCCTCTTCTTTAGATTTTTAGCTTTCCCTATCCACTATGCAGTATTAGATTGTATTAAAATTAACAAATAAATGAAATACTATTTCAGTACTGTTAGCTATAGTCATTTTAAGTTTGAAATCAGGCCTAGTTAAATAGAAATGATAAATTCGGTGCTTTCTTGATACTATTTAGCACCTATTATTAATACAATTCATGGTTAAATTATAGAATAAGATGGAATGCAACTGCTTATAAGCATTGGCATAACGAAGGTTAGATATAGAAGTCCCAGACCTGTTTTAAACCGATATCATTTAACCGGTTTAACAGCACTCTACGTGACTACTCAAGGATTTATTAATGAAGAGAGAACTAGAGATTGCTCTACTCGCAATTAGATATGTTTTAAATTAATTTAGTAAATTCCAGTTTTATGTTTTAAGATTATCACATCTTTGATTACACTTTGGGGAACATAGGGAAGAGCAATAGCAAAAATTTTTAGGATTTATGTTAGGTCTTACAATATATCGCACTACACACCAACTCCTTTCAAATATAGACTGGAAAATTTAATACTGTCTTTTCACCTTTAGATACATTGCGATCCTTACTTCACACCAAAGCCCCCATTAATCACTTGTAAGATATCGGTTTCGTCCTGTCACAGTTGGCTGCCATTAGTCAAATCATTTATTGTTCCCTCTCATCACCATAAAACACACCACAAACTTGACCACAATTCCAGGTACATACTTCACCACATACTCTTTTAGGACATAGCTTATCAAAATCATAGCAGAAACCACAAACTGCTGATGACTTTGGTCTAATAATATAGTTCATATAATTCACCTCCTTATTTTATTGTAAATATTAATTTTTTATTATTTTACCATATTCATTTTGTTACATTGTGTAAAAATTTGTCCTTTTTATATTACAATCGTATTACATTTTAAATTAATGTACATTTCTATGTATATTAATCAATATAGGTTTTGTATTAAAGAGAAAAAAAGCATAATTAAAGCCCCCTTTAAGGGGGCTATTGGGGTTATTACTTATGAATCTCTTTGTAAATATTTTTACAGTGGGTTTCCTTTACAGTGAAGGTAAACAGGTAGCCCACAACAACAAAAATAAAGCAGTATAGGAAGGCCTTTTGAAATAGTTGTACAGGCGCTAATTGTCCGCCATAGGTATCAAATACACGACCCAGTAGGGGGGGAAGAATGGCCCCCCCAAGAAAGCCTCCTATGTTGACGATAGAGGTGGAAATACCTGCAATGGCAGGATGATTTACCTCTTTGCCGCAGGCCCAGCCCAATACAAAGGAAGGGCAGCTAAAGCCTAAAAGGAAGAATAACGGATACAGGAGCCCCAGGGGAGGCTTTCCTCCGCCTGCAAAGACAATAATCGCCCAGCAAAGGGTATAGACACCACCGAAAAGAAGCATAGGGAGTTTTCTTCTTTGGAGAATGTCTGAAATTTTACCAATGGCAATACTGCCTAAGGCCATACCAATCACCGCTACACTCAAGTAGTTGGGAGCGACAGCTGGATCAAGGCCATAGACATCTACTAAATAACTTTGACCCCAGGTGCCTGTTAAAGCCACATAGGCCCCAAAAAAACCTGTAAATACAAAGAAGCCGGGCCAGGTATGCCAGTTGGTCAGAGCCTGGACCAAGCCTTTTACCAGAGGCGGTCTTTCCATGGCTTTACCTGCTTTTTGCCTTCCTTCTATTTCCTTAATGGTGGGCAGCCCCATTTCTTCAGGGGTATTTCTAACTATGAAATAACATGCGATTGCCAACAGAATACTGACAACTCCTATGGCGGCAAAGGTGCTTCTCCAGGTAAAATACCCCACCATTAAGGCCAGCGGAGTCTGGGCAATTACGCCGCCCATATTTCCAACAAAGGAGGTGATACCTGACATGGTTCCAAATTCGCTTTCCTTAAACCACTGGGATTGTATTTTTAATATGGCAATAAATACAACAGAAACACCAATTCCAACCATTAATCGTCCCAGGAAGACCATGAACAAATTAGGGGCAAGGCCAAAGACGATGGAGCCCAGGCCCGCCAAGAAGGTTCCAAATGTAACCGTTTTCCTAGCTCCCAGGGAGTCCGCTAGGATTCCCGATGGAATTTGCATGATCATATAGGCATAGAAATAGGTAGAGCCAATGTTAGCAAAGGTGGTTCCTGAGATGGCGAAGGTCTTTACCAAATCCTCCCGAACAACTCCGATAGCCAACCTATGAAAAAAGACAATAATATAGGCCAGAGCCAAGACACCCCAGACAGCCCAACGATAGGTCATCATTTTTTTGATACGCTGCTGATTCTCTTGCATCATTCTCGCTCCTTTTGATTAGTTATTTTGGGCTATTCCCTTCATACTTAAGGATACTCTACCCTTCTTTACATCTATTCCAATCACCTTTACGTTAACGATATCACCGATGGATACCACATCCATAGGATTTCTTACATATTTATCACTTAGCTCAGAAATATGAACCAAGCCATCATTTTTAATTCCAATGTCTACGAAGGCACCAAAGTCAATCACATTTCTAACAGTTCCTGTTAAGATCATCTCTGGCTGAAGGTCTTCAATTTTTAAGACATCGGTTCTGAATATAGGCTTAGGAAGCGCTTCCCTTGGGTCCCTTCCAGGCTTTTTCAATTCCTTAACCATATCCCTTAGGGTGGGTAGGCCAATACCGAGCTTTTCTGCTGCAGCGGCTTCATCAAGATCCCTTAAGCCTTCACCCAGGTCCTTCAATTGCTTAGGCGTTAGTGCTGCTCTGGAAAAGCCCATCAGCTCAATCAGCTTTTCTGCTGCTCCGTAGGACTCAGGATGTACCCCTGTATTATCTAAAATATTATCCCCATCTGTAATTCTGAGGAAACCAGCACATTGAACATAGGTGGCGGGACCAAGCCTTTTTACTTTTTGCAGCTCCCTGCGGTTTTTAAACTTGCCGTTTTGTTCTCGGTATTTGACAATGTTTTCTGCCGTGGTCTTTGTAATTCCTGCAATATATTGTAATAATGCTGCTGAGGCTGTATTTAGATCGACCCCTACACTGTTTACACAATCCTCCACCACACCCCTTAGGGCTTCATCAAGGCGTTTTTGGTTGACATCATGTTGATATTGTCCTACGCCCACGTGCTTAGGATCAATTTTTACCAGTTCAGGCAGCGGATCTTGCAGGCGACGTCCAATAGAAATGGCGCCCCGTAGGGATACATTAATGTCTGGGTATTCCTTTGAGGCCAGCTCTGAGGCTGAATATACCGAAGCTCCAGCTTCACTGACAATAACATAATAGACCCGTTGATCAATCTCCTTCAACAGCTCTGCCACAAAGGCTTCTGACTCTCTGGAGGCAGTACCGTTTCCTATGGCAATTACCTCTACACCATGGGCTTCGATCATTGCTTTTAGCTTCCTTTTACTGCCCTCAACGTCGTTCTGGGGCTTTGTGGGGTAAATCGTCGTGGTCTCTAATAATTTACCGGTTCCATCCACAACGGCAATTTTACAGCCTGTTCGATAGGCTGGGTCAAAGCCCATAACTACCTTATCCTTAATAGGAGGCTGAAGCAGCAGCCCCTTTAAATTTTCTCCAAATACCTTAATCGCCTTTTCCTCCGCCCGCTCAGTTAATTGGGATCGAATTTCCCGTTCAATGGAGGGTGAAATTAATCGTTTATAGGCATCTTCAATGGCAGCAATCAAATACTCCGTCTCCCTTGCCTCTAGCTTGATAATCTTTCTCTTTAAGTAATGATGTATTTTTTCTTCTTCAATATCTACCTTTATCTTTAGAAATTCTTCCTTTTCACCACGATTAATGGCTAATATCCTATGATCAGGTATAGACTTCACTGCCTCCTGATAATCATAATACATCTCATAAACCGATTCTTCTTTGGCCTTTGAGGCTTTAGAAATGATTACCCCTTCCATATAGGTGATTCTTCTGATTTCCTTTCGATAGTCTCCATTGTCAGAAATTATTTCAGCAACAATATCCATGGCCCCATTTACAGCCTCTTCATGGGTATGGACCTCTACTTCTGGATTAACGAATTCTGCTGCCATGGCCAGGAACTGGTCCTTTGTACAGTTCTGCTCCAGCAGCGCCGTTGCCAAGGGCTCTAATCCCTTCTCCTTGGCAATGGTGGCGCGGGTTCTTCTCTTTGGTCTAAAGGGTAAATAGATATCCTCTACCTCCTGTAGGGTAGTGGCCTTGTGAAGCTTGCCCTCAATCTCAGGGGTTAATTTTTCCTGCTCTTGAATTAGGCGAAGAACCTCTTCTCTCCGTCCTTGAAGATTTCTAAGGTAGGTAAGCCGCTCACTTAAATCCCTTAACACGGTATCACTTAGCTCTCCGGTCTGCTCCTTTCGATACCTGGCAATAAAGGGGATTGTATTGCCTTCATCTATTAGCTGCAGGGTATTGGCCACTTGATTTTCCCTCAACTGGAACTCCTTTATCAGCTGCTGAACAATATTCATAAAATTTCCTCCCTTTTTTTCATAAGGCTATTATACCATAGCCATAAAAATATCAGAAAGCTTTATCTAACATTTTTTTAGAGCATAAAAAAAATATGTAAGGATCCTACCTTACATATTTTTCATATTTCAGCCTTTCTTCCATCGATCCCCTTGATTGACCACATGGTCTGTCAATTGACCCTTTCCATAGGTTAATCCCGAGACGATGGCAGGACTTTGATCGATCTTTTTATCCACCTGTAGTGATTCTCCCAGCTGGCTCCAGCCCTCATAAAGGGGCTTAAGGACAGAACGGGCTTCCTCTAGTTTAAGGGGATTTTGATGATTAATGGATTCAGTCATTAGCTGATTTACATACAGATAAAGGCTCCTTAGGTTATTGGCGATCTCTGTATCTCCCTCTAGGGTTGATATAAGCTCGGCCAAGATATCCCTTCCCTTATCGATTCCCAGTATGACAGCCTGCTGGTTTTCCTGGACCATGGCAGTTTCTGCATCAGATAAGACTTCAATAAGACCTTCATAGAGAATGGCAACCAATTGGGCATCATTGGCAGTGGCTACACGATTTGATAAATATTCCTTTACTCCCATTCCTAGCTACCTAGCAGCTGTAAGACTGACTGGGGCCGCTGATTGGCCTGGGCAAGCATGGCTGTACCTGCCTGGGTCAGGATGTTTAACTTTGTAAAGTTGGACATTTCAAGGGCCATGTCGAGGTCTTCTATTCTTGAAAGGGCAGCAGTGATGTTTTCTGCCGTATTGTCTACATTGGCAATGGTATGCTCCAGTCGATTTTGGATAGCTCCCAGCTTAGAACGGGTTACCGATACTTTTTCAATAGCCACATTCATAAGAGAAATAGCTGTTGTAGGAGCTGAAGCAAGGTCTACAGAGGTAATCCCAAGCTGTGCAGTGGATAGTTCCTCTATGACAAAGATCATTGTATTTCCAGCGTTGGGTCCAATTTGCAGTTGAATACCTGTTATTGCTAAATCACCGTTTAATAGCTTTTTATTATTAAAATTAGCTGATTCAGCAATATTATCAATTTCTGCAAGCAGCTCATTAACCTCGTTCTGGGTTTTCTGTCTGTCTTCGTCTTCGTAGGTGCCGTTGCTGGCCTGTACAGCCAACTCTCTCATCCGTTGAAGCATGGAATGAATTTCATTCATGGCTCCTTCAGCGGTTTGGATTAAAGAAATACCATCTAAGGCATTTCTGGAGGCCACCTGCAGCCCTCTTACCTGGGCTCTCATTTTTTCTGATATGGCTAATCCGGCGGCATCATCGGAAGCTCGGTTTATTCTCTTTCCTGAGGATAATCGTTCCAGGGTCTTTGCTGTTAAGCCTGAATTATGATTTAATAGCCTATGGGCATTTAGTGCCGGTATATTATGGTTAATACGCATTTGTTTTTCCCCCTCATCAGTTTCTACTATTATTTTTATCGGCAGCTTTTCTAAAATACTTTAGCTTTACTTAGCTTTTCATCAATTCCTTCAATAAAAATTAATATCTGCGAGACGATTTCATAGAGCTCAGGGGGGATTTCAGTTCCCACCTTAAATTGAATGAGCTCCTTAACCAGCCTTTCATCAAAATGAATAGGCACTTCACTTTCTTCAGCCACCTTAAGCATATTTTCTGCAGCGATCCCCTGGCCTGTGGCCGTAATTTTAGGGGCTTGATCCTTTTCTACATCATATTCAAGTGCTACTGCCTGCTTCATTTTTTCTCTCTTCATTGCTTCACTCCTAAATCATCATATCAATAAAATGTCTAATGTCACGTTGTTTTTCCTCCACGGCGTCTATGGTGGTCATTAAATTAACCTCTTCCTCTACTCTAAAGGTCAGTTCCTTAACATCATATCCTATTTTTTCCAGAAGCGCTTTAATTTGTAGCGCTTGATCTTCAATTAGTTCTTTATATTTCTTCAGGGCTACCCCGACCTTCAGGGTCACCTGTCTTTGAGCTACTCCCACGTATACATTGACATTCCCCAGGTGGTTTGTGTCCATATTTAATAGAATAGACATATTATTGGGGTCTATTTTCTTACCACCCTTTTTTTCATTCAACACATATATTTGAAGATTTTTTAGCTGATTATCCATCATAACTGGAAATTGCAGCACCAAATCCCGATGATTTAAGTTATTTTGGGTTTGAACTGCCTGAATTAATTTGTTCATTTCTTTATGGAGCTCATCCTTATTGCTAAATCCTGTAGATTCAGCCTTTTCTGACAGCTGACCGAGGGCTCTGGCGATCTCTTTTTCAAATTCCTCCAGATTAATTTTTCCCTCTCTAAGGCCCTGGGTTAAATCCCTTACCATTTGCTTCATCCCCTTGACCTCTTCAGCAAATTGCTGACTTCCCCCTTCTTCTAAAAGCTGTATCAATTCCTTTATCTGTTGTCCCAGCTGCTGCTGATTGTTGGTAAAGTGGGATAGCTGTTGAAGCTCCTTGAGATTGGGGACAATACCATTTTTTAAGAGCATGGCCAACAGGTTACCGCTATCCTGACTAATTTGAGGCAATTCCTTAACAATGGTTTGAACATTAACTTGATTACGGCGATATTGATTCATATGGGCCACCAGCCTGTCAATGTCGAGCTTTTCAAACTGCAAACCCTGCTCTAGGCCTTTTTGCAAAAACTGACTGGTCATATTGGTTCTAATGAACTGGATTCTTCCCTGAATATCAAAAATTCGCTTTACATTCCCTTCAGTAAGGCCCATATCATTGGACACCAGGGCCTTTGCCAGCTCTACATGATTTTGGTCATCTATAGAAAGCCCAGCAGCCTGAAGCTGGCTGAATTTTAAAGGTATAGGGTGAATTAATTGATTTGCCTGATTCATAGCCAAACTTTCCAGGGTAAGGGGCTGTCCTTGATTGAGGTGTTGGACAATAGTATTGTAGCCCACTGTTTTCATCTGATTTAACAGGCTGATCATCTTTACCGTATGTCCATAGCCTTCATCAATGGATTGCTTGGCCTCTCCAAATAGGATCCGTTGTATATCCGAAAGCTTAAAATCCATCTTTGTATTTAAAAGCAGCAATAGGTCTTTATCTTGAATTTCACCAGTTAGCTTGAGATTCCCTAAAATATCCTTCACCTGCTCTTGCTCTACCGTGTACCCCTCGAGGGTTGGTTGAATACTTTGCAGGGTATCAAGCTCCCTTACCAATTTCAAGAGCTCTGAAACCTTGGTCTTTTCCACATTGGTTCCAGACTGTAGGAGATGGGCTATTTTCTCGTGACTTAGCTTTTCTGCCAGCTCCCTTAGCTGCCCTTTGAGGGCTTCAATTTTATCAAAATGCTCCCTGGTGACATCGATGCCCCCCTTAATCATTTCCTTGGCCAGCTCGACCTTTTCATCAGTAGCCTCAAGACCCTCTCTGGTCAGAAGGTCCTTAATATCCTCTTCCATCACTTCCAGGTCTTTGCTGCTAACCCCCTGACTTCGAGAGAGAAATCGATCGTAGGCCTTTGAAGCCATTTGACTCAGTTTTTCTTCTACAGCAATAGCTCCCTTTTTGATGGCGTTTTTCAACCGATAGAGCTGATCTAAATTGGCCTCTGGATTTTCCTTTATGGCCTCTACAACGCCTTCATTGCTGATCTCCTTTGCCTGATGAAGCTTATCAAATATTTCATTGACCCGATTAATATTTTTTTTGGTTAAATCCATTCCTGCCCGATGAAGGGCCTTAATAATATCGGTAATGTCTTTACCCATCTTACTGCCAAATATTTTTTCTGCTATTTTTTCAGCATCTTCTGTGCTTAAGCCCTTAAACTTAGCCAGGATCTTGGCAATGGAGAAGCCTCCCTCTTCCTTTTTAATCTCTTCAACGGCCTGGGCTACTTTCTCCAGGGGCTCCTTATCGATGTCTACATCCTGATCCATAATTTGTATGGCTGTATCGTAATCTAACCCTTCGACCAAGGAATTTAACTGATTCTTTAATGAAACGAAATTCATCAGTGTATCCTTTGTCAATTGAACACCATGTAAATCCAAGGTTTGAAGTGCCTTCATCAACTCTTCCTTTGGGGGCAGCTCCATATTTTTCAGCAGCTGGCTATACTTCCCCTCCTCTTCTGGCAGCAATGGGGCCGCAGAAGGTCCCTCAACCTTTGAATGTAGTATGTTCCGCTTATCAATAACCACTGTATCCCCCAGCTTGGCATTCAACTCATTTTTTAAGCTGATACTCAATATCTTTTGATCGCCTACGTCCAATTTGATGCTTGTGCCATTATTAACCACCAGAGTACCCCTAATTTTAAAGGAATTCATCTGTTTGCTATAGGCCTGACTGACACCTGCATAGGCTGGTTTTTGTATTCCGTGATACATATTGACACCACCTTTAAGTCTTCTAATTTATATATCGTCATAATTTATCCTTGTCTTTAATCATTTAGCCCTAATGACTTTCTAATACTTTGACGATATAATATATATAAGCCGAGAGAGGAGGAATACTCCATGAAGAGAATAGACAATGTAAGCCCTGTGGAATTTCGTGAAATGGTAAATGCCCCTGCCAGAAGATCCCCTGCCAAGCAGGCCGAGTTTATCACCAAGTTTCAAGAGGTTAAATCGGAGCAGGTCAGAGAGCATCTTCAAGGTCTATATGAGGAAATTGTTAAACAGTCGGATCGAATTGGAGACAAGCTTCATCTTAGTGAAGTGATTAAATATAAAAAATTAGTGCGGGAGTTTTTAGACGTGTCTGTGAAAAATTCCCATCAATTTTCTAAGCAGAATTTTTTAGACCGCCGAGGCCGGCATCGGGTCTATGGTATTGTAAAAAGTGTAGATCGTGAGCTGGAAAATTTGACCAAGGAATTTTTAAATGATGAGGTTGATCGTATCTCAATTATTAAACGTTTAGATGATATACGTGGAATGCTTTTGGATGTGTTTATGTAAAAATCCCCCTTCCTATAATTCAGTAGGATGGGGGATTTTTTATTCTATTCCTTAGATTTTTCCAGCTCTATTTCAAAACTAGCTTTCGATATTCGTCTTGCTGGTTTCATCCTCAATTCCTTCATCTTGGGTTTCTTCTATTTCAAAGGAGGTTAACCCATCTTCTACTGTCTCGTCTATTTCCTTTAAAAGAGCAGTATTCTCTGTTGTTTCCCCTTGAATCTGATGGGGTTCACCTACGGTCATCTCTGGCTCATCTAACTTTTTATCGGCTTCCACTGATGCTTCAATACTGTCCTCCTCTTGGATTTTAAATTGAGTAGTAATTTTCTTTAGGTCCTGAATCATTTGCTCCAGGGTTAAGACAGAGGTAGTCATGTATTGGATAGAGGAATCCTGTTCCTCGACACTGGCTAATACCTCTTCGGCACCAGCAGCCGTTGATTGGGATACTCCTGCAACCTCCTGCATTGATTCCTCAACTGCCTCTACTTCATTAGCCATCTGCTGAATGATAGCTGATAATTCCTTCATGGACTCAGCCACTGCATCGGTCTCCCCTTTAATAGATACAAAGGAGTCTGCCGTATGATTAATTACCTCATTTCCTGCCTCAACTCCCTTAATTCCTTCCTCCATAGAGGTGACTGCCTTATTGGTTTCCCTTTGGATTTTTTCAATTAAAGAAATAATTTCCTTAGAGGCATTTCTCGATTGCTCTGCCAACTTTCTAACTTCCTCTGCCACTACGGTAAAGCCCCTGCCATGCTCCCCAGCCCTGGCCGCTTCTATAGCCGCATTGAGCGCCAATAGGTTGGTTTGGTCTGAAATCTGTGTAATTAGCTGGCCTGCTCTGTCGATCTCACTGATATGCTTATTTAAATCTAGAATTAGCTTTGAAGTATTTCCCACCAGGGTAGAAATTCTCCCCATGGTATCTTTTATGGCTTCTATACCCTTAACACCACCGGCAGCCAATTGAGAGGTGTGCTCCGCTGAGGATACAATAGTATTGGCACTTTGAGTCACCTGCTTTACGTTATTAACCATAACTACCATAGCATTGGCCGATTTTTCCACACTGGTCATTTGCTCCGAGGTACCTGCTGCCACGTGTTCAATGGTCTTAGAAATTTCTGAAGCAGCAATAGCTGTGAGCTCAGAATTCTTCCATAAATCCTCTATGCTCTTAGCAACCTCAGTGGTTGTAGTCATAATCTGCCTGACGATAGAAGCAATGGAGGTTGACATTTCATTAAAGGCCATCTGTAGTTGACCAATTTCGCTCTTACTTTTTAGCTTACCCTTTACTTCGATTATTTCTGTCAAGTCACCATCCTTAATTTTGTTTGCACTAGTGACCAGCTTTGCAATAGGTCTAACAAATACACTGGCAAAGCCTGCTAAGAATACCAGAGAAGCAATAATGAACATGGCTGCAATTTTCATACTTCTGTTCAGTGAGGAACGGGTTAAGGCTAAGACCTCTTGCTTTTCCTGCTCTACAACGACACGCCACCCAAGGTCCTTTACGGTTGCACCTGAAAATATCATATTTACATTTTCATGATTCAGTCCCTCGGCCTGATCCTGCTCCCCCCGTATAATAGAGGCTAAGGCCTCCGAGGAATTTTCTGCCATATTAAAGCGGTTCATTACATATTTTGATGCAATACGATGCCCAATGACAAACCCATCCCCATCGGTGACATAGGCATGTCCCGTTTGACCAATTGATACATCCCTTGCAATTCGATTAATATTGTCAAAGCCCATGACTGCCATCAAAACCCCTGCTTTATTGTTCATTTTTCCTTTAACAGGTAGGGCTATCTTTACACCATAGGAGTTAAGCTGCTCTTCATAGCCGGACTCAGTCAGTACCAATTTCCCTTCCATGGCACTTTGAAACCATTCCTCGGTAGCAACGCTGTAGCCCTTCTGCTTAGTGGTGGAAATTCTAACGATTCCCTCAGTATCAATCAGATAGAAGGCTTTAAAATCTTTATTCTGAAATATGTAGCTATTGAAGATATTGTTTGCCTCGTAGTCACTCATGGTAGAGAAATCCCTTGCGGTGGGCATCACTTCAATCATGTTTAAAATAGACTCCATATAAACATTAATTTGGGAGGCTACTGAGTTAGCCATATTCTGATTAGCCCTTTCAGTATTTTTCATGATGTTACTGGAATCATAAATGTAGGATATACTGGTCATGGTGATGATTGGAATTAATATCAGCAGACAGGTGACAAGAAGTAGTTGTCTTTTTATACTTTTCCTTCCTCCTATTGCCTTATTCAGTATCGCCCACTTTTCACTGTCATGATTGGGTTTCATTTTTTTTAAAAATTTCCCCATCAGCCTTCCTCCTTAATTTCTAGTATTTTAGCTTCATCAGCTGTATAGCTCTTTTTATATTTTAGGAAAAATCTGTTCATAGCAAATGCCCTAAGAGCCGGCCATTACATTTATAGAAACTTTCTAGCAACAACAATATCGCTATTAGATCAGCGATAACACCACATGGTCGCTTTGTCCTATAAATTGATTAATACATACAGCTTTCTTTTATTGCTTTATATTGTTCTACTAATTCGACAAGACTTTTGAAAAACCTTTATAATCTATAAAAAATATAACAATTATTACACACCTAAAGCCACTCTTACACAGCAAGTTGTTATGACAAGAAAATTACCTAGAACACTTCACTGTACTCTCTTTATTTTAATAAGGGGTGACGCCCCCTTAACAACCCCCTATTTCGTCGAAAAAAAACTGGATTTTTCTATGAAATTGTAAAAAAATCTAGGTTTATTCACCTAGATTTTTTCTTAGATATTCATTAATAAAAATGTCTATATCTCCGTCCATTACCCCTTGTATATTTCCGATCTCAGCATTGGTACGATGATCCTTTACAAGGTTATAGGGATTAAACACATAGGACCTGATTTGACTTCCCCAGGCAATTTGACTGTATTCACCCTGGATATCCTCAATTTTTTCTTTATGCTCCCGCTCCTTTAATTCCACAAGCTTAGCCCTGAGCAAAGCCATGGCAGTTTCCTTATTGCTGTGCTGTGACCTTTCATTTTGGCACTGGACTACGATTCCCGTAGGTACATGGGTAATTCTAACGGCGGAATCGGTTTTGTTAACATGCTGTCCACCGGCTCCGCTGGCCCTGAAGGTATCAATTTTTAAATCTGTTGGTTTAATATCAATCTCCACTTGATCATCTATCTCTGGCATCACATCCACTGAAGCAAAGGAGGTATGTCTTTTTCCTGAGGAATCAAAAGGAGAAATCCTAACCAATCGATGGACTCCCTTTTCCGCCTTAAGAAAGCCATAGGCATTTTCCCCCTCCACCATAAGGGTTACGCTCTTGATCCCAGCCTCAGGGTCCTGGAGCAAATCTAAATACCTTACCTTAAAGTCCTTGGCCTCGGCCCAGCGTGTATACATTCTCAGCAGCATCTTGGCCCAGTCCTGGGCATCTAATCCCCCAGTACCAGCGTGGATTGAGACAATGGCATTATTTTTATCATAGGTACCCTTCAGGAGGGTCGCCAGCTTCAGTTCCTCAATGATAACTTCAAGGTCTTTAATTCCTTGTACCAGTTCCTCCTCGAAGCTGGCTTCCCCCTCTTCAATAAAGAGAATCATTGTTTCTAATTCCCCATAAATTTTTTCGAGACGGTCATAGTTTTCAATACGATCCTTACAGGATTTAGCCTTTTTCAACAGCTCCTGGGCTTCCTGGGGGTTATCCCATAGACCCGCAGCTGCCATTTGAGCCTCATAGTCTTCCAATAAAATCATTGTATGATCTATGTCAAAGTGAAGCCCTCATTTCATTGATTTCTTCCTTTGCCCTCAGCAGCTGCTGTCGGTGTAAATCTAAGTTAATCATCTTTTCACCTCATTATTGTCCACAACATTTTTTATATTTTTTACCGCTACCACAGGGACAAGGATCGTTTCTACCTACAGTATCCTCCTTCACCACTGTGGAAGGCTTGCTTCTTTCTCCATGGGTTGCTTCTACGGGTTTTGCCACCTGCTTTCTTTCCACAACCGATTCCTTCTCGATGCTGAAGAGGTAACGAACTGTTTCCTCCTGGATGCTTTTGATCATCTCTTGGAACATATCGAAGCCTTCGATTTGGTAAGCCCTCACTGGATCCACCTGGCCTATGGCTCTCAAATTAATTCCCTGCCTTAGCTGGTCCATTGCATCAATATGATCCATCCATTTGGTATCAATTACCTGGAGTAGAATAATTCTTTCTATTTCACGCATTCTTTCGGTGGTAAATTCCTCTTCCTTGGCCCCGTAAATAGCTTGCGCTGTATCTAGTAGTTTGGCCTTTAAATCTTCCTCTGTCATTTCCAGCAGGTTATCCAGCTTAAGGGAGTTTTTAGGGAGGAAAATCTTGTGTAAATGCTCCTGTAGTCCATCTATATCCCATTCCTCTGGATATTTAGCATCGGCTGTATATAGCTTTACAGCTTCTTCAATAATATTGCTGAGGAGATTCATAATATGATCATACATGTTTTCTCCAGAAAGGACTTTTTTACGTTCTCCGTAAATTACCTCCCGCTGCTTATTCATTACATCATCATATTGCAATACATGCTTACGGATTCCAAAGTTACGGCCCTCAACCTTCTTCTGGGCGTTTTCAATGGATTTGGTCAGCAGGTTATGTTCAATGGCTTCATCCTCTTCAAGTCCCATCTTCTCAACAAGGCCCTGCATTCTTTCTCCCCCAAAAAGCCGCATTAGGTCATCCTCAAGAGAAATATAAAATCTACTGGAGCCTGGGTCCCCTTGACGACCTGCACGACCCCGAAGCTGATTGTCAATCCGTCGGGATTCATGTCTTTCAGTACCAATGATTTGTAATCCACCGCAGGCCACCACTTCCTCATGCTCCTTATCTGTTTCTTTCTTAATAGAATCATGAAGCTGCTGATAAAGACTCCTGGCCCCAATTAATTCTTCATCGCTGGTGTCGGCATGGCTGGTTACAAAGGCCAGTTGATCATCAGTATAGCCACGTTTTTTCATTTCTCGTTTAGCTAAAAATTCAGGATTTCCGCCTAATATGATGTCAGTACCCCGGCCAGCCATGTTGGTGGCAATGGTAACGGCTCCCTTTCTTCCTGCCTGGGCAACAATTTCGGCTTCCCGCTCATGCTGCTTTGCATTTAACACCTCATGGGGAATGCCTCTCTTTTTCAGCAGTCTAGAAAGCTCCTCTGATTTTTCAATCGAGATGGTACCTACCAGAACCGGCTGCTGCTTTTCATGTTTTTCTTCAATATCCTTAGCAAGGGCCATAAATTTCCCTGACTCGGTTTTATAGATACTGTCGGATAAATCATCCCGGATTACTGGCTTATTAGTTGGAATTTCTATGACATCCATTCCATAGATGGACATAAATTCTTCCTCTTCTGTTTTAGCAGTACCCGTCATTCCCGAAAGCTTCTTATACATTCTAAAGTAATTTTGGAAGGTAATTGTGGCAAGGGTTTTGGATTCCCGTTGTACATTTAACCCCTCCTTCGCTTCAATTGCCTGATGAAGTCCATCACTATAGCGTCTTCCAAACATTAGACGGCCAGTAAACTCATCTACAATAATTACCTCTCCATCCTTAACAACATAGTCCTTGTCACGCTTCATGAGGGTATTAGCCTTCAGGGCCTGATTTACATGATGGGAAAGTTCCATGTTGGATACATCTGAAAGGTTTTCTATGTTGAAATGCTTTTCTACCTTTTCAACTCCTTCTTCGTTAAGGGCAACGGTATTGGCCTTTTCGTCAATGTTAAAGTCATCTTCCTTTTTTAAGGTCTTCACAAAATGATCTACAGTAAAATACATTTGGGTGGATTTTTCCCCTTGACCCGAAATAATCAGCGGCGTTCTTGCCTCGTCAATTAAAATACTGTCCACCTCGTCGACTATAGCGTAATTCAGCTCTCTTTGGGTCATATTATGCTTATGAATGACCATGTTGTCCCTTAAGTAGTCAAAGCCAAACTCGTTATTAGTTCCATAGGTTATGTCTGATTCATAGGCTTTTTTACGATCCTGGGGCGTAATACCATGGACAATGACCCCAATGGTTAACCCTAGAAAATGATACACCTTTCCCATCCATTCCATGTCCCGTTTGGCCAGGTAGTCATTGACGGTTATTACGTGAACTCCCTTGCCCTCCAGGGCATTTAAATAGACGGGCAAGGTTGCCATTAGGGTTTTACCTTCCCCGGTTTTCATCTCAGCAATTCTGCCTTGGTGCAGTACAATACCTCCATAGAGCTGTACAGGATAATGCTTAAGGCCCAGTACCCTCCAGGCGGCCTCCCTGACTACAGCAAAGGCTTCTGGCAGCAATTGATCAAGGGTTTCATTTTTGAGAACTCTTTCTCTAAATTGTCTCGTTTTATCCTTTAATTCATTATCTGTCAGCTTTGCATATTCCCCTTCCAAGGCTAATATGGCGTCAACGTCTTTTTTCATTCTTTTTAATTCTCTATCACTATGACTTCCAAAAACTTTCTCAAATATCTTTTTCATCTTTATCACCTCTGTTGATAAATTTCATCATTTACCTATCCTTTCATTGTAGCACTAAAAAATAAACAACACAATATAATTGATTTCGCTAACTTCTATTAATTATGGAAATTATTCCTAACCAATCCTTTTTAATTAATGACTCAATTTGCGTTGTTCTAAAAAATCATATCTATTACCTATTTTAATAGACAGATTTTTCAAGTATCATAGAATAAGCTGAGATTCTTGATCTCAGCTTATTTTCCCTAGTTCAAACATAAATTATGAATAAAACTTAATATTATGCCCGAATCCCCTTCTGCTGGTCGAATCGAATTACACCTGCAGCCCTATGGCTTCTGGAGCACATGATAGCCTGTACATATAATAGCAGACCCAGAGAAATGAAAATGTCCCCAATGCTGATAATCTGCTTAAAGGGATATAGGGAAGGGGTTACCATCTTTTTCCCTAAATAAGTGGTAAAGCCAAGGGCATTTTCCAGAGAGATATAATTTGGCAATGCGCCAATATTGATTGAATTAAGCGTATTTAGAAAGCCCGCCCTTTCTAAAAGAGACAGATCAACGGGCATACTGCCTTGATTTAACACAATGGCTGCAAAGTTTAGAATAGCTCCAATCAAGACAAACCATAAGGATCGACTGTGGAGATTAAAGAACAACACAATAAAGAGCAGACAGTAGGCTGCAATATAAAGGAGCATTCTATATTTTATTGCCATAGGATTGCCCAATTGTATTAGGATAGAGGTACCTAACAATAAGATAAAGGAAAGAATCACAAGGATGGGCAAGTCCAGTGACCGATGGCCAAGACGCTTTATATGACCGCCCCGAAGCTTTCCTATAATTACTCCGATAATTAATGCTTCAAAAATCATATTACCACTTCCCTATTTCATAATCTATTTTATGCAATTATGTCGATAGCATAACTTCGTTCAACAGCATCCTATTAATATAGATATTGTTCTATATTCTTTTACAGAATCCTCCTTAATATTTAATTAATTTATATAGTAAAAATTATACTGCTAAAGTCCTTTAATATTAAAATAGGTCATGGGAAATCAGTACCAAATATATATGAATTTTTGGACAAACTAAAGGCAGCCCTTTGGCTGCCTCAGATTTATTATTCATAATTTGGTTCTATTAACCCATAATTACCATCTTTTCTTTTATAGACCACGTTAACCTCTTCAGTATCAGAATTGGTATAAACGAAGAAGTTATGACCAATGAGCTCCATCTGCAGTACTGCTTCCTCAGCACTCATCGGCTTAACGGGGAATCTTTTTGTTTTTACAATTTTTGATTCTGTATCGTCCTCGTCTTGTGGGAGTGGGATATTCTCAAAACGAATGGTATCTGATTTATTAATTCGATTTTCCAGCTTTGTTTTATGCTTTCTAAGCTGCCTTGTCAATTTGTCTACAACCTTGTCCAGTGAAGCATACATATCCTCTGTTGTTTCCTCAGCCCTTAAAATGGTTCCATTAATTGGAATAGTCACCTCAATAATCTGTCTTGCCTTTTCTACAGACAATGTGGCCTTTGCCTCCACATCCTTATTAAAATACTTATCCAGCTTGGAGATTTTGGATTCAACTGAGCTTCTCAACGCATCTGTTACTTCAACATTTTTTCCACTTACAATTACTTTCATATGTTCAGCTCCCTTCCCATCTATAAATTTAAGTTGAACGAGTCAACTTAAAATAGTAATCCCTTTAATGATGATTAATTCTTCTTTAGTTATCCAAATTATTACCCATAATAAACGACCTCAAACATAGGTTGTACATTTTCATATTTTCTACTACAAACATTAGTCTCTTTTTTTGCACTTCTCTTTTTTCGCATTTTAATTAATATATTCCTTGGGGTGAAGCTACATGATAAATAAATTGCTGTAAGACAGCTCAATACAAAACCTATGAATTTTCAGTGTTTTTCGCCATTATTCCTGTGGATAATCTATTGGGATGATGTGAATATGTTTATAGATCGTCTGTGGATAATGTGGGTATGTTTGTTGATAACTTATATTTCAATGGGATAAGCCTGTGTATATAGTGTGAATAAATTTATTTTAAGAACAAAATCTCTGTCCTGTTATCCCCCTGGCCGACAGCAATATGTTCTGACAGAAAAAAAGCCCTTGATTTTTCATCAAAGACTTTTCTAGTACATGAAGCTGACCTGGTTTTTTCCCCCACACTCGCCTGCTGGGAATTTTGCTACGGGTTCACTTTCACTACTCTTCCTCTCGTTTGCCGGCAGGACTTACTTCTAAGCCGCACCATGATCGATAACTGCTTTTAGCCATCTTACGTGGGTCCTTTTGCCTGCGACTGGCATGGACTTTCAACCACAGACCTTCATGTATATATCATTATAACTGATTTATTTCTTCTTATCAAACAATATAGGTTGATTGTCTACATATTTTTTACCGTAGCTTTTGTTTACCTGTTTACCGATTTTAACTGTGCTGAGTTCTTGCTTAATGGCAGCCATATGCATTTGGGCTTTTTCAGTATTGGCTTTGTCTACAGCTTCAATCTTATTTCTAACATCAACAATCTCCTGGATTTTATCCTTCAAGGCCTTAAAGCCAGCTACGGGTTCCTTTGGCATATCAGAAAAGCTGCTGATTCCTAAGAGCTCCTTTAGATCTTCATACTTCCCAACAAATTCCTTATCTAAAAGATCTATCTTTACAATAACGCCCTGTTTTTTCTCAATTACCTGATTTAATTGAGCAAGACTTTCATCAGTAATATCTTTTAAGACAATACTTTGCTGTTCAGTTAGTGCTAATAGCTGCTTCATTAATTGAAGCTTCCCCTCACTGACTCTATATAAATAGTCTACCACTACCTCTGGATTCATCTTATCACCTATTTCCCTGTTTTTGCAAGTTTCATTGCTTCTTTCCAGGTATCCCTTAATTCGGTTACCATTTCAATTGCCTCATCAATGGGAATGCAATTTTTTGAAATATTGGCATCGACTAGCTTCTCTAGTATATAAAGATAGATGGAACGGAGATTGTGAGATATTTCGTATTTCATATCCAGGGTGATGTTCAGCTCCTGAATAATATCCTGAGCCCGCTTTAAAGCCTCATTCGCCCCCTCAACATTATGTTGCTGTATGTGCAGCTTACCCTGGTTCATAAATTTCAGTGCACCGTTATAAAGCATCATGGTTAGTTCCTGTGGGCTAGCTGTCTTTATACTGTTCTCCTTATACTGGTTATAGGGGTTGTGCATTGCCATTTAGCTTCCTCCTTTAGAAAATCTTATTAGCCGCCTAATCCCAATTGTGACATCAGCCAATTGCTTTGTTGATTCATTTGAGACAGGGCCTTTTCCATAGCAGTGAATTTCTGCCAATATCGGTTTTCTTTTTGCTGTAATACCTGCTCTTCTCTCAAAATACGCTGGCTTAAGCTGAGTAAATCCTTATCAATTAAGCTGATGGAGCTCTGTTCTGACACAAAGTCTATTAGTATATTGGATTGCACATCTCTAAACAGATTAGCATCTTCACCTGTTCCCGATTGACGAATAATGTCCTTCATACCCGTAACAAACCCATCATATACTCTTTGTACTAAACCAGATTCCTTCGTTCTTGCTTCCCCTAATTCCGTGGTTTCAGGAACCTTGAAAAAGAGATTCATTACGCCTTCAGGATCATTGCTAATGGCATCCTTGAGCTTATCCTCATCAATAACCAGCTTGCCGCCATCCTTATAGTTCCCTGTGGTGATGCCCACCTGAGTGATTAAATCGTACGACCCAGTGGCCCCTTCAACTTTCTGATAAAGACTGGTCCTTATTGACTGCAGCGTTCTGGTTAGGGATTCATTACTTTTTAACAGCCCACTCTTGGCCTTTTCCTCCCATAGCTCTACTTCCTTTTCTGACATTGCTTCCTTTTCTTCTGGGGTCAGGGGTTGGTAGTCACGATACTTTTTCTCGCCAAGCTTACCATTTATTTCATCCACGAGCTTATTGTAGCTATCAACAAACTCGGAAATTTTATTAAAAATACCGTCTACATCAGTAGAGACATTAATTGTTACCTCTTTCCCTACTTCAGCTGCCTTTAGATCCAATTCAATTCCATAAATTGTGAAATTATTGCTGCTTTTTTGTACTTCATCTCCATTAAACTTAATTACGGAATCCTTACCTTCGTCATAGCTTCCCAGGGCCTGCATAGCTCCCGATGTCATGGATCTTCCATCGGCACTTACGCTAATAAAGCGTCCATTTTGATTCTCAATAATCAGCTGTTCATTTTCATATCTCGTATCAACCCCCAGGGCAGACAATTGCGTAATTAGATCATTAATCGAATCACCCGCATGGACATCAATCGTATGTTTGTCTCCATCGATTTGTACTTGAATTGAGCCATCGGCTTTAAAAGTACCATCTAGATTTAGTATACCATCTTTTTCAGTATTTTGGCTAATTAAATTAACCATTGAGTTTCCATCCTGATCAGTGATGCTAATTGGCTGCCCAGGTTCTCCAGTGACCGTCAGCTCACCGGTGGCCTGATCAAATTCTGCCGCTACACCCATGTCTTTTAATACAGAGACCAGCATATTCATTGGCATACCATCAGGAATCTGCATATTCACCGTTTCCGATCCAACGGTAATTTTAAACTCGTGATCACCAACAAATTTATTATCACCATCCAGAAGCCCAGCATTCATATTAAAGGTATTAATTTCAATGTCTTTACCAATTAATGAATTAGGGGCCTGTTGATTGATTCTAATAAACTGGTCTGCTCCGGTTTCTCGGGTGGTGATAATTAACTTGCCCAGATCCTTATCAAAGGCTGCACGGATTCCAAGACTGTTGTCCCCGTCCTTAGCATTGTTTAGCGCAGAGACGAAGGTACTAATCTTCATTCCCGCTTTAACCTGAATAGTGGTCTTACCCTTAGCTGTCTCGATCTCAATTTCTCCATCGGCCTTAAACTGCTGGTTTTCGTCCAACAGCGTACCATTTAAATTGATGCTGGTTATGGAAGCATTTTCAGCAAGTTGTGTTACCTCCACCTTATGGGAACCATTCATGGCATCGGCCTTGGCCTTGGCCGATACAAGGGCTTCATTGCTGGAAAGGGCTCTTTTTACCCATTCCAGACTATTAAGAGAAGATTCTCTAACGGTCCCAAAGGCAGTAATCTGTGTTAATCCAAAATTCTTTCTGCTGTTTAATATAAAGTTAGCCATACTCTTACTGGTAGTATTGTAGGCCTCTTGTCTCCATAGATAGGTCTGCTCCTGCCTACGGAAGTTGTTCATACGAATTCGCTCTGCATTCATCAGCTCTTTAATCATCGATTCAGTATCAAAGCCTGAAGCAATTCCGCCGATTCTCATAGTAACACTCCTTTTCTAATCTAATACGTTTTTCCCATCGTGTTTTACAGAAGCATGCTCTCAAAGTATTTTGTAGCACCTCTGTAATGCTTATATTTTCTTGTCTATCAGGATTCCCGCCACCTCTAGCATATGGGCTACCATATCTAGTATTTTTTCAGGCGGTATTTCACGAATTACCTGATCATTGGTTGAATCAATTACCTTAACCATAATGGTATTGGTCTTTTCATGGACTGACACTTCAAACCTGCGGTCAAAGGGCTGAAAGCTCTTATTAGCCTTGTCTAATGCCTTGTCCAGCTGCTCACGGGGTATTTGTCTTTCCCCAGGTAAAGACTCTTTTGATCCAAAGGTTCGCAGTCCTTGCTCACGGCTTCCTTGCCCAAGGCCATTAACCTGCGAAGTCTGTGGATTTATGGTTTGTACACCATCTAACTTCATTAAGGCTCCCTCCTAGATTTATTAAATTGTTATTTATATATAAATAATATCGGTAATAGTGATAAAAAAGTTTAATGGTATTATCATAAAATCCCTTATATGTTAAAATAATAGTATATTGGAGGTGATTGCCTTGGTTCAAAATAAGGTTAAGGAAATAGAAGGGCAATTCTATTTAAAAAATAATAAAGTCTACCCGGCTGAGGATTTTAAGATTGATGATTCAATTGATGGCCCAAGGGTCTATGAGGTAATTCGAATTTTAGAGGGTATTCCCCTGTTCCTTGAGGAGCATTTGGTAAGGCTACAGGAATCAATAGCACTATTAGGCTACTCCATTGTCGTGAATAGCAAACAGCTTGAGGAGGAAATAGAAACCCTGATTCGAGTCAATGAATTGACTAACATGAATATCAAGCTCATTGTCTCTGGCTTAAATTCATCTGAACCTGATTTTTATTTGTTTTTTATTCCAAGCTATTACCCTTCTGATGCCCAATATCATGAAGGGGTATCTGCCATATTATATAATGCCATTAGAAAAAACCCCAATGTAAAGGCTGTGGCTGCCACCCAAAGGGAAGAGATTAATAGGGCCATTGCCACTGCCAGGGTTTATGAAGCCCTTTTGGTTAATGAAAGGAAGGAAATTACAGAGGGAAGCCGTTCAAATTTATTTTTTATCCATTCTGACAGCCTCTATACACCACCCATCAAGGATGTCCTTGGGGGTATTACAAGAGGTAGAATTATGAAGCTTTGTATTGATCTTGGAATTAAGGTGGTGGAAGCACCCATTACCCTGTCCTTTTTAAAGGAGGCAGAAGGACTATTTTTAACAGGCACCTCTCCTAAGGTACTGCCCATTGCTATCGTGGACAAGCAAGCTTTTTCATCAGCAAATCACCCATTACTCCATTCGATAAAGGATGGCTATGATCGGTTGATCAGGCAATACATAATCGAAAAGGGTGGCAGAATTTAATTTCTGTCACCCTTTTTCTCTATATTTCTGAAAGCTTATGCCTACTTATCCCCCAAAGAAAAGCTAAACCGCTGCCAGGGTAGAATCCTATCCAACAGAAAATGTTCATTTTCGACAACTCTTCCCACCACATTGGTTTTGCCGCTGTTTTCCATATCCCTTAGGGCTACCTGTAATTCCCCTGCATATTGGCCGTAGAGGGAGCTATCAATTAATATATCACCCCGTTTAATTTCCTTAGGATTGAATATCTCGAATCTATGGCCCCAATACTTCACCCTACTTTGGGTTGACCGCAGCATATAATCTGATACATCCCCTCGATTGAAATGGGGTTCTTCAAATATAATTTTCCTTTCTAGTTCTGGTGTATTTTCCTCAATTTCCACCCTTAGGGTCAAAAGCTGTCGATTAAGCTCTGATAGGGCCCTTAGCTCATCTTCACGGGCAAAGGCATTGCCAATGATAACGTCATCAATCAAATTGGTGTTGAATAAATCCTTCGCCTGAACATCGATGGGCAGGCTTCGATGTTCTTCCAGGGTACACAGCCCCTCCATAATTGGCCATGGGCCTACGGTACCATGGTTGGAAGACACAAATGCAGCTGTTCGAATCCCCTGACTTTTAAATCCCTGGGAGGTCTCTATAAAGTGCTTACGGGATAGACCTGTATAGCGATGGGGGTAAAAATTATGGCATCCCAACAAATTCATTGTATTTGGACAATAGGACATAATCGTTTCCAAGGCCTTATATCCACCACTCATGTTTATCTCAATTTTTAAATCAAAGGGATTATAGGTCATTATACTTTCTTCGCTTCCCCCAAAGCCAAGGTCTAGCCGAATACCATAGAGTCCCAGTTCTTTAAAAAAAGTTAAATCCTTGTAAGAGAGCTTTAATTCTTCAAAAACCCTAGGTGACACATCAGCCACCACCTTCATCCCCTGGGAAGCTGCGTAAAAGACCAAGTCTCTAAAATCTGTAAGAAGCCTGTCTTTATCTTCCTTCAAGGAAAGCAAGCAGGTAAATACCCTAGTGAATCCAAGCTCACTGGCCAATGTAATATAATCTAGGTTCTCTCTATGATCTGTCTCACCCGGATAAATAGAAATTCCAAGTTCTCGCATCACCTTTTCCTCCTTAATTTAAATTCATCAAAAAGAAAGGGCAATCAATTTCTTGCCCTACAAAACCCTTTCATACAATTCTATAAACTCCTTGGCCATATCCCTCAGGGTGATGGCATTCATTAAATGGTCCTGGGCATGGATTAAAAGCAATGTAACCTCGGTTTTATTACCCTGGGCCTCGTTTTGAATCAGAGTGGTCTGCTCCCGATGGGCCTCCCTAAGCTTTTCATTTACCCTTTCTATAGATTCCTGAGCCTTAGAAAAGTCCTTCTGCTTTGCATACTGGATTGCCTCCATGGCATAGCTTTTTGCATCTCCACTCTGGGTAATGATTTTTAATATGAGTTGTTCAAAGTTCATGAATAATCGCTCCTTAGTCTTCTGTCATTAAGCATTAAACTGCGACAAATAGCCTCGATGATGATCTAATATGTCTGCTAAAATCTTCTTGGCCCTTTCTATGGAAGGAATCAGGGGATTGGTCAACAGAGCCTGAAGGGCCTTATTGTAGTTCCCTGTAATTCCAGCTTCAATGGTTAAGACCTCATAGGCTTTTACAGCCTGCACTAGTCCCACAACCTCCTTAGGAAGTCTTCCTACAGAAATAGGTTGGGCACCACTTCGATTCACCACAGCGTTAATTTCTACCACAACATTGGGCTGTAGATCAGCAATTGCCCCCTGATTTAAAATATTAACCGTATGGATCTCCCCTGTATCATTGTATAGGGAGTTGATCAAGGACACTGCTGCATCAGAATAGTAGGCACCTCCCCGCTGGTCCAGCTCAGGGGGCTTCACATCTAAGGATTCCTCTTGATAACGTGTAAAAAGAGCTTTTTCTAGTTCAGCTACCTGCTCTCCCCTAGTTCCTTTTCCTTGGTTCAATTGACTCAATTCTTCCTCTAATATCTGATCTGTCATATAAAAATACCGATGATATGGGCATGGAATGACTCCAAGGGATTTTATCAGGTCAGGATCCCATTTCATATCAGGTATATTTTTCATTGTATAGGATTTTCCTTCTACTATTTCCTTTAGCACCATGGCTGTTGCGTCGATTCCATCAAGATATACCTTTTTTCCATAAACTAAATGATTTAATCCCGCAAAGTCAATTCTAATTCTTTCGCTGTTCACCGAAAGCAACCCGGCAATATTATGTACCATGCCGATGGGAACATTGCACAGACCAATTGCCTTCACCGTCGTATGCTTTAGTACAGCCTCAGTGATGATTCCTGCGGGGTTAGTAAAGTTAATCAGCCAGGCCTCTGGTGCATACCTTTCAATGTCCTGACAGATTTCCATCATTACGGGTATCGTTCGTAACGCCTTGGCAAAGCCCCCTGCTCCCGTGGTTTCCTGGCCAATGACCTGGTATTGTAGGGGAATTCTTTCATCCATTATTCTTGCTTGGAGCCCCCCCACCCGGAGCTGGGTTAACACAAAATCTGCTCCTGTAATTGCTTCCTTACGATCCAAGGTAGTATGGACCTGAGTGGTAAGACCACCCCTTTTAAGCATTCTTCTAGCCAGATTTCCGATAATCTCTACCTTTTCTTTTCCCATTGCCACATCTACTAGATAGAGCTCCCTTAGGGGAAGGGTCTTAGCCCTTTTGATAAAGCCTTCGATTAATTCCGGAGTATAGCTGCTTCCGCCTCCAATGACTGCCACCTTAAGTCCACGCATTTTCTCTCCTCCTGCCTTTGGGATAGGATGGGGCAGGCTAACCCTGCCCATCCTATCCTATGATTAGTTGATTTGCTTTTGGGCTTCTTTTTTATCTTCCAGCCTTTCAGCCATGATAATAAAAGGCATATAGATTACAATTCCAATGGCAATATTCACAATCTGCTGAGCTGCACCTCGCCATGATCCTGTGGCCAGGAATCCACTAATGATTGGTGGTGTGGTCCAGGGCACCATGGCAATGGTTCTAGGAATGATTCCGGCAGCTGTAGTCAAATAGCTAAAGATTGTCAATACTAGAGGGGTTAATATAAAAGGAATAAAGAACACTGGATTCAATACAATCGGCAGCCCAAAGATAATTGGTTCATTAATATTGAATAGTCCTGTGGGAGCCCCCATGTTGGCTAAATATCGATGATGCTTTCTTTTGGAAGCAATGTAGATTGCAATTATTAGGCAAATGGTGGTTCCTGAGCCTCCCATGTAGACAAAGGTATCAAAGAAGGGCTTAGTGACAATATAAGGAATAGCCTGACCACTGGCAAAGGCTGAAATATTGGCTTCTAAAGCAGGAAGATACACCGCTTGCATAACGGGCTCTAAGATGTTTGGGCCATGAAGTCCTAAGAACCACAGCAAATGATTAAGTATAGCAATAACCATAGCAGCACCCATGGTATTGGCCATGGAGGAAAGCGGCCTTTGGATTAAATCATAAATTGTAGCATGAATGTCGGCAATTCCCACTACCGAGGTGATGAGCTTAATAAAAGCAAACACAGTAATGGTGATCATTGCGGGGAATAAAGCAGCAAATGATTTTGCCACGGCGGGTGGTACCCCTTCAGGCATTTTTAATACAAGCTTTGGATTTCCTAATAGTCTTACAAAAATTTCTGTTGATAATAATGCAACAATAATGGAAACAAAAAGTCCTAGGGCCCCTAACCATGAGTAGGGAACTGCCGAAACTCCCTCAGCTGACTGCATGATGGCCATAAGGGAGGCCACACTGACGATTCCTGCCGCCATTGCATCAGAATTATAGGCTTTGGCCAAGCTGTAACTAATAGAGAAATTAACTAATAACGCCATAACAGCTAAGCTTCCATTTGATACATTACCTCCCAGTCCCTTCCATACATCAGAACCAAAAATACTGTTCATCCCATTTTGAAAGAAATCAATAGGTAAATTGTTTAGTAATACTGCTAATGAACCAGCGATAATTAATGGCATTATTGCAACAAAACCGTCTCGAATGGCAACCAAGTGCCTTTGGGCGCCAATTTTTCCTGCCACAGGTACAAAATGCTTCTCTAGAAATTCTAATAATTTCTTCATACAGATCCCCCTTTAATTTTCATCTCTGTTCTCAATCCCTTTCGTTTTACCCAGGCTGTTTTTCATGCTTCAATGAGGTTTAGCGCTTGTTCCAGCACAGCTTCCCCATTCATGGTACCATAATTAATGCTATCTATTACGGCAATGGGCACCCCCTTTTCATTCAGTGTTTTTTGTAAGTTTCTTAATAGATACCTCACCTGTGGTCCCAGTAGTACTACATCAACTTCATCAAAATACTTGCTGGCCTCAGCCTCTGAAACGGCAAATATTTCGGCTTCCAGTCCTTTATTTTCTGCAGCTGCATTCATTTTAGTAACTAACAGACTGGTAGACATTCCAGCACAGCACACCAAAAGAATTTTTTTCATTTTCTTCCCTCCCTTATCAAAAGCATAAACCTACTCATTGATTAGGCGATTAAATAGTAGATCTTCTATTGCATCAATTGCAGCAATTTCATCACTGCCTTCGGCAATAACCGTTAATTCTTCTCCATCTCTGGCTGCTATACTTAATACCCCTAGCATGCTTTTGCCGTTTACAGCATTTCCCTCCTTTTCAATCAAGATATTAGATTGGAACTGCTGAGCCAAACTCACCAGCAAACTTACAGGTCTTGCATGGAGTCCTGATTGACTTCTAAGGATCACCCTTCTCTTTTTCATTGCCACCCCCCCCTTATCTAATTACTATGCATATTTAATGCCAAATTTGAAAACGTTTTAATATTTTCATTTTTTATAAATTTCCTTCATGAAATATTAGAAATTAGCTATTCATATGATCCATAGCTTACCAGTAGAAAGCAAAACAGTGTGTAAATATATTTACACACTGTTTTGCACACTCTTACACACATCCAATAGATTTACACCCTTGCCTTTACTGATTAGCCAAGAACATATGGCAGACATAAGCCGTTTCATTTTTGCCAATTTGGATTTGATATTTTTTTTCCAGGTTGAAAAGGACCTTCTTCACCAATGACAATTCCTTAGCATACTGTTCTACATAGGCAACTAAATTTTTATAGGGGGTTTCCTCTCCTCCATTATACAATTTATCGATCATAAAGCAGATATGCAGCAAAATCCCAGTTTTCACCTCATCTGATACAGGGGCTTTCAGTAACATTTCAATTTCTTCTATGGTATCTAGGGAATCCTTTACCACTTGATTTGGTTCGATGCAGTTTATATGCTCCTTTAGGGATGTTGCGATGTTTAAATAGGTCTTTTCGTGTTCGATGATTGTCCTTAGCCGCTGAAAGCCATCCCCCGCCAAAAGGTCCTTTGCAGAAATAAAGGGGATTGGTGAAACCTTAATCTCTAGGGTTCCTACCAGTGCAACAATCCTGTGCTGCCTTCGTAGTTGATTCAGCTGTTTAAGAAAGGCTGTCTTATCAAGTAAATTTAAGGGGATAATTTCAAAGTGAGGAAGCTTTCCTATGGCGGCCGCTATCATTTCTCGAAGCCGGTCCGCCGCCCCCTCTCCCGTGAAGCAGGCTGTAACAATAACTCTCTTTACCGTAAATGGAGTTTCATTTTCTCTGCGCTCATAAGGGTAATTTCCCTTAAGAGAAAGGAAAATTTCCTTAAGATTCTGGCCTAAGGCTGCCTTACGACAGGCATCAATTACCACTGGTGTACTGACCATATCAATTGTTTCAGTCTCTATTCCTGTTTCTTCGTTAATCATGGCCCCAAAGTTAGTTAAGGAGCCCATATCAACCAGCAGCAATACTCCCCGGCCCTGGTCAAGGGCCATCACTTCTTTCTTAGCCAGCTCATACATGACCGCAGGCTTCATTTTCAAGGGCATATCAAGGGCTATGGCATGGTTTGCTCCCACTAATTGATTAGCTACCTCTACCATGCTACTGGCAGTTGCGCTGCCGTGCATTAGAACAAGTATTCCTACCTGGGCCTGAACTTCTTCATGAATATCATAGGGGTCAGAGGCAAAAAACATGGCAAGATACCCAATCTCATCCAATGGTGTCTCTATTTCAAAGGATTGATCAATCATTTTTGCTGCTTCCATGGCTACTAAAAACTCTTCAACATAATTTACCCTGATAAAATTCAGCTTTGGATGATATATTTTATGACCACCCTTTATTCTTTTGATGCTGCCGCTTAAATGAAGGGCCAAACCGTAATATATTTTTTCATCATAGATTCGATTTAATCGATCCCGGGCCAAGGCAAATATTGCTTCCACCACCTCGACAATTCTTTCATCCACTACCTTTGAAAGCTCTTCTCGATTAAAATTTGTTGTTAAATTTCCCAGATATTTTTGGAAGTGGCTTTCAATGTCGATATTTAATATCTGATTGATTTCGTTTTCTTCCAATCCAGTTTGCTTCAGGGCTTCCAATTTTTTTACAATGACATCATAAAAATCCTCAGCTCCCTGGGACTTTTCCTTTATATCATACTCCATTCCCTGCTGATGATGAAAGCGTAATAGGTCCCCCTGACCAATCATGATCTTATCAATTTCACGGCGATATTCCTGCAGCTTCATCAATCCCTTTTTCACGTGATGGGGTAGATCAACCTGGGTAATGATGATGTAGTTTTTGCTTTGGGTTTTATAGGTTAGAAATGCCTTGGCACAGGCCAGCTGAATATCGCTTCTAAGCTGACCGATATTGCCGCTGCATTCATATAATAAAAAGGATGCCATTACATTTTTATTAATATAGATACTCTTTCCAATCCGCTCTGATTCTTCTTTTATAAAGACCTCCGTCAATTGATAACGTTCTACCAGACTTCGCTCAACAAGGGGTGGAAGTGTAATTGACATGGGTACTCTGCGCAGAAAGGTCTTTAATAAATTCGATCTGGGATCCTCTGTGGTGGCAGCAATTAACTGTACCGCTACTTTGGTGGTCTCTGTAGTATCTCCCATGGGTCTAAAATAGCCCTTGTCAATATACATGAATAGAATTTCCTGGCCCTGGGGCGGTAATCTATGGACCTCATCTAAAAAAAGAATGCCTCCATTGGCCTTTTTTAGCAACCCTTCCCGATCTCGATCAGCCCCTGTAAAGGTCCCCTTCTTTACACCAAAGATATGGGCAGTTAATAGCTGGGGGTTATCACTATAATCTGCACAATTAAATTGTATAAAGGGGGCATTTTCTTTCAATACACCAGATTCCAGAGCAAAACGATACATGAGCTCGGCAAACATCGTTTTTCCCACTCCCGTTTCCCCTAATAAAATGGTATGGAGTCCCCTAGGGGGATACATCATAGCAGCCTTTGCCTGCTGTATTGAAATTTGTAAGCTTTGCCTGGCCCCTACAATGCTATCAAGACTATTACTGGTATTATGCAGCAGCTCTATCCCATGGTTTTTTTCTTCCTTGGCTCGATAACGAACCGGCCTGCCCTCCAGCTTTTGCACCTTGCCCTCACCATAGAGCTGATTAAGGTAACGACTTACATTGGTACGATCCAGCTTTAGTGCTTTGCTAAGCTCCTGGGCTGATATCCCGTTGCCCTTTTCGGCCTGAAGGGAGAATAATTTGTTTAAGATAACATCCTTTTTTTTCATCGGCACACCTCTTTATCCTTGGGGGTCTTTCATTACGCTTAGCATATTATATTAAATGATTCAACATTCAATGTTGGTTTCCTTTAATTGTATATAAACATATTTTTAAATTGTTTGGCAGAAAAGTTCATTTGCTTAACATAAAAAAATAGTAGAGATTTTTTTCTCTACTATCTTTTTAAATATTCTATTCCCTCTTAAATCAATATCTTAGGGGTATTAGGCCCGTGCTTCTCCTAGATATGCTTTTTTCACTTCTTCATTGGCCAATAAATCCTTCCCTGTGCCCTTCATTGTAATTCGTCCAGTTTCCATTACATAGGCCCTATCTGCAACTCGCAGAGCGGCATTGGCATTTTGTTCAATCAGTAAAACCGTTACTCCCTGCCGATGGATTTCCTTAATAATATTGAAGATTTCCTTTACAATTAGAGGGGCCAGACCCAGGGAGGGCTCATCCATCATCAACAGCTTTGGCCTAGCCATTAGAGCTCTGCCCACGGCCAGCATCTGCTGCTCTCCCCCTGAAAGGGTCCCGGATAGCTGCCAACTTCGTTCCTTTAACTTTGGAAAAAGGTTATAGACCCATTCAAGGTCCTTCTCGATTTCCTTTGTATCATTACGATAGTAGGCACCGATTTTTAGGTTTTCAAAAACTGTTAAATTAGAAAATACTCTTCTTCCCTCAGGAACCAGTGTAATACCGTTTCTCACCATATTTTTGGTATCTTCCTTTAGCAGATTCCTTCCACCATAGGTAATTTGCCCTGCCTTTGGCTTTACCAGACCCACAATGGATTTTAAAGTGGTACTTTTTCCTGCCCCATTGGCCCCAATCAGGGTAACAATTTCTCCCTCTGCCACTTCCAAATCAATTCCCTTAATGGCTTCAATGGCATGATAGGCGACTACTAGATTTTCTATTCTAAGCATCTTCACTCACCCCCAGGTAGGCTTCTATGACTTTTTCGTTGTTTTGAATTTCGTAGGGGTTTCCATGGGCAATTGTTACCCCATGGTCAAAGACATAAATTCGGTCTGATATGCCCATGACCACCTGCATATGATGTTCAATCATAAATATCGTTAAATCAAACTCTTCTCTAATCTCTTGGATAAAGTCAGTTAAATCTTGGGTTTCCTTAGGATTCATCCCCGCTGCGGGCTCATCAAGCAGTAATATCTTAGGCTCTGTAGCCAGGGCCCTGGCGATTTCCAGCCTTCGCTGCAGGCCATAGGAAAGGCTGGTGGATTTTTCGTTCTTGTATTGAATTAAGCCTACCTTATTCAATAAATCAAAGGATTTTTCCTGCATTCTCCTTTCCTCTCTGCGATATCGTGGAAGTCTTAAAGTGGCCTCCAGGAAGTTTGACCTTAAATGCAGATGGTTCCCAATAAGCACATTATCTAATACAGTAAGCTCTTTAAAGAGCCTTATATTTTGAAAGGTTCTGGCCAGGCCTTTTTGGGTAATTTTGTCGGGCTTTAGACCCTTTATATTTTCACTCCCCAGTAAAATACTCCCCTCCGTGGGGCAATAGACTCCGGTGATGGTATTAAAGGCCGTTGTCTTTCCTGCCCCATTAGGTCCAATCAGCGCAACAATTTCCCCCTGATTCAATTCAAGGTTAAAATCCTTAACAGCCGTTAGCCCGCCAAAACGCATTGTTACATTTTCTGTTCGTAATAAGCTCATTATTGTCCCACCCTCCTTTTGATGAAAGGCTTTCGTCCGAGAAAGTCGATTAGCTTATTCCAGCTAAATTCTCTTGTTCCCATGATTCCATTTTTGAAGAAAAGTACCACCATCATGAGCAGGGCTGAAAACACTACCATTCTCAAGCCTGATATACCAGGAAGCTTGATAAAGCCAAGGTTGATGGATTCATCTAAAAATCTTAAATATTCCATTCCTGCAGTAACCACAAAGGCAGAAATAACCGTTCCAGTTAAGCTTCCCATGCCCCCCAGAACGATAATCAGCAGCACGTTAAAGGTTAATACTGATTTAAACATCACTGGATTGATGGCCCCTAGCAGATTCCCCAATAGACCTCCCCCGATTCCGGCAAAAAAAGCCCCGATAACAAAGCTTAATATTTTATGTCTAAATAAACTTACTCCCATGCTTTCGGCGGCGATTTCATCCTCCCTGATGGACTTAAATGCCTTTCCATAGCTGCTATTAATTAATAGGATCATAAATACCAAGGTAAAGCCTGCTGCACCAAAGCTCCACCACAGATTTGTCGTATTGGGAATTGACTTTAATCCCAGGGCTCCATTGGTGATTCGCTGGGTATTGGTAAAAACAATTCGTATAATTTCAGAAAAGCCCAGGGTAGCAATAGCCAGATAATCACCCTTTAGCCTTAATACCGGAGCTCCAATTAAAAAGGCAACTGCAGCCGATAAAATTCCTCCCATTAACAGGGCTACGACAAAGGGTAGGGTGATTTGATCCAGTGGTGAAATCATCGGCGCCAGAAAAAAATTCTGCCCCTTTACCGTCTCTGACATGGTCAACAGGGCTGTGGTATAGGCCCCTATCGCCATAAAACCTGCATGTCCTAAGGAAAATAGGCCTGTAAAGCCATTAATTAAATTCATGCTTAATCCAAGAATTGTATAAATAGCACATAGATTCAGAATCCGTAACTGATATGAATCAAAGCTTTGATTAGCATATAGTAAAAAGGCAACTAGCAAAAGGATTGAGCCACCTGTTAATAGGATATTTCTCTTTTTTGCATCCATAGTCTACACCTTCTCCGAAATTTTTTCTCCCATAATACCAGTGGGCTTAAATAATAGAATGACGATTAGCAGAATAAAGGCAAAGGCATCTCGATACCCAGTTAATTGGGGCAGCATAGCAACCAGCATAATCTCCCCTATCCCCAATATAAATCCGCCTATCACTGCACCTGTAATGTTGCCTATCCCCCCTATTACAGCGGCAATAAAGCATTTTAACCCTGGGATTACCCCCATAGAGGGTTGAATTTGCGGAAATTTCATTCCCCACATGATTCCCCCAACTGCCGCCAGTATAGAGCCGATTCCAAAGGTAATGGTGATTGTTCGATTCACATCAACTCCCATTAGTCTTGCTGTCTCATGATCCTTTGAAACCGCCCTCATGGCCATTCCCGTCTTTGTTTGATTTACCAAGTATAATAGAGCAAACAAAAGCACGAGGGTTGTTATGGGAATAAATATTGTCAATCTTTGAAGGGAGACGGCACCTAATTGAATTACCTCAGTGAAGAGCTTGACAGTGGGAAAGGCCTTGGGCCTTCCCCCAAAGAGAACCACCGATAAATTTTGTAACAGAAAGGAGGCCCCTATGGCAGATACCATTACTGTAATTCTTGGTGAATCCCTTAGGGTCTTATAGGCAGCCCGTTCCACCAGCATACCTAATAAGCAGGTTAAAATAATTGAAACAATAAAGGAGATATACCATGGCATAGCAAAAACGGCCACTCCATAAAAAACAAAATATAATGACATCATAAATATTTCACCATGGGCGAAATTAATTAATCTTAAAATACCATAAACCATTGTATAGCCTATGGCAACCAAGGCGTATAGACTCCCCAGGGAGATTCCGTTGGTAAAGTGCTGTAAAAATAGTTCCCATGTCATTTTCCTACCACCTCGTTTGATTTTTAATGTAGAACAAGCAACCCCGTCGCGGTATTGCTCTCGACAGCGATATTGTTGTGACAGGAAAGTTATTTGCTAAAAATAAAACTTTCCTATAATAAGTCAGGCCTCCCTCCTATTTGGAAGGAAGCCCTTTTATCCTACTGAATTGGGTCAATTGTATCCATATAGACAAACTCCCCATCCTTTACTACCTTAATTACAGCGCTCTTAACCGCATCTCCATTTTCGTCAAGGGTAATCATTCCTGCTGCCCCTTCAAAGTCTGTAGTCTTTGCGATCTCTTCTCTGATCTTTACAGGATCTGCCGAGCCTGCCCTTTCTATTGAATCTAAAATTAAGATATAGGCATCGTAGCCCAGGGCTGTTACTGCAGCAGGCTCCTTACCATATTTCTCTCGATAGGCATTTAGAAATACCTCAGATTCCTTTGTGATGGGTATCTCTGATGTAAAAAATGTTGATAATACGGTACCTTCCACATCCTCCTGCCCAATTTCGATAAACTCTGGAGTTTCCCATGTGTCTCCACCAATAATCGGGGTTTCAATTCCCAATTGGCGGGCCTGTTTAATCAGCAGAGCCGACTCGGTGAAGTTCCCTGGGGCGAAAATCACGTCAGGATTCTGTGCACTAATATTTAATAATTGAGAGGAGAAATCCTGGTCTCCGGTATTGTAATTTGTTACTGCCACTATGGCATCCTTATCTCCGCTTAATGCTATAAAAGAATCCTCAAAGAACTTTGCTAACCCTACGGCATAGTCATTATTTACCTCTCGAACAATGGCTACCTTTTTTGCCCCTAATTTATTGTAGGCATAGTTGGCCATTACTGTACCCTGGAAGGGATCGAGGAAGCATACTCTAAAATAGTAATCATTGTCCAGGGTAACCAGTGGGTTTGTTGCCGATGCTGCCACTGCAGGTACCTGGGCATTACGAACAATATCCCCTGCAGCCATTGAGTAGGAGCTCCCCCAACTTCCGATAATAGCTGCTACCTTTTCTTTTTCTACCAACCTTGCAGCTGCACTTGCTGCTTCTACTACATCTGACTTATTATCGGCCACTACGATTTCTACCTTTTTCCCCAATACTTCAGGATAGAGCTCGTTGGCCAACTTAACCCCCTCTACCTCGAGGGCACCACCAGCTGCATTTGCCCCTGTTACAGGCTCAAATACACCAATTCTTATGACATCATCAGAGGATTCTGGTGTGTCTTCAGGGGTTTGGGAGGTTTTCGCACCTCCACAGCCGGCTAAAACCAGCGACATTACTATAACCATTGTCACTAAAATTGAAAATCTTTTTTTCATCTAACTTCCCCCTTTTACGCTTTTATTTTTTTTAATAATCTATATAATTGAATCCCCTCCTCCCAAGAAGGATCCAAATATAGCAAAGAATTTTTAGATACCTGGTCTATTGATAAGTACATTTATACAAAAATGAGTGACCTATATTGCTTTAATATTTTAAAACACTAAAGTGGTTTCGGTATAAATTAGTAAAGTATTGTTGCATATTTATCCTGAAAAACACATAAAATTACGATATATTTCTTTTAAATTTCTTAATCCATTTCATTTTAATTTGATAGATTGATATAAAAAAAATGATATGAATAGAAAATAATGTATGTTTTTATTTGTTTTGTACATATTAAGCGTACATTTGTCCATGTCGTTTTAACGATAAACCTATTATAATACAAAATTTATGTTTTGACAAAGTATTTTTATTCAATTATTTGTTTTTTTTGATGCTTTTTTAATTGACCAATATTTTTACTCCTTCTATTTATAGTGAAAAAGGAATCTCCCCAAAAAAAGGGCTGCTAAAGTCTATCTTCAGCAGCCTCTTACTTTTCATAATTTTTTTTTTTCTTCCTTTACAATAACGTCCACTTTACCGTCCTTCACATATTTTAAGATAAGCTTTACGTCAACCCCCGTTGCCTCTGAAACTTCAAAAATACTGGCTCCGTAGTGATCGTACACATATTTAACTACCCTTTGATAGGGCCCTTCACTATCATCTAAGCAATGATCACATATTTTTGAGCCCACACTTTTAAATAACCTGCCGCAAGTAATGCAATTTAAAAGGTCCATCTTCTATTGGTCTCCCTTCGCCCGATACTCCATTAGTGTAACAATATGTAATACTTTAATTTTACTAGTTAAGCCAAGGTTAGACAACATATTATTTATTTACGGGTCATATTTTGTTTCAGAAAGACCAACTTATTTCTTATCTCTTATTTTAAATCATATCTATGTAAAATTCCCTCTAGGATTCGGGCATGTCTTGCCTCATCCTTAGCAGATTCGTTAAAGTAATCCCTTGCTGTATGAAGACCGAGCTCCTCTGCCATCTGGGCAGCCTCATATTTCCCTTTGTTTGCAAAGGTTTCTCCCTCAAGCATCTCTTTAATATTCTCTAATAAACTTTCCTGGATCATTCCATTTAGCTCGGCAAATCGGGCCGCATGCTCTGCTTCTTCCCATGCGATGGTTTTTAATATCTCGGCGATCTCAGGATACCCTTCCCTTTGGGCAAGTCTTGCCATTGCCAGGTATAAGCCTGCTTCTGTGGTTTCTCCCTTGAAGTTTTGATTGACAATTCTCTCAAGCTTTGTATCCTTTGTTTCTCCGATTACGTTTTCAATTGCTAATTCTCTTTTCTCCATTTTTTAATTCCTCCCAGATTGTTTAAATTGCAGAAATACCTTTCTGGCAATTTCCTTGTTCTTCCTCTCTAGCTCACTCATATATACCAGGCTACTTCCTTTGTATTCCAGAGAGTCGCCTAAAAGAGTAACCTCCATAGCGCTTCTGATTACATTAATAATACAGTCCTCATCGTGATATACCCGACAGTTTCGACATTGATTTAATATAAAGGCAATAGCCTTAACGACTGTTTCTTCGTCAAAGAACTTTGCATCCTCATAGGGAATATGGTCTATTCCCCCATCGACAAATTCCTCTTGGTTTTTCAAGGCTGTCACTAAAGCCTGCTTACAATATCCTATTAAACAGGCTGAATTGTCGCAGGAAGTACACTCCTTTTCAGTTAAACAACAGGCACCCACTGCTTCAATTAGGCCGTTATAATCAATTGTTTCCCCCATATGCTCTACCTTCCTTCAATATTGATATTTTCTTCACACAGATTAAATATACCCTAGAACAACGTTCCTAAGCAATGAATGTCTTTTAGTTTTCATCTTTTTTACTGCACTTGATGCCTTGTGGTCTTATCAATAGAAAACCCAGTATTCTCCCTAGGTTATGGTGAAGAATACCAGGCTTATCGTTCTATTGAAAACGGCCTTATTTAAGAATGTTTTCCATAATTACATACATCCACTTACACAGTTCACCCCGGGTAACAAAATCCTTGGGTCGGAATGATTGTTGGTCTGTTAATACATCCTTTTCTAGAAAGAAGGCTATAGCCTTATGTCCGCTTGGACTTACCCCCTTTAGGTCATCATAGGGAATGGCTTTCTCCGACTCTGTGATCTCCTTAGAAATTTCCTCAGGGAGCCCTTTATATAGCATAATTAGTGCCTCTTCTCGGGTCACATATTCCTTTGGATATATATATCCCTCGTCATCGGTGGTTAGAATGTCATTTTCATAGGCAGTGGCAATATAATCCCTTGCCCAATCGACTATTTTCTGATAATCAATGGCATCGAGTTCCTGACTGATTAAATCTAATTCAAAGCCGTCCACAAGGATTTTTGTCATTTGCTCCCTCGTGATAGGGGCATCTGGAAGGAAGAGATCGTTTCCAACACCGCTAACAATGCCCATTTCAAATAGTCCCTCTATGTATTCTCGTTTAGGATGATCGATAAGATCAATAAAAAGCACTGGCTTTTCTGCAAAATGATGGATTTCTGGAGTTGGTACCACCAAGCTTGCCTTTGGTAATCCGCTGCCGGGAAGATAGCTGGCATCGATGGAGGTGATGGGCTGATTATATTTATCTCGTATCAATTGAAAAATTTCCTCCTGGAAGGCTTTTTTCCCTGATAGGTTTGGGTTATTTCTGGCTACCCACCCATTATATCCCCAAAGAGCGAAGTACCAATGCTCTAAAACATTGGGGTCCATGTTGCCTACCTTTGGATAAACGCTGCCTGAAGCATACCATCTTCCTAACAAAATATCGGCTCCTGCTTCAATATTATACTTAATATCATATTTTAATCTTTCTCGATCAAAATGCTTATGAACACTATTAATCTGCATAATTCCTGTGTTTCCCCTGGATACAAAGGGTGCCCCTTTACTGGTAAATTGATTGTATTGACTTTCCTTCCAGGCAAGGGCCTTCAAGATAACCGCCGGTATATTCTTTTCTTCTGCAACCTCTTCGATGATCTTCTCTATTTCTTCATGACTTAAGTCAGTAGTTCCAAAGCTGGTCATAGGCTGTATGATGATTGATAATACAAGAATTAATGTAAAGGCAACTAATTTTTTCCTCTTTCTCAATTTCATTCCCCCAATATCATATTAATTTGGTTCAAGCCTGCATTACTATGTGGAGCCGTAAGTTTTCAAAACCTCATAGTTATTTTTTTCCTGTTATTTTTTCTATTCTACATTATATCCTATCTACTTTATAGTTGACAAGGGACACCTCTTGCTTCTGGGCCATTTGCTATAAAAAGGGCCTATAACAGAAAAATAGCGGAGAAATTATTCTCCGCAAGATTATTGAAAACTCGCTATTAATAATGAAAAGAATCCTCGTCTACGAGAAAGTCAGAAATTTCTGCCATATATTGCTGCAAATCTGCCTCATCAATCTTTAATAGATTCAATGCAAAGGGTGAAAAGCTATAGGCTAGACCATCTATCCCCAGCCCGATTCCCATCATCATGACAACAGCATCAGAAATATGGACAATGGCAGTCATTTTTTCATTAATCCTTGCCTTTTCAGGGGTGTGATGATAGGCAATGGCTTCTACCAACTCTTCTGGTAAATTCCATTTTTCTGCAATTTTTGCCCCCACCTCAGCATGATTAAAGCCTAAAATAGCCTCCTCTGCCTCTAAAAAGGTTACGCCTTCTGTTTCTACCTTATCAATCACCTGCTGATACTGGTCTGTAATATAATAATTCAGTATTACCTTTCCGATATCCCGTAATAACCCCGCCACATAGGCGTTTTCAGCCTTACTGAATCTTACCTTTTTAGCCAGAAATCTAGAAATCATGGCACAGGCCTGGGATTGTCTTAAGAGCGCCTTCCTTTCCAAGGCATAGCCCGGCAGCTCTTTATCGAGTATATTACTGACCGTTGCACTTAAGGCCATACTTCTAACGGTCTGAAAGCCTAATAATACAGTGGCCTGGGATATAGTGCTTATGGTTCTGGGATAACCGTAATAGGCCGAATTGGCAAGCCTAAGAATCTTTGTCGTTAGGCTTTGATCCCTTAACACTTCTCTCTCAATATCCTGAACTGTAGAATTGGCATCATCGGTTAGTTGTATAATTTTTGTAATTGTATAGGGCAGCGTTGGTATGTCTTCCACACGGCTGATAATTTCCTGCAAACTAATTTGCTTGGTAGCCATTGGTATGCTCCTTCCATAAATGATTCCCTAGAACTATTTCAGTTGGTTGCTTTCTTCTATTATAAACAAATTGCCAGTATGATTATATAGATATATGGGCCCATTCCTCCTTCTATATCTGTATATCCAGGGTTCCTCCCAGATGGGGATTGACTGACCGTTCCATCATTTTGTTGTTCATCTCTAAGGCCTTTACCATTTCGACCCCTTGGCTTTTCATTACATCCATGGACATTTTCATAATTGAAATTGCTGCTGCTTCCTTAACCTGTGTTAAGCTTTGAATTGTGGACATCGATTCAATATTAATGACAATCACACACCTTTCCTTATGGTTATTCTACCAAAAATAAATTATATTGAACATAGGCAGCCCTTTCACTTGCCAGTTTTCAGCCCAGAAAATTATTTATTGAAGTACGAAGGGTCCAATTACCCTGTGCAGCTCCTGCTTCCATATTGTAAAGGCCGGGATTAATTTTTTAGAGGTTCTTTCAGCTGCTGCTTCCATTCTGTCATTATTAAACAGATCAATAATTTCTTCTATTTCGTCCTTTAGGTTGCTGATCAGATATTCAAGATTATTATCCACTAATTCATTGACTAATGGCTGCAGAGCTTCCTCTATGGCCTTGAGGCCTTCCATGACATCATGAATCAATACCGTGGCATCCTCATACCGAATTTCCTCTAATGTACGCTGTATATGCTCAATTCCCTCCAGGATGGTGTCGCTTAAGGCCAGGGCCCTTGTTATAACCTCTATATATTTTTCCACTTTCCTCATCCTTTCTATCTTCCTATTCTAGGAATGGCTTTCATAGGCTTTTAAAATGATATCAATGGCCTTTTTTCCCTCTTCCCCATTAACCAAGGGCTCACGATTCTTATGGATGGCATCAATAAAATCCTTGTACAATGGCGTATGGCCATTTCCATAAACGTTGTCTATTTCAGGGCTTTCTTCTATGTCATCGTAGTCTCTTGTATCAGCAAACTGCCATGTTTTGATTTCATTCACAGCCAAACCTCCTATGACGACAGTTCCCCGCTCTCCAAATATACTTAGGGTCTCTTCAAGGTTTTTGGGATAAACGCAGGCGCTACCCTCAACAATGCCAATGGCTTTATTCTTAAATCGAATCAAAATAGCCCCAAAGTCTTCCATCTCTATATCCCTTAGAAAGGTATCTCTTTCGGCATGGACTCTTTCTATCTCAGCGCCCATCATCCATTGTAAAAGGTCGATATTGTGTATACACTGGTTCATCAGGGTTCCTCCATCCAGGGCTTTGGTGCCTCGCCAAGGGGCCTGCTTATAGTAGTTATCATCCCTTGTCCATAGGATTCTGGCGGTTCCATTAATAAGTCTGCCGAATCTGCCTTCTTCTATGGCTCTTCTTAGTTTTTGGATCGGCGGATTAAATCTGTTCTGATGGGATACGCATATCTTTTTCTTTTTTTCTTTGGCTAAGGTGATCATTCTATCGGCATCATCTATTGATAGGGCCATTGGTTTTTCCACCAGTATGTGTTTATCAGCATTTAAGCAGTCAACAGCATGGACAGCATGGCAGCCGCTTTCTGTGGCTATGGTAACGATGTCGATGGTTTCTTTCTTCAGCATCTCATGATAGTCTTGGTATTTGGCTACTTCTTTTGGGTTTATGGTATATCTGCTTTGCATATATTGTTGATAGACTATAGCCAGCTTGTCCATCTTCTCAACATCAACATCACTCACGGCTGTCAGCTCTGCTTCTTCATGGTTGTTTATAATAGCTTCAATATGCTTATAGGATATTCTGCCACAGCCTATCAGGGCAATTTTTAGCTTCTTCATTTTGATCTCCCCTTACAATAATTCCACGTTCTCCCTATTCTGTACCTGCTTCATGGCATTTTTCGTATCAAATATACAGGGGGCATTTCTTTGTACAAAATCATAGTCCAGCATAGTATGGGCAGTGGTAATGACCACTAGATCAACCCCTATTAGGACTTCTGGAGTTAACTCTTGGAGCCCCTCTTTCATTTTTCCTTTATATTTGTATTCCGTTACAAAGGGATCATAGAAATCTACGGTGCAGCCCTCTTTTTCAAAGTTTTCAATTACCCTTAGGGCAGGGCTTTCCCGATAGTCATCAATATCCTGCTTATAGGCCACCCCTAAGATTAATATTTTTGATCCATTGAGCGGTTTTTTAAATCGATTTAATATCTTACTGCTTCTTTCTACTACATACTGGGGCATACTATCATTGATGATTCCTGAAGTTTCTATCAGTTGGGTATGATAATCGTATTCTCTCGCCTTCCAGCTTAAATAGTAAGGGTCCAGGGGAATGCAATGGCCCCCGAGGCCTGGTCCGGGGTAAAAGGCTTGAAAGCCATAGGGCTTTGTCTTGGCAGCCTCAATAACCTCCCAGATATTAATGCCCATCTTATGACAGATAATTGCCATCTCATTGACTAGCCCTATATTAATATTTCGATAGGTGTTTTCCAGTATCTTCTCCATCTCTGCCACCTTCGGCGAAGAGGCCTCAAAGATATCGCTTTCTAAAACCCTTCGATACATGGCTGCTGCAATCTCAGTGGCATCCTTTCCTACGCCCCCCACCACCTTGGGAGTATTTTTTGTCTTATAGATCAGATTTCCTGGATCCACCCTTTCAGGAGAAAAGGCTAGATAGAAATCCTGTCCGCATGTTAGCCCTGAGCCCTCCTCTAGAATAGGCAGTAACAGCTCCTCGGTAGTTCCTGGGTAGGTGGTGCTTTCTAATACGACGATGGCGCCCTTCTTCAGGTACTTAGCTATCTCAACGGTTGAGTCCCGCACATAGCTGATATCCGGCTGTTGATACTCATCTAAAGGGGTTGGTACACAGATGGCAATAAAATCTGCATCTTTAACAATTGAAAAGTCCGCTGTGGCCGAAAGGAGGCCCTTTTTTACAATATAGTCCAATTCATCGTTCACCACATCACCGATATAATTATGTCCACTATTGACCATATCTACCTTTTCAGCTTGTATATCAAAGCCAATGGTTCGGTATCCCGCCTTGGCCTTCTCCACCGCCAGGGGCAGCCCCACATAACCCAGGCCGATGACGGCTACCAGGGCCTTTTTATTGGCTATTTTATCTAATAAAATTGCTTTATTGCTTTGCATATGTCCCCTCCTTATCTGATTGTCTTAATAAATTCTATAAAGCGTTTATGATCCACTGCAAAATTTCCGGTAACACTGCCATTTTCCGCCACATCTCTTGTGGCAACGGCTCCAATATTGACCTTTGCATTTTTTCCTATGACCAGTCCATTGGATACGGTGGCCCCAACGCCAATCCATGTATTCTCTTTGATAACTGTCCTGCCTCCTGTTACGGCTCCGGCAGCTACAAATACACCGCAGTGAAGCTTTACCCCATGGGCTATATGTATTAGGTTGTCCAGCTTGCAATTATCTGCGATAATCGTTTTATCCCAGGGATAAATTGCTTTATCTACACAAACCTGCTGTTGCAATTCGACATTGCTTCCTATTAAAACCCATCCCGTATGCTTAACGGGAAGCATATGTCCATCGGCCATTCTCTTAAATTCAAATCCTTCACCACTGATAATAGACCCCGCCCTGATTATGGTGTTATCACCTATTATGGTATTTTCCTTAATTGATACAAATTCTTCAATCTTGACATTGTGGCCTATCTTCACATTTTTGTCTGCTATGTAAGCAAGCTTGCTTATTTTACAATTGGACCCCACCTGGGTTTCAAATGCCTTTTCTAAAGAATAATTTTCTGTTTCGGCTAAGTAATTATGCAGTTTAAAGAAGGTGATCCTGGGGTTGTCACTAATACATACCCCCCGATCAATCAATTTGCTGATTTCTGCAGTTGTAATAACCATCTTGGCATTTTCAGCAAGGGCCGTAATATATTTCTCATTATCAATAAAGGTACAAAAATCAAAATCTACGTCAGTATTAGATAAAGCTAAGGACTGGAACTCCACATCCTTTAATATATCTTTAATACCAAAATTTTCATCACTTGATATTAGGTTTGAAAGCTTCATCGGTAATTCCCCCTATTTAAAATCCTGTATTGTGCTTACCACATAGGTCTTTTCCTCATGGGTTAGCTCTGGAAACATAGGAATAGCAAAGGTTCTTTTAGAAAGATACTCGGCATTAGGCAAGGTACCCTCCCCATAACCTAAGGGCCCATAGACTTTTTGCAGATGCAGGGGAACTGGGTAATATATCCCCGTAGCAACCCCCCGCTCTTTTAAGAAGGCAACTAGGTCCTCCCGCACCTCCGATTGAAGTACATACATGTGATAGACATGTCTTGCCTGATCATCCTCAAAGGGCGTTACTATCGCTGCCTGAGCCAGGGATTCGGTATAGAAGGCTGCATGCTCTCTTCGTTTGTTATTCCAATCATCAAGATGGGGTAGCTTTACTCTTAAAATGGCTGCTTGAAGCTCATCCAATCTAGAATTATGACCAATGAGATAATTAAAATATTTCAATGGATTATATACGGTATTATCGGTAGTGGAATCTACTTCAACCATCTCGTCAATTCCATTTAACAGATTATATGCCCTTCGTCCGTTTTCACCGCTGCCGTGGGCCCTAAGCCCTCTCATGATGGTTGCCACGTTATCATCATTGGTGACAATCATGCCCCCGTCCCCGGCACAACCAAGGTTCTTAGTGGGAAAGAAGGAGAAACAGGCAATATTTCCTAATGCTCCTATATTTCTACCTTTATATTTTGCTCCTATAGCCTGGCAGGCATCCTCAACCACATACAAACCATACCGTAGAGCGATTTCATTGATTACATCCATATCAGCCGACTGGCCAAAGATATGAACCGGCATAATGGCCTTGGTTTTCTCTGAAATCCTTTCCTCTATTCTGGCAGGATCAATATTAAAGGTATCTTTTCTTACATCCACAAAAACAGGGGTAGCCCCCACGGCTGAAATACTTTCGGCGGTGGCAAAAAAGGTAAAGGGAGAAGTGATTACCTCATCCCCTTCCCCGATTCCCAGGGCCTTTAAGGCAATTACCAAGGCATCAGTTCCGTTTCCTACTGATATGGCATGCTTGACTCCTAGATATTCAGCAAATTCCTTTTCAAAGGAAAGGACCTCCCTGCCCATGATATATTGGGTATTGGATAATACTCCCAGCACCTGGGATTCTAGGGGTTTTCTAAGATATTCGTATTGGGTTTTAAGATTAATTAATGGTATATTCATATCTATCACCTACTGTTTATCTATTTAGAATAATTCTTTTTTTAGCATATCCGTCAGCTTTTCAGCACCTTCTTTATTTAAATGGGATGTATCCCAAAAATCCTTATCACTAAATGCCTTTTCATTAAAGTAATCAAGCACCCGGAACCTATATTTCTTTTTAAATCTATTAATAATTTTATAGAATTTACTTTTTTGATAATTATTCTGAAAATGCTTACTATAATGCTTACTTGTGGGCAAAATGATAATCGTTGGGGCAATCCCTTTTTCATTTAAAAACTTGAAATACTGTTCAAAGATATTTATATTTTCTTCCACCGTATTGGGAAAATTCATTCCAGCCTGTTTAATGGCAATGGGATCTTGATGTTGTAGATCCTCCTGTTTCATTACATAATTCAATTTATAATTGTGATAATATAAATAATCTTCTTCATAATTTCTGCTCTTATAGTGGCTATGGCATAATCGTAAGTGCAAATGATTGTTATAATTATGGGTATCCCCCAAATCATAATAGTATCTGTGTATCCTGGTCTGGGCATTACCTGACGATAGATCATAATCAAAGGCATAGTATGAAATACAGATACATAAATGCTTTAAATGATTTCTCACCGAATCAAACTCCCATAGATATTTTGTGAGACAATAATCATAGTAGATATCCTGGGAAGATAAGGCAAAATTAAAGGCATTGCAAGGAAACCTCGTATCATCAATCCCTACCTCTGCATAGGATAAGCCCATAATCAAAAGATCTACTTTATCTTTTTTAAGAAAACGGTTCATTTTGGTATCAAAACCTTCAACAATATAATCGTATGGATGACTATGGTAGTGATAAATTTTGTCTGCTGGAATGCCAGCCTTTTTGAGATCAGTGATTAATCTATTAGCCTCTGTAGGATTTTTTTTGAAGATAACAATATAATCCCAGCCGCTACCGATGACTGTCTTTAAATCTATAGGCACAAGCTGGTCACTGTCTGTGTACTCACTAATTGCGCCTTCTAGCTCCCCGACACTTTTTAGAAAATTCATTTCTTGTGTAGTAAAATCATTTCCTGCAATTATTAGTTTATATTTTTTCATTCTACTGAATTGCTTAGTTGTAGTATTATGTTTAATGATATTCTCCAGTATTTGATCGATCTTTTTATGGTTTTCTGGATGTGTACTCCTGCCTTTAGCCATGTGATAAAATCTATGTGCCTCGTAGGGTCTACCTAGCTTATCACTGACAATAGCCATAGCGTACAGTAAATGGTAATTTTTGCAGTCCTCCATAAGGGCCGACTTTATAGATTTTTCTATACCAATTAAATCTTCATGCCTTGTGGCCTTTTGTGCTTCAATGACTTGATTTTTTTTATTGGCCTCTTTACTTAAATTTTCCTCGAATTGGGCTACCAGTGCTTCGGTTACTGTTTTCCATACAGTAGCTAATGGCCCTGCAGGGTTATACTTCTTTGCCAGAATTTGTACCTTGGTATTGTTAACATCAAATTTCTTCATGTAATTTTCCTTTGCGGCAAGGTCTGCTGCAATTATTCTGTCTGCTGTATCAATAATATTTTTTTCCATTGCAAGATTCATTTGATAAAGGATATGGCTATTATCATAAGCCCCATTGAGATTATTTGTCCATTCCTCTCTAAAATCGGCAATCCAAGGTTTCTGGTACCTTAATTTTAAATAATAGCCGACAATGTGCCCTGAGCACGATCCTGAAGCAGAATAAATCATATCAACTTCGTTAAAATCTACAACATCATTGACCTTCTTAATGACTTCCTTTGCCCACATTACATAATGGTCTGGAATTAGTAAAAAGTGCTTCAACCTGTCCAAATTATTTTTTAATTGGACCACATAATCCTTAATAAGGTCGTTATCCCGTACGATGCGTTCATAGATACTTACTAACTCACTAATCGTACCATTATTAAAGGAATTAGGTTCATTAAACCTGATTACTTCACTACCAAGGGGTATTTCGTTCCACAGGCTTTCATCTTTAAGGGAAAAGGTACTGTTGTTAACCGTGATAAGGACAGGCTCCCAGTTAAACTCCCTAAGATGGTTCGTAAATTCAAACCCTTGTGTTTCTGAGCCCTTTTGTGGTGGAAATATGGGAGCAATAACCAGTACCTTTTTTCTTGACCGATAGACTTCAATTTCTTCCAATTTGTTATATTCTTCAAGCTTGTTCTCTATTATTTCTCTTAATTCTTCATTTTCACTATAGATCAAGGCTCGACTATAATATCTAAAGGCTGTGATTTTGTCTATTTTGACCTCATTTAAATAGGCCATATTACACAATAAATCCTGATTTTTATTATCTATTTCCAGACCCTTGATAATGGCCTGTTCTGCCATATCGTACTGTCCATTAGCTATGCAGATAATAGCCCGGAAGGAATACATATCTATATCTTCCGATATTAATGCCTCATACTTATGAATAAGTTTTTCTGCCTTATTATATAAACCCTTTTCTATTAGTATAGATATGTTTTTCTTGATCTCTTTTTTCATATCGATTGTAATATCTTCCACAGCCCTCACATCCTTAACTATTCAATAGGAACTTTAAGAAAATGCTATTCTCTGACAGCTATTTCGGACTCTAGTAAAAGTAAATCTAAATCATCTTTCACTATCTCCTTATATTCTTCTAAAAGGAATTTTGCATTTTTTAAATCATCATTATCGATCAATTCTTTAATCTTGCTTTTCACAATCCTTGCATGGGCTTCAAATTCATTTTCTCCATTTTTTTCATCTATGTGGGTAGCAGCCCCATAGTCAGCTGCTAAGCTCGCCCCAGACAAATCATCTATAATTACCCGTAGCTGTTCTTGATGCTGAATGTTATCTGACACCAGCATAGCATACTGATATAAGCTTATTGCTTTTGTAATTTCATTTGACATTTGATAGAAATAACCGCCGTTACACAATAGGTCAAAATTAAAAGGATCCAGTGACAGGCCTTCTATAATGAGTTCTTCTGACTCTTTCCAGCGTTCCCTTTGAATAAAAATCATTACCTTAATGGAATATATGGCCATATCTTCAGGATTAACTGCTTCGTATTCGCTTAAGATTTTTTCAGCTGCCAATAAATCTCCTTGAGTGATGAATTCATTGATTTTTGCTTTTAATTGATTGCCAATTTCAATATATTCCTTATTAGCCTTCAATTGCTTATTAAATTCCTTAATTAACAATTCTACAGCTCTGTTAACTTCTGGATATACCTTCAATGCCTTTCTTAATGCTCTTATTGCCTCAGAAGGTCTATTATTTCTCTGCATTAGAAAGTGATACATGTGGGCATGGAAAACATCTTCATTGGTCTTGAGTATATGAAACTGCCCTTCATCTTCTAATATTTCATGTCGATAGGTATGATTGAGATCTTGGATTCCATCTAAAACATAGGCTTTAAATACCCCTAAATATAGCTGATCCTTTAATAATTTATCGAGCATAAGAATCTTATTAACTAATTTTTTAATCTTCCATTGGTTACTTGCAAATAAACCTTTATTGTAGGCCCTTAATATAGTAAATAGTTCATTTCTTTTCTGGCTATTGGTGTCTAACAGATATTGAAGGTATGCTGCAATTTTGGTTTCATTACAATTATATAGATAGTTGTTTATTTCAAGCTTTTCTTCTATCAGTTTTAATATGATATCTCCGTAATAGTAGGGTAGTTTATTAAAATTCAGTGTATCTAGTTCATTTAGATATTTTTTTACGGAACTTTTTTCTAACCTAACTTTCATTAACAGACCATAGTCACTGTCTTCATCGCAAAACAGCTTCCAAATCTTCTGCTTTATCTCATCATCCTGAGTCATCAGATGCTTCTCCAGAGACTCAATAAAATCACTGCGTAAAGAGGAGCCTTCCACATTTAAATTCTTATAGTACCCTTTTAGTTCCACAATTTTTTCTAGCTTTATATAGGCACCAATGATGGGATAGAAAATTTTCGATAATACTGTCCTATCTTTGATTAATGGATATGTTTTTAATACCTGTTGGTATTTTTTTTCATTATAGTAAAGACCACATATTCTGCCTGTCACCCGTTCCACATATCCCATAGTTAAAGAGGGGGTAGAGATATCATCAAAGCCACGATATTTTCTATAGTTTTTCGCCATTTTTAGATATTGTTCATAGAGTGGAATGGCCTCGCCGACTTTGTTAAGCTTTTCCAGGGCACCTGCTAAAAAATAATAGACATCTAGGTATCCATCCTGCAGTGCTATAGCTTCCCTGCCATACATTTCAACCTCTTCATACTTCATGTTGGAATAGAGCATATTAAGCATTTGAGTATAAACGTACATTCTTCTTGATAGATCAATCTTTTTCTTCTTAGCTACGTTGTAGGCTCTTTCTATGTATTCCAATGCCACCGGATCTTCATGATGCATAGAATAGGATTGAGATAACTGATACAGAAAATATATACTTTCTGGATCTTTCTCCAGCTCTTTTTTTAATAACGGTACAGTTCTTTGAAATTTTTTTTCCATCAGCTCCGGATCATCGGAAATATAACCGTAATGATTCAAGATAGCACCAAGACTATACATAGGCAGCGTGATTTGGGGCTGATTGTGAATCGCTCCTGAATACTGAAATCCTTCCCGTCTAAAAAAGCATACTGTCGTAGCCATGTTGGAATTTTTTCTTCTGACATCTAAATAGTTCCTTATTTTCATTGAAGCTGAATTATATCGCTTGTGTTTATCTCCCGTAAAGAACTCAATAATTTCAGTACCATCGACCAGGTCTTCATCCCCATCTACTATGAAAATCCATTCTCCCTTGGCATAGCTAATGGAGATATTCCGCATATCAGAAAAATTATTATTCCATTCATGGAAATATAGCTGATCGGTATATTTTCTAGCAATTTCAGGAGTGCGATCCGTTGATCCAGTATCAACGATGATTAATTCAGAGGGAATTGCCTCACGAAGGGACTCGAGACTTTTTAAGCACTCATCCAGGTTCTTTTCTTCATCTTTTACAATCATTACTATACTTAGCAGCATCTTTTTATCCTCCTCAGCAGGTTACTTAGTATAATCAAATTGATAATAAAGGTTTTGTTTAAAGAAAAATTGATTTTTTATCTAAACAAAGCTTTTATTTGATCTAAAAAAGAGGGTAGACTGGCTACCCTCTTTTTATTTTGTTCTTTTCAAATTATCTTAATAATTGAAGTACCCCTTGTGGTGCTTGGTTAGCTTGTGCAAGCATAGCAGTCGCAGCTTGTTGTAAGATATTAGTCTTAGTGAAGTTCATCATTTCCTTAGCCATATCAGTGTCTCTGATTCGAGATTCTGAAGCTTGAAGGTTTTCAGCGGCAACGTCTACGTTTTTAATAGTATGCTCTAATCTGTTTTGAACAGCTCCAAGATCTGCTCTGAATTCAGCAACCTTGATGATAGCAGCCTCTACAGTATCAATAGCAGCTCGTGCACTTGATTGAGTAGATACGCTTACAGCAGCTACAGACAAGCTAGATGCAGTAACTGCATTTAATGTAACAGCGATTTGATGATTTGTATCATTGTTAGGTCCAACTTGGAATGTAATTGAAGTAGTTGAGTTAAGTAGTTTTTGACCATTGAACTCAATTTTTTCAGAGATAGCATCGATTTCGTTAACTAACTGAGAAATTTCTTTTTCAGCTAATGCTCTGTCTTCGTCTTGGTATGTTCCGTTTGCTGTTTGAACAGCTAATTCTCTCATACGTTGAAGAATAGCATGAGTTTCATTTAATCCACCTTCAGCTGTTTGGATTAAAGAGATACCATCTTGAGCATTTCTAGAAGCTTGCTCTAAACCTCTGATTTGAGCTCTCATTTTTTCAGAAATTGCTAAGCCAGCGGCATCATCAGCAGCTCTGTTGATTCTTAAGCCTGAAGATAATTTTTCTACTGCTTTACTTTGAGCACTTCCTGTTAATTTTAAAGATCTGTGAGAGTTGATTGCTAACATATTGTTGTTAATTACCATGTTACTCATTTTGTATTCCTCCTTGAATTTTTATTTTACCCTGACATCCATGTCTGGGTTGGTAAACCTTTTTCAACATCCATTTCCATGCCGGCATTATTATGGAAAAAGGATTTTTTGCTCTACAATATATTTATCGGATAAAAAATGGGATACTTTATAGCAAATTATAATTTTTTTTATTCTTTTTTGTTGAAAATATTTTTTAGCTGCTCCATATCCTTAATCGTAATGCTGGTTGCAGCTTTGTTCTCATCCTGGATTGTGGCATATACCTCCTTACGGTGGATTTCCACATCCCTGGGAGCATCAATACCTAGCTTTACCTTTCCCTCTTCAATTCCTAATATCTTAATTTCGATATTTTTCCCAACGATAATGCTTTCATCCTGCTTCCTCGTCAATACCAGCACTGGCTCCCCTCCTATCCTTTCTGATTTATTTCTTCCAGTATAAGATGCTTCGTATGATACTGATTGCCCTCCAACACAATTTGCTTACCCCGGTTGTTGGTTGTATTGATGATAATCGGTGCCAGAAGGTTAGCAGTCATCTGATTAATATCCTCTGGAATAACAACAACAGCATAAACCAGCAGGGATTCTGGAGTAGTGATTCCCATTTTTTCTAGAATAGCCTCTGGTATTTGAAAATCATAATCCTGCTTAAATAGAAAGGGATTGATAATAACAAGGGCCAATTGAGGATCCTCAAGGGATTGAAGCCACTGGAAGGGCACTTCGTCTTCAGGGCTTGCTATAATCGCATATTGAGTCAGCTCCTCAAAGCCTGGAATACCGTCTTGAAACAAGATTACCTCTTCTTTTTTAATTTCTAATTCCCCAAAATTACGTGTGTTGATTAACATTAAATTACCCTCCTGCAGATTAGAGATAGAAAACTAAAATATTATCCGCCGTAAACGTCAACATTTTTTCCCACAAACTGTATTTGTATGTTATTTTTCTGTCTTAAATAAATATCCAATTTTCCAAGGTGATAATCAATATCTGGCTTTATTTTTTCTGTGTTGATTTCCACGTAGCCCTTTCTAAATTCTCCTGTCACTTCCTTAGGAATTACTGTAATCTTGGGTCTTGATTTAGGAATCATGTCATAGCGTACTTCCTTAATTCGGGAAGCAAAGCGCCTTTTAGCCTGCTTGACAATGGCCGGCCCCTTGTGTATATCTGCCAGTTCCTTACCCTCTCTGGCAATCCTGGCAATTCCCTTAAGGGCAGCCCTGTGGCCCTTGGCAGCATATTCCCGATTAATTTCCTGAATACCCTTTAGACCAGCTTCAGCAAAGCACTGGCGCTGGTCAATTAATAGGACTGCATCGGTCATTTTTATTTTCAGCTCAGGCTCCTGGGCCTTTAGCTCCATGGGCCATTGGTGTTGTTTGATAGAATAGCGGCCATTGGTTGCCTCTATTCCAATCAGTGCATTTTGAGATTGGATTTGTATTTGCATTTTCCATCACCCTAATTATGTTCTATTGATTATCGACTAAACGATGCTTTAACGCAGAAAATCTAACAGGGAAGGCTGAATGATTCTGGCACCGATTGACAGCGAGGAACGGTAGACATTTTCTTCTGACATCAGGTTCATATAGACCTCTGCCATATCGGCATCTTCAATCTCTGACTGAAGCTTAGTAAAGTTAACCGTATCATCGGCAATACGATTTTGCACCAGCTCCATGCGGTTTACCTTGGCCCCCACCTGGGCCCGGGTAGTTAAATTAATATTAATGTAATTATCAATCTCAATTAGATCATTGGTTAAAGCAGCACTGTCATCAGCTGCTAGATGCTGTTCAATGTTGCTTATCATTTCAATTAGCCCTACTGGATCATCTACATTAACAGCACTTTTTCCTGAATCAAAAACCTCAAAGCCCAGGGTATTAATTTCAATTCTGTCGCCGATCCCTACTTCAAATAGAATTTTATCGTCTACAACAGTAGGACCAACATCATCTTTAATAGCCACATTATATACATACTTAGGAGGAGTGCTGCCATCCAACTTAAATAGCGGCTCATCTGTTGCCTTGCCAGAGAAAATGTATTGACCTGCATAGGTGGTGTTTCCCAGGGTAACGATTTGATTTTTCAGTTCTGACATTTCCTCTTGGATTTTGATTCTTTCGTCCACAGTTAAAACACTGTTTGCAGCCTGCCCCGTCAACTCTCGAATTTTAGCCAAGGCATCGCCAACGCCCTTTATTGCCAGCTCGGAGGTTTCTAAAAAGGAGACAACGTCATCTACGTTTTTCTTATATTGCTTCATTTGGCTTAAATCTGCCTTTATTTTCATACTTTTTGTGATGGCCACGGGGTCATCGGAGGGCAAATGGAATTTTTTGCCCGTTGATGCCTGCAGCATGGTTTTATCCATCCTCAGCATATTTCGATTTAAATTCATCATCATTTTATTAATCATCATATTATTGGTAATTCGCATGATTTAACCCCCTATCTTCCCACAATTCCAATTTTATTGATTACCACATCTAGCATTTCGTCCATGGTCGTCATCATTCTGGCAGAAGCATTATAGGCATGCTGAAATTTCACCATATTAGAAAGCTCTTCATCCATGTGTACACCAGAAATGGAAAGTCTTTGGCCATCAATTGTAGCCAGAAGGAATTCCTGATTTCCCACCATTCTATTGGCTTCCTGGGCATCAACCCCTAGATTCCCCACAAGAGATTTAACAAAATCCTCTGGCTTCACATCTCCGACAAAAATTCCTTCATTCCGCAAGGCCAATAATTTCAGAGCATTTGAATTACCCTTAGGAACTTGTTCGCCTACTACTGCAGCAGCAATTTTATTGGGATCGGTATCAATATCATAGGATAGTTTAATATTTTTAGCAGTAATAGGTGGTGTAGATGGATCTACAGCAGAAGAAGGGATTCCTCCCGATGTAAAGAAATATATACCTGTACCTGTAGGTTCACCATTATAGGAACCACTTGTATGAATACTATTAATCTTATCTGCAAAGACCTGTACAAATTCATTTAATTGATTGATATAATAGGGAATCCCTTTACTGTCGGAGGTATTTCCATCTCGAATATCCAATAATCCCTTTAGCTCTCCTCCAAGGTGTTTCATGCTTAGCATATCGCCATTGGCCCATTTGATTTGCTTCATCTGAATTAACGGATCAAAGGAGCTTGACTCTTCTACACTGGTATCCAGCTTATTTACCCGGTCATGATAAACCAAAGGCTGTCCATTAATTTGCAGCACCAGCTTTTCACTCATGCCATCATTGTTGTCTAATACCTTTACTACATCCACATTGACCAGCTTTGAAAGATCATCAATTAATACATTTCTTTGGTCACGAAGGTCATTGGCATGGCTTCCATCGGATTCAGTTCGAAAGATTTGGGAATTTAACGCTGCAATTTGCTCAGCATAGGAGTTTATTGAGTTTACGGTGGTTTCCACTTCAAAATTCAAGTCTTTGGCCATCTTTTCCAGCTGATTATACATGTTATTCACAGAATTAGCAAAGGTAATTGCCCTTTCCCTTACCAGGGTTCTGGTGGTTGTGGTCTCTGGGGTTTTGCTCAGCTCTTGAAAGGAATCAAACAGCTCACTCACCACCGTGGTAATACCTGAATCAGAGGGTTCATTAAGGATTGCCTCAATAAAGCTTAATCCCTCTTGTTTGGCATTCCAAAATCCTAGGGTAGTTGCTTCACCACGATATTTGTAATCTAGAAATTCGTTCCTGGCCTGGGTAATGGATAGGGTATCTACCCCGGTCCCTAGCATTCCTTGCCCTCCATACAACGCCATAGGAGTGCTTTGAACTTGATTTAGCCTTTGCCTCGAGTATCCCTTTGTATTGGCATTAGCTATGTTGTGTCCTGTGATATCTAAAGCCCTTTGGGCCGCAAACAGACCTGATCGAACTGTATTAAAGCCTAAAAATGTTGATCTCATGATAATCCTCCTTTGTTAAACCCTTGCATCGAAGAGATTTGTCTTTATTTTTCCTTTTCTATCTGTCTTATTGCCGTAGTTGTTGCCATCGGTTAGATGATCTGTCATTAGCTCTAAGCTAATTTCTATGTATTCTAAATGCTGCTCCATTAATTTTTGATTGACTTGATTGGTTTCATGAATTTGATTAATGGTATCCAGCAATTTATGTCTCATCTCGTCTAGTTCATCAGCTTCCTGCTGATCTTGCAGATGCAGTAAAAATTCAGAAAGGCTGTCTATTTCATCGACCTGCAAAGTGTTAGCTGCATTGATAAAAACAGATCTGCGAATTCTCTCAAAGGTTCCCATTTTCATCATATATTGCTGCTCTTTCTTGGTCATTTCCTCCAGTTCCTTAACCTTGCCTTTCTTGATAACTTCCGTTTTGCTCTTTTCCAGGTTAAGCACCTCTTCGTACATTTGCTGTTCTTGCATAAGCGCTTCTTTTAATTGCTCCACTTCCCTTGCTAGCATTTTTTCACCTCTAACCCTTCTCCATTTGGAAGCTAGATTTTTTTATCAATATGGATACTGTCTAGTATTTTATCGGCAATCTCTTTTCCTGAAACATCATAGGTGCCCTGTTGTATTTGCTCTCTAAGCACCTTTACCTTTTCCTCTCGAATTTCTGGCAGCCTATGAAAGGCCTTTAGCGCCACTTGAAAGTCCTTTGCTCCGTCTGACAGCTGTAATAGATCCTTGGAATGCTGGGCCTCCTTTACTGTGGATGCCTTATGGTTATTTTTATCGTAGACCTTCATAGCCTTAAGGATATTAGAATGATTATTAATTTTCATAAAAAAACACCTCAACTCTTTCCGATTTATCTCTCTATCATATTATCGGCAATCGTTAGGCGTTTCTTAAGTTTATTTTAATTTTTTTCTGATTTCAGTAATATACATCTTATGACCTTCTCTATCTATCTTTTTCTTTTCAGGCTTTTTAGGCTTCGTTACGGCAGTAAATTCTCGATGCATTTCTACTATACACTCATCACAGAATCTACCGCTACGAATTGATTTTCCACATCTTTCGCAGTCTAAAAGATAGTTATTTTCTTCTCTAATTTCAATTCTATTTTCCCGCAAATAGCGAAGGATCTGTTTTTCTGTTACCCTAGTTGCCTCCGACACCTCAGAGACTGTTGCTCCGGGGTTATCATACAAATATTCCTTCACCCGTTTAAAATCATCTTCATCATTGGAAATACATCGGGAACAAACATCAATTCCATTGTAGGCGAATACTCTACCACATTTTGAACAATTTCTCAGTTCCATAAAAAATCCCCTCCCAGACTATAGGTTCTTTTTGAGACTACGAGCCAAGGTTAGCACTGTTACAGATTTGGCTCCTGCTTCCAGCAATAGCTTACCACAGGCTTCGACCGTCGACCCTGTGGTCAAAATATCATCTACCAATAGGATATCTAGCCCTGTAAGCCCCTGAGGGTTCCTCAGGGCAAAGGCATCTTTTACATTCTTTCTTCGTTCCTGCTTAGATAAGTGGTGCATTACCAAGGTGCTCCTGGTTCTAACCAGGTTATGACAAGCTACATTGCACTGACATTCCAATGCAATATATTTAGACAGCAAAGCTGCCTGATTAAAGCCCCGCTGACTAAGACGCTCTTTATATAGGGGCACCGGTACAACCAAATCAATATTTACCTGCTCTCTTTGAATATGATCTGCCATGAATTTTCCAAAAACCCTGGCTAGATAGGTTTGGTGCTGATATTTTAGTCGAAAGATTAACTTTATGATGTCACCCCGATATTCCAGAGCAGAAAACATTCTCATGGATTCTTCACCATAGACAACGGCAGATTGTACCCATCTTCCCTGATTAACAAAGGTCAACTGACATTGGCAGCTGCTGCAAATACCATAGGGGGCAGCTTTCTCTGTGGGGCCCTGACAGATAATACAGCCTGCTTGGGATGGAAAAAGTAAGCCCCATAGGGCTTCAACGTATGACTGGAAATATCTTTTATATTTCATAGGTCACCTGTTTCTTTAATCATATTTAATCTAATTTTTTAATTCAACCTTTTTTCATCAATTTCCTGCCAGAAGCGTAATATTTAAGACTATATTCCCCCCTGTTGAAAGTCAAAAAACCTTTTCATTCGGTTGCCTAGGCCTGAATATCGTTGAATAATCTTGTCATTATTCACCATCTTATGTAAGTAGGCCTCTGTACCTACCATCACAACCAGCTTTCTAGCCCGAGTAACTGCTGTGTAAAGCAAATTTTTGGTCAATAGCATTGGGGGACCCCAGGTAACCGGCATTACCACAACAGGAAACTCACTTCCCTGGCCCTTATGGACAGTGACGCAGTAGGCCAGCTCTAATTCATCTAATTGGGTAAATTCATAGGTAACCAATCTATTGTCATCAAATAGTACAGTCAGCTCCTGCCCTTGAAAATCAATAGCATGGACATACCCAATGTCTCCATTAAAGACCCCTTCTCCCCGTTTTTCCTCTGTCTCGGAATCTAAGCTTGTCCACTGGAGGGAGTAATTATTTTTGATTTGCATTACCTTATCCCCTACCCGATAGAGCTTATCGCCATATTCCTTTTCTGCCTTCCAATTTTCAGGTGGGTTTAAGCTTTTTTGCAGGGCCTTATTGAGATTAATAATCCCCACCTCCCCCTTTTTCATGGGAGACAGCACCTGTATATCCCTCAGGGGGTCAAGGCCATAATGCTTTGGAAGCCTTTCCTTAACTAATTGCACCAGGGTGTTTAAAAGCTCCTCCTTATTATTTCGGTTCATAAAATAGAAATCTTTATCCTTTACATTACATTGGGGAGCTTTCCCTTGATTAATAAGGTGGGCATTGACCACAATCATACTCTCCTGGGCCTGTCTGAAGATTTCGGTCAATCGTACCACCTGCACAATTTTACTTTCAATAATATCCTTTAACACATTTCCAGCCCCCACTGAGGGAAGCTGATCCACATCTCCAACTAATATTAAACGGGTTCCCAATTGAACAGCCTTTAGCAAACTATGCATTAAAAGGATATCCACCATAGACATTTCATCTACAATAATGACATCGGCCTCCAGGGGATCATCTTCATTTTTTTGAAAGTTCATCTCTTGTTCTTCATCCCCATAACCTATTTCCAACAGTCTATGGATGGTTTTTGCTTCCTTCCCTGTGGCCTCAGTCATTCTCTTGGCCGCCCTGCCCGTGGGAGCAGCAAGGAGAATTTTTAATTTAAGCTTTTCAAAAATTCTGATCAAGGTATTGATTGTGGTGGTTTTACCAGTACCAGGCCCCCCGGTAATAACCATAATTCCATTTTGAATAGATTGCTTGATGGCTTCTTTTTGTTTATCTGCCAAAACAATGGCTTCTTCGATCTCAATCCGTTGAATTTCTTCCTCTATGTCAAGAGCCGAGGATTCAAAAATCACCTGGGCAAGCTCAATTAGTTTTTTACAGCTATAGGCCTCGGCGTAGTAGTAGGCCATGGAATAGAGGTTGAAGGTTTCTCCATTTCTTTCCAGATGGATTTTTTGCTCAAGGGCCAAATGCTGTATGGCCTCTTCTACTGACGCTTCGCCGCAGCCCACCAGGGCAACGGTTCGACTAATCAGATCAGCCCAGGGGGCATAGGTGTGCCCCTCGCCATGGAAGCTATTTAAAGCGTATTTTACTGCAGCTAATATTCGATATCGGGAATTTAGAGGGATTCCCATAGTTTGAGCAATATGGTCAGCCTTTTTAAAACCAATTCCCGTCACATCCTCTGCTAAACGATAGGGGTTTTCTTGCAGTAGGGGAATCGTATTTCCTCCATACTTTTTATAAATTTTTATGGCATAATTGGGAGTAATTCCATATTGAGAAAGAAACAGGATGATTTCCCTCAGCTCCCGTTGTTCTCGAAAGGCCTCGGCAATGCTACCGGCCTTTGCTTCTCCAATCCCAGGAACTTCCTTGAGACGTTGAGGCTCTGACTGCATGATATCAAAGGTTTCAAGTCCGAAGTGGTCAACGATTCTTTGGGCCATTTTTTCACCAATTCCGTGGATAATTCCCGAGGATAAATAGCTGATCATTCCCTGGAGGGTTGAAGGCTGTATGGGCTTGTATTCCTGTACCTCCAGTTGTCTGCCGTAGTTAGGGTGCATTGTCCACCTGCCCTTAACAATTAACTCTTCCCCTTCACGAAGGGCCGGTAAAAGGCCCACAATAGTAACATCCTCTTCTTCAGCGGACAAAATCCCTACGGTATATCCATTTGATTCATTTTGATAAATAATCTCAGTTAGTTTGCCCTCAACTTCAGTCAAGACCTTCACCTCCCCGGTAGTTTATAATAGCAATATTATATCATAAATGGTGGGCAACATAAAAAAATAGGACCCTATCGGAATCTGGATAGGGCCCTATCGATACTATTGTCCTAACGCTTCTTTTCTTAAGACCTCTGCCTTATCGGTTTTTTCCCATGGAAGCTCCACATCGGTTCTTCCAAAATGTCCATAGGCTGCAATCTGACGATAAATTGGTCTTCTTAAGTCTAAATCTCGGATAATAGCCGCTGGTCGTAAATCAAAATGCTTTTTCACCAGCTCAACCATTAATTCCTCTTCCACCTTTCCTGTACCAAAGGTTTCAACCAATATTGAAACAGGCTGTGCCACACCGATGGCATAGGCCAGTTCAATTTCACATTTATCTGCTAGGCCTGCTGCAACGATGTTTTTAGCCACATATCTGGCAGCATAGGCAGCAGAACGATCTACCTTTGTTGGATCCTTTCCTGAGAAGGCACCGCCGCCATGGCGGGCATAGCCTCCGTAGGTATCAACAATAATTTTTCTTCCCGTTAATCCGGCATCTCCTTGGGGTCCGCCAATTACAAATCTGCCTGTTGGGTTAATATAGTACTTGGTTTTATCATCTAATAGATTGGCTGGGACTACATAGTTGATTACATGCTCAATTAAATCCTTTTCAATGGTCTCCTGTTCTACCTCTGGTCCATGCTGGGTAGATACAACGATTGTGTCGACCCTCAGGGGTTGATCTCCATCGTATTCTATCGTTACCTGGGTTTTCCCGTCGGGTCTTAAATATTCAAGGGTACCATTCTTTCTGACATCAGAAAGACGTTTAGAAAGCCTATGGGCCAATGATATTGGCAAGGGCATTAATTCAGGGGTTTCATTGCAGGCAAAACCAAACATGATTCCTTGGTCTCCTGCTCCTATGGCCTCAAGTTCGTCCACCATTTGTCCCTTTTTACTTTCCAGAGCTTCATTGACTCCCATGGCAATGTCAGAGGATTGCTCGTCAATGGCTGTTAACACGGCACAGGTGGCAAAGTCAAAGCCGTACTTAGCTCGGGTATAACCGATCTCTTCAATAGTATTTCTGACCACCTTTGGAATATCTACATAGCAGTCGGTGGTGATTTCCCCAGCTACCAGTACTAATCCAGTAGTTACGCTGGTTTCGCAGGCGACCCTTGCATTTGGATCTTTTTGAAATATTGCATCTAAAACTGCATCAGAAATTTGGTCACAGATCTTATCTGGATGTCCTTCTGTTACTGACTCTGAAGTAAATAATCTTCTTGCCATTTGATTACCTCCCTTTTTCTAAAGTTAATTGCTTTATCCCTCGGTTCGATAGTTTTCTGTACTAATATACCCATCTTAACCAAGATAATATGCTGATCTGAAATAAGTACCATTGATTACATTAAAAAAACCTCTTCAAAGAAGAGGCATATCAACTATGTATGCTTACCTCATCTTTCAGAATCAGATCTGTGGGAATTAGCACCGCTTTCTACGGTTGCCGGGTATCATCGGGCCCTTCCCTCCACCACTCTTGATAAGGCATCAAGATTTTTATTTAATTGGATTTACAAGATCATAATATCATTGTGGTTTATATCTGTCAACATATTTTTTACTTATATGAAACATTTTCGTTGAAGGGCCTTAGATGCTGGTAACCACATAGCTTAGTAAAAACATGATGCTTCCAGCTATGGCTGTACCCAGGGCAATTGCTGGGAAAGCAATTTTAATAGGAATATTGAATATTGTTGCTGCCAGACAACCGGTCCATACCCCTGTGGTTGGCAGTGGAATTGCCACAAACAGTACTAATCCCAGGGCACTGTAACGCCTTATTTTATCGCTTTTTCTAATGGTTTTTTGTATAATATGGTTCACTATCTTTTTAAAGGGTTTTATCTCCCTTAAAAAAAGAACAACTGGCTTTAAAAAAAACAATAAAAAGGGAACGGGAATTAGACTTCCTATTATCCCCAAAACAGTTGCATGTAAAGGATGCATCCCCAGTGAAACCCCTAGTGGAATGGCTCCTCGGAGCTCCATTAACGGCATGGCAGCCACCAGCAATACCATTAGCTCATGGGTTAAGATTTCAAATATTTTCTCCATAAAGTTCACCCCAATTCTATGCTATTCCCATTATATCACAAACATTACAAATCATTCCTTATATATGATTCAATAAAACCTCATTGCGAATACATAATTTATTAGATAGTACTGTTTATTAATTAAAATCATTGGTATAATAACATTATTAAGCTGCATGTTTTCTTTAGACACCACGATTATTTAAGGGGGGCAGAGTATGGATAAAGTAAAGATGCTCAAGAATGAAATTGAATCTTTAAAAGCTCATCTGCGACGCCTGATGGAGGAAAAAGCTGACAAACGGGAGATATTGAAGATCAACTATGAAATAGACGACCTAATTAATCAGTTTTATGAATTAAGTAATAAGTAACTTTGAAGTGTATATAAAAACCTCCGGATATGATCCCCATATACTGAAGGTTTTTTTTTGAGTCTATAGCAATAGACTAAGAAGCGGAATACTGATAATGGAAAATAATGTCGTTATAAAGACTCCCTTTGATGCTAAATATGGGGCTGTATTAAACATGTTGCCAAAAATAGCTGTGTTGGCCGCAGCGGGCATACCAGCGATAATAACGGGTACTCCCAGGGTAATTCCCCGTAAACCCATCATCCAGAGAATTCCCATAACGACTAAGGGAATAATTATTAAACGAAAGCTGGATACCACAATAAGCTTTCCTTCATTGAATATTTCTTTTAAAGGCAGCTCAGCCAGCATGGCACCAATAACCAGCATAGATAGGGGGACAGTCATCTCACCCAGGTAATGTAGCGTTCCATATAATACAGTAGGCAATTTGATAGAAAATAAAAATAATACAAAACCAATAATTACAGAAAACACCCCTGGATTCAGCAGTACCTTTTTAATAGGAACTTTCTCTTTTCCCCCACTGCTATGACGGGTCATAATACCATAACCCAGTGTCCAGAGCAACAGATTAAATGGAATATTAAACAGGGCTCCATAAAAGACCCCCTGCTCTCCATAGACTGCATTAAGAACGGGATAACCCATATACCCTACGTTGGAAAAAATCAGTATAAATTGAATGACATCTGCTTCTGATCCCTTTACCCCTAAAAGCTTTGGTACAAAGCATGAAACCAAGAAGGCGATTCCATGTACCACCAGGGATAAGAGAATCATCTTAATGCTGGTCAACAGCATCTCCTTTGAAAAGGAATATTGCATTGATTTAATAATCAAAGCTGGTAAGGCCACCTGAAATACCAAATGGCTTAGACCCTTATATAATTCTTCTTTAATTATATCTAGCTTTTGAGAACCATAACCAATTATCATCAGTAGGAATAAAATAATAATTTGATTAAATATATTCATAAAACCCATGGATTTTCCTCCTTACTCTTGCCGCCTTTATTGTCTTATTTTATGATAGCAAACAATGGTAGTATAGACAAGGATTAGAAGCTTTTCTTACAAAAAACTATAGGCCTTAACTAACAGGCCTATAGAAGGAGGAGGGGGAATAGAATATATTTCAATATTGAGGGTCTTTCTTTTTTTCATCTCGTCCGTTAAAATCCAGTAAAATATATAGCACTATTAGAAAGCATATGAAAATTATTTTCATTTATACCACCACCGAAATTTTTCCAAGACTATAATTAGAGTTTACCATAGTTTACAAAAAAAAACTGCTTTGTAATACACTTTTAATATAAGTGAAAAATATGTAATATTAACCTTAAGATTTTACTCTCTTCCCCCTTTTATATAGCGGATCAAGTGTTGTTTACTAAAATCTTCTCATTATTGTTAAAGGATGTAAAGGGGTCAATGGTACTATATATTGAAAAATTTTTACCTGACCGCAAATGACCGGCTTCTGGGGCATTTGCTAAAATAAAACTTCTAAAACAATCAAACACAAAAATCAGCGGATTTCTCCACTGATTTTTGTGTTTGATTGTTTTAATAACCCATATCTTCTCTTGTCAATGGTTCTTGAATGAAGTAATGGGACATTAAGGTTTCTCTTACACTTCCCTCTACATATATTTGAACCTGATCAATTCCCTCCAATTCTGTTAAGGAAAGAATCATTTGAGTTAAAATAGAGGTTTCTTGCAAGGACCCCCCAGCCAAATGCTCCTCAGCCAAATTAACATAAGCTGTGTTTTCAGCAGTTTCAACACTTAAGACCCTAATTGCCTCCAGCGCGGTAGATAGATTTTCTTCCTCTGGCTGTTTTTGAAGCTCTGCCAAAATCACCTCTTCTACAGGCTTTTCTCCAACTAATACCTCTCTTTTTACGGGAATAGCCTTTTCAAGACTTTCATCTCCAGTTTCGATGTATTTATTGTTCATATAGTATAAGGTTACTTCTACCTTTTCTCCTTCAGGCTTCGGATCAACGATTACATTCTCTTCATTATCTTTGTCTTGAGGTGGGTCTACCGGTTGTCTGCCGCAGGCTGCCATGGATAGTGCCAATACTGCAATCATTAGTAAGATCATCGTCTTTTTCATTTCCTTCTCTCCCTTCTGATGCTGTTTTGTAATTTGCTGCTGTAATATCATTATACCCAATAATTTTAAAGGTCAATTGAAGATTTGTTAAGAAACTATGAATTAAGTCTTAAGGAATCCTTAGGAATGCTGATAATCAAACGAGTCCCAATTGTCAGTTCACTTTCTGCCGTTATTTTCCAGTGATGGGCATCAATAATTCTTTTGACAAGGGAAAGCCCGATTCCTGCCCCACCTGTATCTCGAGAACGGGAGGAATCAGTACGATAAAACTTTTCAAAGACTGATTCTTTATCACCTGGGCTGATTCCTACACCATTGTCCTCAATTATTAATTGGCAGTGATCTCGATTGATTTTGGTATAAATCCTTACAATTTGATCTTCTTTTGCCGTATCCCTATATTTGATAGCATTGTCAATTAGATTAATCAATACTTCCTTCATTCGATCGGGATCGCAGATTATTTCAATGGACTCCATAGGCTCGAGAATAATCTTCACTGAAGATTGCTGAATAAGGGGCCGCAGAATTTTAACGGTATCTGAAACTAGGCTATTTAACACTACTTTCTTGGGTTTAATACCCTGCTCCTCTAGCTTTGTCAAGGCCAATAGAGATTTAATCAGACCAGTTAACCGATCTATTTCCGTATCCATATCCTGAAGATATTCCTTATAGACAGCAAGGTCATCCTCTCCATAGAGCAATGAATCAATTAGAGCCTTAATAGAAGCCAAGGGGGTTTTCAACTCATGGGATACATCCCCAATGAACTGGGTTCTTCCCTGGTCAATTCGATATAGCTCCCGGCTCATTTGATTAAAATTTTCTGCCAGCCTGCCCAACTCATCCTTTGAATTGATTTTAACTGTCTTTCCCAATTCTCCCCGGCCAATTTTTTTGGCTGCCTGGGAAAGGGCTGCAATGGGGGCAGCCATTTTGCTGCTAATCAAAAATGCCGCCACTACCCCCAGGGCTGCGGCACTGATGGATACAAGACTTAGCTGTCTGCGAAAGTCCCTCACCTGCTGATATAAGTCCCCTACATCGGTTGAAATCAGTACGATTCCCTCTACCCTGCGTTCTTCTCCAAGGGTTCGAAAAATTGGCACTGCCACCTGAAGAATCCTATCTTCTCTTTCATAGTAGCCCAGGGACTCCTGCCCCCCCAAGGCCCTGCGCACTTCTATGTTATTAATGGTTTCCCAGTCCAGCAAATTATAGCTGTCTGCCCAAACCCTTTTCTCATTGTTAATAATTAAAATCCTTCCTTCGATCGAAGCACCGTACTGCTTAACAATCCTTTTTAAGCCTACCAGATTGCCAATATGATCTCGGCTTAAATTGGCGATAATATTTGCGGTTTTTAAGGTGTTCACCTGTACCTCATTAAAAACAGACAGCCTGTTGTTTTCAACGGCCATAAAGCTGACCAGAATCAAAGGGATTAAAATAAGGAGGGTATAGATTATGCTCAATTTATTTCTGATTGAAAAAACCATCCTTATCAATCCTTTCTAAAGTAATAGCCTACGCCCCATTTTGTCTGAATGTAAGGCTGTTCCTCCAGCTCATCCTTTAGCTTTTCCCTTAGATTTTTAATATGCACATCAATGGTTCTTGTATCAAAGCAAGGCTCGTTCCAAATAAACTGAAAGATTTGCTCTCGGGTAAAGACCTGTCCTTTATTTCTGATCAAGAGCTCCAGAATATCGTACTCCTTAGGCGTTAATTCTATTTCTCTATCGCTGATTCGTACAGATCGATCAATGGCATCAACCCGAAGATTCTTTGATGTGTAGGCTGAGGCCTTTCCCTGCTGTTTTTCCATACGTCGGACAATGGCACGGATTCTTGCAATCAGTTCTCTGGTATTGAAGGGCTTAGTCATATAGTCATCAGCCCCAAGCTCTAAGCCCAGAATCTTATCAATATCCGAATCCTTTGCCGTCAGCATGATAATAGGCACCTCAGATTTTTCTCGAATCATTCGGCATAGGCTGATCCCATCAACTTTCGGAAGCATTAAATCTAAAATAATAAAATCTAAATCTCTTTTCTCAAAGACTTCCCAGGCCTCCTCGCCGTCATAGGCTGTGAAAACCTGGAACCCTTCTTGCTCCAGGCTTTTTTTTAGTCCCTTCACCAATAGCTTTTCATCATCGATAATTAATATCTGCATCAAACCACCTCTTTATTTATAGGTCCATGGTTTTTTCAAGGGTTTCAAGAAGCTCCTTTAATCTATTCTCTCCTTCCCGTAATTCATGGGCCTTGATTCCTGCATATATCTTAAGCTTTGGCTCTGTACCCGAGGGCCGCAGGCAAAACCAAGCCTCATCCTCCATTTTAAATTTTAATACATTTTCCCTGGGCAGCCTAATCTCTTCTCCTTGATCTGAAGAAAAATTGTAGGCTTTCCCCTCCAGATAGTCCTCCAGAATTATGATGGATTTCCCCGCTAGTTCCTTTGGCGGGTTAGTTCTAAGGGCCTTTAGGGTAGCTTTGATTTTTTCTACCCCTTCCTTACCCAATAGGGTTATGGACTTCAAGGCTTCCAAATAATAGCCATGGGTCTTATAAAGCTGCTGCAGCCCCTCATACAAACTCATCCCCAGGGTGTGATAATAGGCAGCCATTTCGCATATCAGCATGGAGGCCACCACCGCATCCTTATCCCTGGCATGGGTTCCTGCCAGGTAACCATAGCTTTCCTCATATCCAAAGAGGTAGTGATACTCCTCTGTTGCTTCAAATTCTTTTATTTTTGCTCCGATATATTTAAAGCCCGTAAGGGTGTTTAAGGTAGAAACCCCATAATATCTGGCAATAGCAGCCCCCATCTCACTGGTTACAATCGTTTTAATGATTACACCCTTTTGGGGCAGCTGATCCTTTTCATTCAAAGCTTTCAAGATGTAATCGACTAATAGCACCCCTATTTGATTTCCACTTAAAACGATAAATTGTCCTGATCTATCCTTGACAACGGCACCTACTCGATCACAATCGGGATCAGTGCCAATAATTAATTCTGCACCCATTTCCTGGGCCAGATCCATTGACAGGCGGAAAGCTGCCTTTTCTTCAGGATTTGGATATTTTACCGTAGAAAAATCTGGATCAGGTTCTTCCTGCTCTGGAACCACATGTACCTGCTGGAATCCGATTTCCTTTAACACCCTTTGAACTGGGAGATTGCCTGCTCCATGAAGGGGCGTATAGACAATCTTCATGGCACTGCCTGCCTTTTCAATACAGTCGTGCCTAAGGGATTGGGATTTCACCACTTCAATATAAGAATCCTCAACCCCTTGGTCTACATATTGAAGTAGGCCCAGGTGCTTTGCCTCATCTAATTTCATCGTTTGTATTGCTTGATAATCATACAGCCGATTGATTTCTTCGGCAATTTCAGCTGCCCGCTGGCTGGCCACCTGGGCACCATCCTCCCAATATACCTTGTAGCCATTGTAGTTAGCTGGATTATGGCTGGCTGTAATCATGATTCCAGCCATGGCCTTCAGTTCCCTGACGGTAAAGGAGAGTAAGGGCGTTGGGCCTAAATGCTTAAATAAATGGGCCCTAACTCCATTAGCTGCCAAGACACAGGCCACCTCTTCGCTGAATTCCTTAGACATATGTCTGGAATCAAAGGCAATGGCCACCCCCCTTTTTCTTGCCTCATCACCAAATTTTATTATATAATTGGCCAAGCCTTGGGTGGACTTTCTAACGGTATATATATTCATCCTATTGGTTCCAGCCCCTAGAATTCCCCTTAGGCCTGCTGTACCAAATTCTAAATCCTTATAAAAACGGTCTTCTATCTCCTTTTCATCGCCCCGCAGGGCCTTAACCTCTTCTCTGGTTAATTCATCAAAATAATCATCCCGAAGCCAGCTTTCATAGTTCTTAATTGTCTTTATATCCATCGATACCCCTCCCATTCTCTATTATTGCCCTATCCAATTAAAATGGCTGTATTCTTTTAATATACCCTACTCCCTTACTGACCACCATTTTAAATTCCTTTACCCCAAACAAATAGCATAGTGTGCCATAGACCACAGCCCCGGCCATCACCACCATCATTAAATAGATGGTCCCAATCCAAAAGCCCTGTTCTATTCCCCGCCAAACCAATGGCTTTAAAAACCAAAGGCCGCAGCCCATCAGACCTGCCGCGAGAGAAATTTTCAAACCACTCTTTAGCAGGTAGTTTCCCTTAATGGTTCCCAACTTCTTTCTCAGGACTCCCATCATCAGCAGAGCCGATACCAGGGTAGCGATGCTGGTAGCCAGGGCCAAGCCGCTGTGTTCCAAATATCTGATTAGAATCAGATTCAAAATAATATTAATGAAAACCCCTATGAACCCGATTAGCATAGGGGTCTTTGTATCCTTAATTGAGTAAAACATTTTACTGGCCATTTCTCTGATCCCAATTCCTGTTAAACCGAGGGAATAAAAAATAAAGGCCATAGAGGTCATTTTCGTTGCTGTTTCATCAAACATACCTCTTTCAAAAAATAACTTTACCACGGGCTGTGCAAATATAAAAACCCCTATCGTTACTGGTATTGTTACCAGTAAAATGAAATTAATGCCATAGGACATTATCTCTTTCATACCACGGTAATTATGCTTTGTAAATTCCTTTGTCAGCATGGGGAAAAAAATGCTGGAAACAGTTAAAATAAATACCCCCACAATTACTTCCTCCAGCTTTGAGGCGTAGCTTAAGCTGGACAAGCTTCCGGGCTTCAATTGGGTAGCCAGGTTTGTATCAATCACTGTATTGATTTGCTGGACCGCAGTCCCGATCATTACGGGTACCGCAAGACCAAGGGTTTTCTGTAAATAGGGATGGCTGATCCCCAGGGACCAGCTATGGGAATAGCCCATTCTCGCCAGAAACACAAGCATGATAACCAACTGTACACCGTAGCCAATTACCATTGCGGTCATTAATGCCTTAATTCCCCCGACCTTTCCATAGAAGAATAAAAAACCAATTAGTACCAGGTTTAAAGGAATACCCGAGGCAGCAGGAATTGTGAATCTCTCATGATAGTGCATGTAGACGGTGATTACCGAGGTAATCATGACAAATATAATCATCGTAAGACCGATTCTAAATAATTCCACCGCTAAAGCCGTTTGTTCTCCAGAAAACCCTGGTCCTAGGACTTTGATTCCCAAGGGAGACAGGAACCAGACCAGACCGGTAAGGATAATGGTAAAGATCACTGCTGTGTTAATCATTAGGCCCATAAAGCCTTTTAATTGTTTTGGACCTTTTTTTTCTTTAATTTCACTGAAAATCGGCAGCAGGGTGGTCAGTATGGCGCTGTTAAGTATACTGATAAAGATTCCAATTCCCTTATAGACAAGATAATAGGTATCGGTGGTCTCACCAGAGCCATAGGAAGCAGCAATCAGTATTTCTCTTAAGAACCCCATAGCCTTACTGGCCAATATAAACACCATGACAATAATGGCCGATTTTGCAGCCCGTCCACTTTTTGACATACAGTCATCTTCCTCTTCTTGATTTCTTCAATCAATATTATTCAGCCAGGTGATAAATAATATCCTTAATCACCACATTCCGTTCCTTTGAAAGATCTAGTTCCCAGGGAACCACCTTCCGCCCTTCCTCCATGATTACCTTTACCACAGGCCTTTGAAACTGACCTCGGAAAATCTTATTAACAATTCCTTCCATCCCGTTACTCAGCCTAACCAACGTCCCCAGAGGATATGGATTGATACAATTAATAAAGGCCTTTGTGAGATCCATAGTAAAGTATCTTCCAGCCCCTGCTAAAATATACTCCAGGGCCTCATAAGTGGGTAAGGCGCTACGATAATAACGATCGGAGGTTAAGGCGTCATAGACATCAGCAATGGCAGTTATTTTAGAGAACTGATGTAATTCATTTTCTGTTAGGCCCCTTGGGTATCCACTGCCGTCAATCCGCTCTTGATGCTGTAGACTAACAATCCGAGAAGTGGCAGAAAAGCTGGTATAATTTTTTAAAAAATCAAAGCCCTTCGTGGTGTGGGTCTGAATTACTGCATACTCTTCTTTTGTCAATTTTCCAGGCTTTTTTAAAATTTCCTCTGGGGTAAAGAGCTTACCAATATCATGAAGCAGAGAACCCAAGGCCAAGTCATACAGCTCTTCTCGATTTAATCCTATGCCAATACCCAGCACAATAGAATGCAGCATTACATTGACAGAATGACCATAGGTATAATCATCTGCTTTTTTAATGTCTAAAAGATTCAAAACCACATCCTTCTGAAGGAATAGGTCATTAATCACATGCCGAAGTGTTCTCTGAAGCTTCTGCTCCTGGGCTGCCAAGACCCTGGACGAATGAAAGGCTGCAGAATGCTGAGGAATTGAACTAACAAGCCCCTTGAGGGAAAACAAAACCTTTTGTTTGAGCTCAGGCTTCAAAACATCCTCAAGTATATAGTCTGAAAGCCCATCCTGTATATACACGGCATAATACCCTTGCTTTTTAATTTTATGTATGAGCGCTTCAGATAATTTTACTCCTTCATTGAGTAAAATATGACCATGTTCATTCATTAATGGCTTTGCCAGATAACTGCCTTCTCTAACGTATTGTACTGGTACATATCTCATAATTTTAAGCTCCTAACTGAAGCATTTCTCGTTACATTTCTTTTCCATTTGAAGCCCTTGCCTCTTGCCTTAAACCGGGGCATCAACAATGGCAAAGGTTAAAATGCCACTGCAGGCCACCTGCTCCTCCACCAGGGCCTTTACGGCGGCTTTACCGATCCCCTTCCTCATTGCAGTCATTTCAATCTCTAATCTCAATGTGTCACCAGGTAAAACCTGTCTTCTAAATTTACACTGATCAATTCCTGTAAACAGCCCCAGCTTCCCTTTGTTTTCTGGTAGGCCCATGCAGGTAATTGCCGCAACCTGAGCCAAGGCTTCCACAATTAAAACCCCTGGCATAATCGGGACTCCTGGGAAATGTCCTTGAAAGAAAGGCTCATTTATAGTGACATTTTTAATAGCCACTGCCCCCTTCCCAGGCTCCATCTCTATTATCTTATCTACTAATAAAAAAGGATATCGATGGGGAATCAATTTCTGTATTTCAATATTACTTAATTCCATTGAAGTTGCTCCCTCCTATTTTTTTGCTGATGCGATAATCTACCCTTGTGAGGGCTATCATTATTTATTTTATCCTACTTTTCCCTGGGATACAATTATAAAAGATTTTGTATTTTCTCTGATAGAACAAAAGTGGCTAGCTCCACGTTTGTTTTCCAGGGAACCCATGTGTTCCCTAGGACGCTTCGCTGTACCCTCCTTATTTTAATAAGGGGTGACGCCCCCCTTAACAACCCCCCATTTCATAGGAAAAACGAACTTTTCTATGAAAAAGTAAAGGGCATCATAGCTGCCTGCCATTGACAGATCATCTATGATGCCTACTATATTACTATACTTATTATGTAAGGATATTTTTTACTGAATGCACCTAATTAGGCTAAAGGTTTTCTACAGGAAGGCTTTGTGCTCCTTGGCCTTGGTCTTCATAGTCAGGACGTTGATAATAGGTCGATAATTGTTGAAATAATTGCTTGGCAAGGCCAATTCCTTCACCCTGTACCAGCTCCTGAGATAATGCTTCATCATACATGGACTCATAAATACCCCTGGCCTGGCTTTTCTCTTCATCTGTAGGAATCGTTTCTCTCATTTGCTTCAGCATTAGATTGACAAATATACTTTCAAATTCCTTACATGCCTTGAGCAATTCCTCTGAATTATTCTTTATATCGTCACTTTTTACTGTTAAGGACTGATTCGCCCAATTTATATCATTGATATTCATTAAACCCACCTACCTTTGTAAGCCCTTTAGAGGACTATCGCTTTAAATTATTGGCAATACCCAACATATCGTCACTGGTTTGGATTGCCTTCGAGTTTATTTCATAGGCTCTTTGGGCAGTGATCATTCTAACCATTTCGTCCACCAGTTGAACATTGGAGGTTTCGAGATAGCGTTGAAGAATTTCACTGGTCCGTTCTTCTTCTTCCATGGGAAGTTCTTCGCCAGAGGCAACGGTGGTCTTATAGAAGTTTTTCCCAACTGCCTCCAGTCCCTCTGGGTTGACAAATTTAACAAGCTTAATTCTGCCAATTTCTTCGATTTCTCCATCTTCATTTTTGACAGTGATTAAGCCATCAACGGCAATATTAATGTCGCTCATATTTTCATCGAAAATGATGGCATCATCAAACTCACTTAGTACAGTATATCCATCGGAGGTAACCAGCCTTCGATCAGTATCCTCAACACTGAGCTTAAAATTCCCATCACGGGTGTACAGTAAATCTCCATTGGGTCCTTCAACGGCAAAGAAGCCGTCACCTCTAATGGCTAAATCCAAAGGACTCTCTGTTTGCTCCAGACTGCCTGTTAAAAAGTTTCTGGAAGTAGCCGCAGGCATAACCCCATGGCCAACCTGCAGATTAACAGGCTTGCCAACTCCCTCATTTAAGTCCGCTCTTCCTAGGGTTGCATACAGTAAATCCTTAAACTCTACTCTTTGTTTTTTATAGGAGGTTGTATTCACATTAGCTAGGTTATTTGATATGGTATCAATATTAAGCTGCTGTGCCTTCATGCCGGATGCGGCAGTCCATAAAGCTCTCATATTTCATGCTCCTCTCTAAGGCTTATTTGCTTCTGTATTCAATAGTCTTATCATTCATTATATTTTTCCAATGTCATTTACTGCCCGCTGCAGAATTTCATCATAGGCCCTAACTACTTTTTGGCTAGATTCATAGGTCCTGTAGGCACTGATCATTTCTACCATTTCTTGAATGGCATTTACATTGGAGCTCTCCAGGTATCCCTGTAAGATTTCTCCTTGGAAGGGACGGGTTTCTGCTTGGCTATTGTCTACTAGATAGTAATGGCCTTCCCCGTGCTTTCTTAGATCCCTAACATTAGTAATATCAATGACTGACACCTGGTCAACAGCTTCTCCATTAACTAGGATTTCTCCCCGCTCACTTAAGGTAAAGTCCTTTCCATCGGCGAGAATCGACACTCCTTGTTCATTTAAAAGATAGTAGCCCTCGGAATTGATGATTTCGCCGTTATCATTTAGGGTAAAGGCCCCATCCCTTGTATAGAAGTGCTCCCCTTGTTGATTCATCACCTCAAAAAAACCACTGCCCTTAATGGCCATATGTAGAGGGTTCCCTGTTTCCTCCAGGCTTCCCTGGGTATAGTTTGCCTCTACAGTATTAATTCTGATTCCTCCATTGATGGTTCCAATTACAGTAGAGCCTCCTCTGGTTAGCAGATTTGCAATCTCCTGACCATTCACCAGGACTTGTCCGGCTCCATTGATTTCAAAGGGTTGATCCCCTACGTTGATGGGATTTCCCCCATTATCTACAATCAAGTAGCCATAGGTGGTATCAAGATTCCCGTCAATGTCCCTTGCATAGGTTCTTAAAAAGCCCTCTGGGTCTACTGCAAAGTAGGTTTCACGGTTGTAGCTGGTTCCATTGGGGGTCTGGGCTGCAAAAAAGCCATTGCCTGCCGTAAGCTGGTATGCCTCCCCCTCCCTTACTACAGTTACCCCCGTGGAATAATCAAAGGTCTCCACCGGCAGCTTCCCGTTAATCTTATTGAGTAATACCTCGGGAAAGGTCTCAGAAACAACAACATCCTTTTTAAAGGCCGTTGTGTTCACATTTGCCATATTGTTTGAAATGACGTCAATTTTCTTTTCAGTTGTTTGCATTGCCGAAACAGCAGTATATAATCCTCTTAACATGTGACCACCTCAAATTTTCTTCTCTATAGTTTATCGGCTTTTTTTCATTTTTCCTTGAGGTTATTCTAAAAATTCCAGAAACTAGTACCATAAGCCTATATAGCCATTTTCCTAACGATATTTTGTTCTGGCAGCCTGCATCCCATGTTCCAGTATATGTAGAGAATCCAAGGCCTTTCCTGTTCCCTTGGCTACACAGGACACTGCATCCTCTGCAATATATACGGGTATTCCTGTACGCTTTTCAATTAGCTTATCAAGACCCCACAGCAAGCCCCCACCACCGGTCATAATAATTCCTTGGTCAGCAATATCTGCCGCCAGCTCTGGCGGAGTTCTTTCTAAAACGCTATGTACGGCATCGGCAATGGAAGTGACTGATTCTTCCAGGGCCATTTGCATTTCTGTACTGGTAATCTTGATATTAACAGGCAGACCTGATACAAGATTTCGACCCCTTACCTCCATGGAGGCTTCCTCTTTTCTTGGATAAGCTGTTCCAATATTAATCTTTAAATCCTCTGCAGTTCTTTCTCCAATCATAATGTTATGCTTTTTGCGCATATATCGAATAATGGCCTCATCAAATTTATCTCCAGCTACTTTAATGGAGGTGCTGACGACAATCCCCCCAAGGGAAATTACTGCAATGTCTGAGGTTCCTCCCCCTATATCCACCACCATATGGCCGTTAGGTCTGGAAATATCAAGACCGGCTCCAATGGCTGCAGCAATGGGCTCCTCAATAATATAGGTTGTTCTTGCTCCCGCCTCGTTGGTGGCATCAATTACCGCTCTCTTTTCCACCTCGGTCACACCACTGGGAACACACACAATAATCTTAGGCTTAAAGAAAAGCTTTCTGCCTACGGTTTTGTTAATAAAGTACTTTAACATTCTTTCGGTCATCTCATAATTGGAAATGACCCCATCCTTCAAGGGACGAATGGCCACAATATTCCCTGGTGTTCTTCCAAGCATTTTTCGAGCCTCATGGCCAACTGCTAAAATACGATTGGTGTTATTATCAATTGCAACAACAGAGGGCTCCTGTAGCACAATTCCCTTTCCCTTTACATAAACCAAAACACTTGCTGTACCAAGGTCAATACCGATATCCGATCCCAATCCAAACATGAATTTCCCTCTCTTTCAAAATAATTATTTTAAGGTCTAAACTCTTTAATTAGTCAATTTTTTATAGAATTTAGCGTCGTCTCGTCAAAAAAAACGATAATGAACCCTAAAACGACACTTTAACTATGATAACTTCTATATATTTGTAAAAATCCCTTTATTTTTTCCAAACTTATTTAGCAAAAAAATAAGCTTTCCCTTTATGATTATTAAAGCCTACCAATAGCATAAATTTAGACAAATCACGTCAAAAACTACTATTATTGTCAACGGGATACTCTCCCTGTTTTTTTCTCTTCAATGCCTCACTTTGTTGCGAAGAGAGATAAAAAAGGCTATAATATTGAAATGATAATAAATATAACGTATTGTTGACTATGGAGGTGTATTATTTGAAATATGAACAGCTTAGTACTCCCCGACAACTAAAATCTCAACAGACAAAGGAAAAAATTTTTAATGCTACATTGGATCTCTTAAAAAAGCATGGTTTTGAATTTTTAACTGTGAAGAATATTTGTAAGGCCGCCAAGGTTTCAAATGGTACCTTTTTTCATTACTTTAAAACAAAAGAGGAATTATTAGCCTATTATCTATCAGAAGGTTACAATAAATACCTTACCAGCCTATCACATAAAAATATCAGCGACGATTTTAAAGAACGTATTATTAACATCTACCTTTACTATGCAAAATATTGCGAGGAAACGGGAATAGATTTTATTTCTAACTACTATACCACTAAAAACAAAGCCCTTTGTAAAAGAAAATTAGTTGAAAGCAACATCGGTACTTCTGAATACACTTCAATTATTTACCAAACTGCCGGTGATCTTTATAGGGCCCAGGAAGCCGGCTATGTACAGGCTGACTTATCTCCCCCGACAATCGCAGCAGATATTTGCTTGTTAATCAAGGGGATTATATTTGAATGGTGTCTATTAGAAGGTGATTTGGATTTATCCTACTACATTAGAAAGATGCTCACAATTTATATTGATAGTGTCGTTACGCCCAAGTATAGAAATGATTTTCCAAAGTAAATTTTATGTCAGTACTTCTGTACTGGCTTTTTTCTTTCCTCTACACCAACTTGTCGGGAGAGATGGGCGAAGTCACTTTAGATATTGACAAATTTTTATCTAAGTATTATTATTAGAGTGTACTCTAATTTATGCTCTATTTTAAATAGACTTAGAGTCAATATTAAATCTTAGGAGGAGCGACATGAAGAAGATTCTGAGTTTTTTGATTTGTGTTGTGATGGTATTTGGTATTTTTTCGGGCTGTAGTGCCCCCAGTCAAGGTGGAGCCCTAAATACTTATGAGGTTGAAGTAGAGGGTCATAACGGTCCTATTACGCTTTCTGTTGAAATTGATGATGAAACAATTAACCGTGTCACCGTAGTAAAACATGCTGAAACCTCGGGCATTTCTGATGGGGCCATTGAAAAAATTCCAACGGCCATTGTAGAATATCAATCCTTATCTGTAGACGTAGTAGCTGGTGCTACTGTGTCGAGTAAAGCAATCATCGAGGGGGTAGAAAAAGCCCTTCTTGAAGCTAAGCTTGATATTGAGAAATACAAAAAGCCTCTCGAAAAGGAAGCTCTGCTACAGGGGGATACCGAAGAAACTGATATCGTCATCGTTGGTGCTGGTATTTCAGGCATTATGGCTGCATTGGAGCTTCAGCAAAATTACCCCAATGTAGAGTTTATTTTATTGGAAAAGCTGCCTGTATTCGGTGGCTCCATTGTGACAACAGGGGGAGCAATCTTTGGTATTGATTCTGAAAAGCACAGGGAGGCTGGTATTAAAACTGAGATAAACGATGTAATTACTTACTTAGAAGACAGCTCTCAAACGGAATTAAATAGAGAACTAATTGCCAATGTATTTAATTTATCAGGTGAGACAATGGATTGGCTTATTGACCTTGGTTTGCCTCTACAGGAGGAGCTAAAGCTGTCTACGCCCCATAATGGCACCATGTACGCTGGCTGGACAGAGGGTGGTGGAAAGGCCTTTTATGAATTTCTTGAAAAAGTAGTGCCTGCTCAAGGGTTTGATTTAAGAATGGAGTCTACCGTAACTGAGATTGTTACAGAGGACAATGTAGTGAAGGGTGTAGTCGTTCAAGATAAGGAGAAGGAATATAAGATTATGGCCAACAGCGTCATTTTATCCACAGGGGGCTTTGGAAGTAATCCAGAGCTTATGAAGGAATTTGCATCTGCCTATGCCGAGGGGGTTATCACAACCCATGCAGGTGCCACCGGTGATGGTATATTACTAACAAAGGATTTCAATACCCCTATACTGGGGGACGGAACCATGGGAACAGCCGTTGCGCCAGATAAATCGAAGCTTATTTCCTCCACTTTTATGGTCAATAAGGATGGTCGACGCTTTACTAACGAGACAGATGTGCTTTATCGTATTCAAAGAGCCATTGTAGATTATGCTGATGGAGAAGCCTATGTGGTAGCCGATGGAAACTATGCTGACAAAGATGGCCTTAAAGCTGCCCTAGAACAGGGAGTTGTAAAGGAATTTTCTACCCTAGAGGAGCTTGCCGATGCCACAGGAATTAATAAAGAGAGTCTTTTAGAAGAGGTAGAGGCTTATAATAATGCGATTACTGAGGGCAACAGTCCAGGTTTTGACCTGCCAGTTGAAAAGGCCCTTCCATTAAAGGATGCTCCCTTCTATGTTTCCTCTGCGGTTCGTCGTACCTTCGGGACAATACCAGGGATTAAAATCAGTGAAAATTGTCAAGTTATTGATGGTAACGACGTACCTGTAGAAAATCTTTTCGCCTCAGGGGAGTTAACTGCCGGCAATGCTTTCTCCCATCAGTATCCAGGGGCAGGTATTGGTATTTCCTATGCTGCCAATAGCGGAAGACATGCCGCTAAGCAGGCTGCATCTTCAATACTTCAATAGAATACCAGTAGCCATATACTGTCAAGATGGTTCCCTGTTATGGAAGTTGACAGGGAACTGCTTTATTTTATCCAATAAAATATTAAGAGACCCTCTTATCGTGTTAAGAAGGTCTTTTTTACTGGACAGTTTATCGAGTTCTCTATTCAATACTTGCTTTGTACTTCATTTTCGTTGCTCTTCCACCCCGAATATGTCTTTCAGCCTTATTGATATCAAGAATATTTTTCACTTGATTGGCCACTAGAGGGTTTATCTTAGGAAGTCTTTCTGTTACATCCTTATGTACCGTACTTTTACTTACTCCAAAAACCCGTGCTGTATGCCTGACCGTAGCTCCTTCGTTAATGATGAAATAGGCAATCTCTAATACCCGTTTCTCGATATAATCCTTCAAACCTTTAACCCCCCTCTATTAAAGTGTCTTAATAATTCATATGAGGGAGTTCACTATTTTAGAATTAAGTTTTCAGGAAATTACATCGTTATCTTTTCTCACTACTGATCTGGAAGGCTCTGTAAACAATATTCTTCTATCGTCTTCTTAATATTTGGGCAGATATAATTGGGGATCAACAGTGCCACTTCCTACAATCACTTGGAAATGCAATAATGGCCCTTCCTCGGATTTGACTGAGGCAGTTCTGCCGACTCCACTAATAATTTGTCCTTTGGTAACATGATCTCCTACTTTCACCATGGCATCGGTTGATAAATTGCTATAGCGTGTCAGCACATCTCCTTCATGCTCGAGGGTAATGGAAATACCCATAATTGTATCATTGACGACTTCTACTACTTCCCCTGGCAAAGCAGCTCGTACTGGGGTTCCTTCATCGGCATGAATATCAATTCCTTTATGGGTACTCCATTGGTTTAGGGTCTTATGATAAACTAATCGATCAGCAGCATATGGCAAACCAATTTTTCCCAATACAGGCACCGTCATAACTTCATTGATTCCCTCCTGTACCCCCAGTTCTTCCAAAGCGGTTTCCTCTGAATCTGTTTCTGTTTCCTCCTCTGGTTGAGCTTCACTTTCTTCCTCTACCTCACCCTTTGGTGCAGTGTTTTCTTTATTATCCGTTTCTGCTTCTTTAGGAGGAGCGTTTTCAAAGGTTTCGCTTGTCTCTTCTTCTTCATCTGGTTCCTTGGCTAACGATAAATCCTCCTGGCCCTCCATTAGAGGAGGCTCCTCTCCTACAATGGGGTCTTGATTTTGATTGGACACCCATATGGCTGTAACTGCCACGATGCATACACAGAGGAACAAAACAATGTAGAAGCCCTCCTTGTCTAAAAATTGATACAATGATTTCTTTTGATTTTTCTTATTATTATTATTGTTGTTGTCAAATGACATAAAATCCACCTCCATTTGCTATTATCACCACTTTCATGGCTTTCATACTAATGTAGGTGGATTTTTTCATTAAGTTATTGATAGCTTTTTATTTTGCTTAGGGTAATCCCCAAATAGTAGTGCTTTAGAATTTCTTCGTAGCTGTGGCCCCTTTCTGCCATCCCGTTAGCTCCCCATTGGCTCATTCCCACACCATGGCCATAGCCCCTGGTCGTAAAATGAATCTCCTCTCCCTCTACTTCAAAGGTAAAGTTGGCAGACCTTAGACCAAAGAGTTCCCTTATTTCTCTGCCGGTGAACTCACCATTACCTATTTTGATTTTCCGTATACTTCCCCCATCATTTTTTTGCAGAATTGACATCTGTTTTTCCAGGCTTTTTTCTTTCAGCCCTAGCTCTGGATCTTTTTCGTTAAGGGCTGAAATAAACTCACTAATTTTGATTGTTTTTTTGTCCACTAATACGGGAGACCGCTCTTCATAGGGGCTCGACACACTTCTTAAATAGGGAACGCTGGCAGAAAAAACATCCTCTGAGTTTTCCGTCTGTCCTCCGCTGGTGGAATGATACAGGGGTTCAATGGGCTTCATATCATAGGTCATAATAATCCCCCTGGTTTCAGCCACGGCCTTTTCAATTTTAGGCCAGTATTGATACATCCAAAGCCGACCATGGCTTTCCCTTAAGTCTTCTTTAGAGATCCATTCCTGACAGTGGGTATGGCTGGTACACAGGTCTGCTCCGGGATGATTAGGGTTTTCTTTATCCTTAAAGCTTATTATCTTCCACAATGCGTAGGTCCTTGCTGCCACTGCCTGGGCCTTTAGAGCTTCTAATTCAAAGGCAGCGGGCATTTCTGCCGCTACTACATTTAATAAATATTCCTCCAGGTCTAGCTCCATGATTTCTCCTGTTTCATGATTTAACACCGTGAGGCTCATGTCCGATTCTACAGTTTCTACCTTTGGCTTGTCTCTTATGGGAACATTCAATTCACAGCTGGTTATAATCAACATAGGAATTAGCAATGTGGTGATCACCACGGACAAAATCGCAAAAAAAATACCCTTCATGCGGCATATCTCCTTATCTTAAGACTATAATAAGGTATATGATTGCCCTGAAGGGTTTAGAACTCTATTCTATTTCCTCTCCGCCCTCTTCGCGGTAAATCTTGGCTCCCAGGCTTCGCAGCTTATCTTCAATATCCACATAGCCCCTATCGATATGACTCGTATTAATAATTTCTGTACGTCCCTCTGAGACCAGGCCTGCTAAGATCAAGGCAGCTCCAGCCCTTAAATCTGTAGCCTTTACTGGGGCTCCTAATAGTTTTCTTTTTCCTTCAACAACAGCACTGCGGCCCTCAATCTTGATATGGGCTCCCATTCGCTCCAACTCCCTGACATGCATGAATCGATTTTCAAAAACTGTCTCAATAAATACACTGGTTCCTTCAGCAATACTCATTAATGCCATAAATTGAGCTTGCATATCCGTGGGAAAACCTGGATAAGGCAAGGTTTTAATGTCTACGGCCCTAGGTCTGTTTTTTCCTATGACCCTAATTCCACTGCCTTCTTCAAAGACCTCTATATCACATTCCTTTAGCTTGGCTATTACAGGCTTTAAATGATCAGATACAACATTATCTACCAATAGGTTTCCACCGGTAATAGCGGCAGCAACCATGTAGGTCCCTGCTTCAATTCGGTCAGGGATTACCGTATGGGCAGCTCCGCCTAGTTTTTCTACTCCATTGATTTTGATTGTATCGGTTCCTGCCCCCATAATTTGGGCACCCATTTTATTTAAGAAGTTTGCCAGGTCTGTAATCTCAGGCTCCTCAGCGGCATTCTCAATAATAGTCTGACCTTCTGCCAATACAGCGGCCATCATAATATTCTCAGTGGCTCCTACGCTGGGAAAATCTAAATAAATCTTGGTTCCTTTTAATTTATCAGCCTTAGCCTCAACAAAGCCATGACCTAAGGTAATTTCTGCACCTAAAGCCTTAAAGCCCTTTAAATGCAAATCAATGGGTCTTGTACCAATGGCACATCCTCCTGGCATTGAAATCCTCGCTTCACCCATTCTCGCCAGGAGGGGTCCCATCACCAGGAAGGAAGCCCTCATTTTTCTAACCAATTCATAGGGTGCTTCAAAGTTGTCTATGGAAGCTGCATATACTTCTATTCGTTCACGGTCAAGCCTTTTTACATCTGCTCCCAGACAAGCTAAGACCTCACAAATTACATCTACATCATTTAGATCGGGTACATCCTCTAATAAACATTTTTCCGTTGCCAAGAGGGATGCAGCTAATATTGGCAGTACTGAATTCTTAGCACCGCTTATTCTTACAGTTCCCTGTAATGGTCCACTTTTTTCAACTACAATTTTAGCCAATCTAGTTTCCTCTCTTTCCATTACCTGCATTCAATCATCCTTTATCCTTCGTCATTTACCTAAATACCTTCCGACACCAAAATGCTAAATCATTCTGGTAAAATTTCTATCGTACCCTTTCTCAAGGTACTAATAGGTATTGGTGATCAATGGAGTTGCTATCCATAAATAAGTTTTCTTCTCATAATCATTATATCGGGTAGCCAATTGAAGGTTTACTTTTTTTGAGTCATATTTGAGGGCATAGGGAATACTGGCCGTATACAGGGTGATACTTCGATAGTTGTCCTCTACCGTCTCTTCTACCTTTTCGGCCCCCGAAGCCCTAATGATGTCCATCAACATTTTTTCAGTTTCTTCCCCTGTCATTTTTCCTGGGGCGGCTGCCGTAATCGCTGCTGTCGTTTCAATAGTGCCTCCAAATTCCTTGAGCAGAGTCTTATGTTGATTAATTATTTCTCCTATATCTTTATATCCTTTATTTTGAACGATGTCAATAATAATATACGATTCTTTTATATCTTCCTCTGCTGCAGTATAAAGCTTTATAACAGTTACATTGCCCGTTTCATCAGTATAAGTTGCCATAAATTGCCGATGTCCAATATCTTCTTGCTTATCAATATAAATCCTTCTAGCAGTCTCTTCAAAATCTTCCCCATTATAATGGGGAGGATAGTATTCTTGATTTGAAATTGTCGTTACTTCTCCTTCCAGCTGCAGGGCTTCTATTAATTGTCCTCCTATTTTCTCCTGCTCGGCCATGGTAAAGCTTGTGTCAGGCAAATGAAGGGAAGAGTAGACATTTACGGTTAATAAATCCATGCTGCTTGCTTCAAAGGCTCTGGTCAATACCGCTGATTCACCTGTTTCAATTTCTTCCCCTTTAAATATATACGCCGCAGCACTATCAAAAATGGCAAACAAAATAAAAACGATTATTCCATAGGTTGTAATTCGTCTCATAAAAAAGTCCTCCTAACTATTTGCTTAAAATCAAAAGAGAAGAGAACAAGGTTGCTCGCTGATGTTAAAGGGGGACAAAAAACATCTGTTTTACAACTTACTCTCTTCTCTTTGTATTCTAATTATTGACAACTGTAAGGGCCTTATACACTTTAAATTAAAAAAATTTGCTGTTTTAGCAGCAAATTTTTTCCCTCTATTTTTCACCTTCTTTCTTCTCCCAATGGCAGGCACTACAGCCTACCCCCAGCAATTTATCCATAAATGAAATTCCCTTAAATTTTTGGGCATATCGTGGAGATATTGTCTTTAGCTCTTGAAAATGCTTGTTGCAAAGCCTGTGGGTAGTGCTATTGACAAACTTCTCAGGTATTGATTGTATACGGGGGATTACATCGGCATAGTCCACTGGCCTGGTACTGGCCACCACAATCCCCATGGCTTCCTTTGCCTCTGAAGAAACTGTTTTATATTCCTTGTTCATCCCCTTAGCCAGCCTCATATACCTTCCCTGTCCCTCGATGGGAATCAGGTTATTCACAATCAAAAGATGAGCATCGGTATTTTCCAGGGCATTCTTCACATGGTCCAGGGTTTCTTCCTCATTAACCTGGGTAAGAGGAATTCCCATAATAACCCTTTCACGAAATTCTCCCAACCACTTTCTCTTCTCATGGGCCTTTAAATCCGGAGCACCCCTTAGGGCGTATTCTACAGTTCTTTTCAACTCATCATAATCTGCCATGTTGTCCTCCCCTTTTAATGTCTATTTCATCTATTATATTAAAAAATTAAGCTTTATTAAAGAATATATTTTATTATTATAAATTACCCCTTTATTATTAGGTTTATTCTAAAGTTTATTTGTCAACCTAGGTTAAATGGTTTATAATAGGTGTAGCAGCGCCATAGGCTGCCATTAGTTAGGAGGATTTCAATGAAATTCATGACCACCGCCGATAAACTCTTAATTCTTTTTTTAGTCGTTGCCAGTATTGCTTCAATCTTTGCTATTCCAAAGTTGTTAACCACTGAAGCCGATGGAAAACAAATTATTGTTAATTTAGACGGTGAGGTAATTTATACCTTCCCCCTGGCAGATAGTGAGGAATCAGAGCTGATTGAATTTGATTTCGCCTATGGTTCCCAGGAATATACAGGCACCCTTGAAATGAAAGATGGCCGTGTCAAGCTTCATCGTTTGCCAGAGGGTATTTCGCCCCTGGCGATTCATGCCGAAATGGGATGGATTAGTGAACCCTATCAGGTAATTGTATGCTTACCTATCAAGTTGTTCATTACCATTGAAACATCAACCCCTCAGGATCAGCCCTATGATATTATTTCCTTTTAGTTTAGACAGCTAGTATTAAAGAATCGCCAAAGCCTTTATAAATAATCGGCTTTGGCGACTCAATTATGTCAACATAATTTATGTTTTATTCTCATGGATTAAGAGCAATAAACATCTCTGATTTTTAAATCCTCACTGAGGCTGTAGCTGATGTCCCGTAATTTCCAAGGTATAATTTGCAGAATCGCCAACCCCTACCACTGCGATATAATAGGTTCCGAGCTTTGGTCTAGAAATACTGAAAGATTCTTGAGGCATGCCTGATTCTTCATGGTTGATAAAGTAAGTTGCAGGTACTCCGGAATAGGGATCGTCTCCTGGTTCCCATACTGCAATACCCAAATCCTCCATCCCTTCATCAGTGATGATCATTGTAATATTTAAATCCGCATCAGAAGAATTGTTTTTAATTGGATAAAGTCTGGCAGAACCCTGATTAATATAACCGTTTCGATCTACAATATAGGTACGATTAGGGTTAAAGGAGCCATTGAAATCTCCGGCATTTCTGATTGACTCATAGGCAAGCAATCTGCCTCCTCCATAATTTTTATCCTCATTCTGTTCCCCCATATCAAATGCTGAAAATCGAATGGTACCACCTCCGGCTGTATAGGCAGCATCATACATTAAAGCATAAGTACCCGCTACCATGGGAGCTGCAAGTGATGTTCCATTACCTGTAAAATATTCATCTGTAGAATTAGCCTTAGCAACTCTAATATGATCTCCCGGCGCAACGATATACGGCCCTGAACGGCCTGTCCCCCTTGAGGAAAACTCACTCAATCCCCATCCACCTTCATAAGGGTCTTTTATGCTGCCTACTGGAGTATCTGTATATTTAGCAAAAGTACCTAGTGTGTCGTAATAGCGACCTATAAATCTTCCGCTTGAATCTCTTCCATCTCCATAATTTCCTGCCGAAACAAACACTGGTACCCCTGTAGCATCAATTTTGTTGATTGCGACGATAACATCACGTACAACAGAGTAATCGTCAAGTGTTCCTATACTCATGTTGACGACGTCAATGTTATACGTACTTAAATTATCATATATCCAATCGAGGCCAGCTACAATTTTAGAGGCCGTACCGCTTCCATTTTGATTAAGTACTTTTACACCGACCAAAGCGGCCCCCGGTGCGATACCTGTCTGAATACCCGGATCCCCTTCCCCTGTACCCGCTGCAACACTGGCTACGGCGGTTCCATGTCCATGATCATCATAGGGAGTGGTCTCACCATTAACCGCATCAAACCACACTATTACCTTTCCTCCATCCAAGTCCACATGGGAGGTGTCGATCCCAGAATCAATAACAGCAATTACCACATCGTTTTTGGTATATCTGGTTTCATTCCCATCCAAATCTCCTGTCACACCAAAATCTTTCCTGGCTTTTTTCACCCCCATCATTTCACTGGCTGCATTCATATTAATTGTAATATCTCCATTTAAATCATAAAGTTTGGGTACATAGCCTACCGGTTTGTCAGATGGTTCAATTATAAACAGTACTTCATCCATCTCTACTAGAAGATCCAATTGTTCTACGTTCACCTCTAGATCATATTCTCTATACTGCTTTTTTTCATATTTTAAAGTGTCGCTGAATAATCCTTCAAACTCCTTTTCAAATCTTTCTTCGACATCTTCATCAAAATTAAGCACAACCCTGATGGGAATAATTGTATCTTTAGTGTATTTACCAGCTTCTTTATCTAGCCCAATTTGTCCTCTCAGTTTTCCTCTTTCAGCACTGGTCTCAAGTTCACTTTTTTTAGGAGAAAGCCCCCTTGGTCTAAAGGGCTCAAGCTCAACTATCCCCTCCTCATCATGAATTATGGTCTCATATTTTTCTGCTTCTACTTTTTCTAAAATGTACTCCTCAGAGCCAATTGCTACCACCCCCTTCTGTTCATCTACTACATAGGCACTGGATAATGAAAATAATAAAATAGGCAGTATGGTCATAGTAAGCAGTTCCTTAAGCATGGTGAAAATCTCCTTTCATATAATTCAGGCAATTATCTAAATTATTCTCTATATTCCTTTTTTTACTATTATATCACATCAAACATGTAAAAATATTACAGTTGCTTTACATCTTTCTGGCTCCATTCAGCTAATTTAATTATTAACTGCATTCTATAATAGCTTAATGATTAAAAACATAAAAAAACGTCTGTTTCCAGACGTTTTTTTATTATCTCTTATTAGCCACATCCATACGATTTAAGGCCTTTTTAAGGGCAATTTCTGCCCGTAGGGTATCTATATCATTCTTATTAGCTTTTAATCGGTTCTCGGCCCTTTCCTTGGCCTCGTTAGCACGTTCAATATCTATTTCCTCTGGCCATTCTGCCGCGTCGGTTATTACAACGGTTTTTTCACGATCAACATGAACAAATCCGCCGGCTATGGCCGCCTCCCTTGTTTCGCCATTGGAAATCAGCTTTACTTTTCCTACGGACAAGGGGGTTACCAACGGAATGTGGTTTTTTAGAATTCCTAAATCCCCCTCTACTGTTCTCAAAACAACCATTTCGATTTCTTCATCAAAAAATGTACGATCAGGTGTTATGATCTGTAGATGAAACTTGGCAGCCATCTAATCACCTGCTTCCTTTAGCATTTTCTATGGCCTCATCAATGGTACCTACAAATAGGAAGGCAGATTCTGGCAGATCATCATGCTTACCCTCCAGGATCTCTTTAAATCCACGGATCGTTTCTGAAAGGGGCACATATTTACCCGCTGTTCCTGTAAACTGCTCTGCCACATGGAATGGCTGAGATAAGAATCTTTGAATTCTTCTGGCCCGGGCCACTGTCAGCTTATCCTCGTCTGAAAGCTCATCCATACCCAGGATGGCAATAATATCCTGAAGCTCCTTGTATCTTTGCAGTACTTCCTGAACGCCACGGGCTACTCTATAATGCTCTTCCCCTACTACCATGGGATCAAGGATTCTTGAGGTAGAATCCAATGGATCCACCGCTGGATAGATTCCCAGTTCGGATATTTGTCTGGATAATACGGTTGTTGCATCGAGATGGGCAAAGGTTGTTGCCGGAGCAGGGTCTGTTAAGTCATCTGCAGGCACATAAACGGCTTGTACCGATGTAATTGACCCCTTCTTAGTGGAAGTAATCCGCTCCTGCAGGGCGCCCATTTCTGTTGCCAGGGTAGGCTGGTATCCTACGGCACTGGGCATCCGTCCCAATAGGGCTGAAACCTCACTTCCCGCTTGGGTAAACCGGAATATGTTGTCGATGAAGAGCAGTACGTCTTGTCCCTCTTGATCTCTAAAGTATTCTGCCATGGTCAAACCAGTTAGGCCCACCCTCATTCTGGCCCCTGGCGGCTCATTCATCTGACCGTATACCAGGGCAGTTTTATTGATAACGCCAGTATCAATCATTTCGTGGTAAAGGTCGTTACCTTCCCTTGTACGCTCTCCAACACCGGCAAATACTGAAAGACCCCCGTGCTCCTTGGCAATATTATTAATTAATTCTTGAATCAATACAGTTTTACCAACACCGGCACCTCCAAAGAGTCCGATTTTTCCCCCCTTAGCATAGGGAGCAATTAAGTCGATTACCTTAATACCAGTTTCAAATATTTCTGTGGCAGTTTGCTGCTCGTCAAATTCTGGGGCAGCCCGATGGATTGGCGAATGAAACTCTGAATTAACAGGCTCCTTTTCGTCTACCACCTCACCCAATACATTAAATATTCTGCCCAGGGTTGCGGGACCAACAGGTATGGTAATTGGTTTACCTGTATCTACCGCATCCATTCCCCGTATCAAGCCATCGGTAGATTTCATTGCAACGCAGCGTACAATTTCATCTCCAATATGCTGGGCAACTTCAGCAGTGATTTTTTCTTTATCGCTGTTGATTTCAATAGCATTTAATAGCGCCGGTAGATGATCTCTGTTAAAGCGTATATCTATAACTGGTCCAATAATTTGGACCACTTTGCCGATATTTCCTTCAGCCATTACTTTACCTCCTTCTAACCTAAAGCCCTAGGGAATAGGTCGTCATTTTCAAGATTACTTTAATGCCTCTGCTCCCCCTACAATTTCTGCAATTTCTTGAGTAATAGAGGCCTGTCTTGCTTGATTATATTGCAGTTTTAAGCCATCAATCATTTCTTCAGCATTATCAGTGGCACTTTCCATTGCCACCCTTCGAGCCGCCTGCTGGCTAGTTCCAGATTCTACTAATGCGCCAAAAATCATTCCGTCCAGGTACTTAGGTACCAGGTAATCCAGCACAACCTCTGGGGAAGGCTCATAGGCCATCAGGGTCCTGCTTTCCTTCTTGGGTGCATCTGGTGACGCTTCTACCTCCAAGGGCAGGAGCTTAATTGCTTTAGGTTTCTGAGTAATGGTACTGATGAATTCTGTGAAAACCAGGTATACCTCGTCAACCAATTCCTGCTTAAATAGCTCGAGGCTTAGCCTGCTAATGCTTTGGGCAATACTATAGGAGGGGTCCTCAGTAACATGATTGAATTCTCCATCTATATCAAAGCCCCGCTTTTTAAAATGATCTCTGGCCTTTGTACCCACGGTAATGACAGAGCTGCTGCCCTTTTCAGTCATATGAGACTGGGCAGTTTTAATAACATTGGCATTATAGCCGCCGCATAGTCCCCGATCGGCAGAAATCACAATATAGGCCGTTTTCTTAACTTCCCGCGGAGTAACAAAGGGATGCTGAATTCCTTTGGTGCTTAGAAATATATCTTGAATGGTTTCTTCCAGCATATTAAAGTAGGGCTTTGTCTTTTGAAGCTCCTCCTTTGCCTTTCTCAGCTTAGCAGAAGAAACCAGCTCCATTGCCTTTGTGATTTGCTTGGTACTGTTAACACTTTTAATTCTTCTCTTAATATCACGCATTCCAAGTCCAGCCAAAATTTCACCTCCCGGTCAATGGCTTTAACTTACTTTTATTCCATTTGTGATGTAAATTGGCTTTTAAATTCTTCAATGGCCTTCTTCAGCTTGGCTTCCATTTCTTCCTCTAGATTTCCAGTTGAAGTAATTGCTTGCCCTACCTCAGGATATTGATTTCTCATATACTCTAAAAACTGTTCTTCAAATTGTCCCACTTTATTTAGCGGAATATCCGTTAGATATTTGTTAGTAACAGCATAGATAATCATTACCTGTTCTTCAACAGGAACAGGTCTATATTGGGGCTGTTTTAAAATTTCAACAATTCTTTCCCCTTGAGCCAATCGTTCTTGGGTTTCCTTATCCAGGTCTGAACCAAATTGAGCAAAGGCTGCCAGCTCTCGATATTGGGCCAATTCAAGCCGCAACCTTCCTGCAAATTTCTTCATGGCTTTGATTTGAGCACTACCCCCAACCCGTGATACGGAAATCCCTGGGTTTACCGCAGGTCGTATACCTGCATAGAACATCTCTGCCTCAAGGAAAATCTGCCCGTCGGTAATGGAGATAACATTTGTTGGAATGTAGGCAGATACGTCTCCCGCCTGTGTCTCAATAATTGGTAGTGCTGTTAAGGAGCCTCCTCCATTTTCATCACTTAACTTTGCTGCCCTTTCTAAAAGACGACTATGGAGATAGAATACATCCCCAGGATAAGCCTCACGACCCGGTGGCCGTCGTAATAATAATGACATGGCACGATAGGCAACGGCATGCTTTGACAGGTCATCATAGATGATTAAGACATGCTTACCATTTTCCATGAATTCCTCACCCATAGTGCAGCCTGAATAGGGAGCAATATATTGTAACGGAGCCAGCTCACTGGCAGATGCTGAAACGATGATTGTATAGTCCATGGCTCCGTTTCTGGCCAATACATCATAAATTTGAGCCACAGTAGATTTCTTCTGACCTATGGCCACGTAAATACAGATTACATCAGTATTTTTTTGATTAATGATTGTATCAATGGCAATAGCCGTCTTACCAATTTGCTTGTCACCAATAATTAATTCCCGTTGTCCTCTACCAATTGGAATCATTGAGTCAATGGCTTTAATTCCTGTTTGTAGTGGCTCATGAACTGATTTACGTTTGATGATGCCCGGTGCCACCTTTTCAATTTCCCGATACTTTGTACTGTTGATCGGGCCTTTTCCATCAATTGGCTGTCCAAGGGCGTTTACAACTCTCCCCAATAGGGTTTCACCAACGGGCACCTCAACAATTCTTTGGGTACGCTTTACAACGTCACCTTCTTTAATATTGTTATCGGCTCCTAAAAGAACACAACCTACATTGTCCTCTTCAAGGTTCAACGCCATCCCATATACATTACCAGGAAACTCTAACAATTCCCCAGCCATACAATTATCCAGTCCATGGATTCTCGCAATACCGTCCCCAACCTGAATAACAGTACCAACATCCTTAACTTCTAATTTATTTTCATATCGTTTAATTTGCTCCTGAATAATAGAGCTAATCTCTTCGGGTCTGAGATTCACGTTATATCACCCCTATCCTATACTATGATTTGCGATAACTGCTCCTTTATCTGCGATAAACGGTTTTTCACCGTTCCATCGATAACCTTGTCACCAATTTTTATTAGTACACCACCAATGATTTCGTGATTAATTTCATTTTTTAGTGTAATATTTTTTCCAGAAGACGCAGAAAGCTTGGCCTGTAAGCGCATTACTTCCTCTGAATCCATAGGCTTTGCTGTTACAGCAACGGCTTCTACCATATTATTAGCGGCCTCTACCATAGCGATGTAAGCCCTTACAATTTCTTGAATATGGCTTTGCCTTCTCTTATCCACTAAAATATATAAAAAGTTAAGCACTTCTTGGCTGACTTGCTCCTTAAAAACCTGAGAAATAATACTCTTTTTTTCCTGAGCTTGAATAAGCGGAGATTTAAAAAGCTGATCAAATTGAGGGTAAGCCTCCAGAAGGTCGACAATGCCTTGAAGCTCTTCCTTGAAGACCTGCTCCTTCTTTAGCTCAAGGGAAACCTCAAAGAGCGCTCTTGCATATCGGTTTCCTACTAATTCTGCCATTTTGCTTCCCCTACCTCATCAATAAATTGTTTAATCATCTCATCATGCTTTTGAGAATCAATCTCCTTATCAATTATCTTAGCGGCAGCCATAATTACCAGCTCAGACATTTGTTCCTTTAGCTCATTTAGTGCTTTTTGCTTTTCTCTTTGAATATCAAGGTTTGCCTTCTCGATAATCTTTTTAGCCTCTGTTTCTGCCTTTTTCACAATTTCGTCGCCCCGCTCCTCAGCCCGTTTAGATGCATCCTTAATGATTTCATTTCTCTCCTGCTTGATATCATTAAGCTTTCTTTCATATTCGGACATAAGGGCCTCTGCTTCTTTATTTTTTGATTCGGCATTTAATATGGAGCTTTCTATTCCTTTGCGTCGTTTTTCCATAAACTCAGTCACTGGTTTAAATAACAGCTTTTTCAGGACCAAGAAGATAATAATTGTATTTAGAAGCTGGAGAATAAGACTCCAGTTTATGGTAACTAAGTCTTGCACAGTTTTGCCTCCCTTCATCGGATACTTGGGTAAGAATTAGGGGGAGCAAAATTCGTCCCCCGATTAAGCTGCTAAGGGCTATGCCAATGGGTTTGCAAATAATAGGATTAAAGCAATGATTAATCCATAAATACCAGTTGTCTCAGCAACAGCTTGACCTAATAGCATTGTTTTAATGATATCCCCTTGGGCTTCTGGTTGTCTTCCTACGGCTTCGGCACCTTTACCAGCTGCATAACCTTGTCCGATTCCAGGTCCGATCCCAGCAATAGCTGCTAAGCCGGCTCCGATAGCGGATGCTGCTAAAATTAACTCTCTTCCTGTAATTCCTTCCATAATATAATTCCTCCTTTGATTTTCGTAAAATTAGATTTATTTTAATTAAAGAAAAATAAAATCCCAATTAAAAAGCTTAATCCATTGCATTGGATATATAAATCATTGAAATCATCATAAAGATAAATGTCTGTAAAACACCCGCAAAAACGTCAAAGTACATATGCAGTACGGCGGGAATACCAGCCTGGAAAATTGGAATGGCTGAGATCCCAATAGCGCTGCTTAAGTAGGCCAAGCCGCTGTAGATTAAGGACATAATAATCAGTCCTCCTACTATGTTACCAAATAAACGGAAGGCTAGCGAAATCGGTAAAGCAATTTCGCCAATCAGGTTAATGGGCATCAATAGGGGAAAGGGTTCAAAATATCCCTTGATATAGCCCCCGAGACCACCTTTCTTAACACCTTGGTAGTGAATGATCACAAAGGTAATCAACGCCAGGGCAAAGGTAGTATTTAAATCTGCGGTGGGTGGCCTTAGCCCTACAAGTCCTAATAAATTGGCAAATACTAAAAAAACAAAAAGAGTACCCATATAGGAGCTAAATACCTTCTTATTTTCACCCATGGTCTGGGCTGTAAAATTGTTTATGGTTTCGACCAAGGCCTCTACCACATTTTGTACACCCCTAGGAATTTTCTCAAAATTTCTTGTTGTAAAAATCGCAAGAATGGTTAAGACTGCCATGATAATCCATGTATTTACCACTGTTTCTGTCAGTGGGATTCCCCCTAAAATGGGTATTTCATACAGTATTTTTGCACCAAATTCCATTTACTTTTCCTCCTTTCTCTTAAAGATTTTCAAAAAATAGTTTTTGTCATTAAATAATTCATATTTTAGAATTACCAGTTTAATGGCAATTAAACCTACAATTGTCCCTAATACATTTATATGGGCCCTTTTGATTGAAACAAACAGTACAACTCCTATTAGGATATACCGCATAAGGTAATTTGTTGCAGCATGGACCTGGGCCCTGTGGGGTGGCATTTTTACAGCCTTATTTAAGGATAAATATAATAATCTAAAATTGAGTATTCCAACGATGGTACCAAATAGTACGCCTATCACAAAGGGCTTGGGCGTTTCCATAAGAAAGGCTGCCCCAAGGCTGACGATGGTATTTAAAATAATTGCGCCCTTTACAATTTTCTTTTGAACCTGTGCAACTGTTTCCACCATGTCACTTCCCTTTCTTTTTAGGCTTTCCCAAAGCCACCTTGAACAAACTGGAGAAGGAACCCCCAATCCCCAAAAGGATAAAAACAAACAAAAATATGGGCTGGGTATTAAATCTGTCATCTATCCATCGGCCAAGATATACTCCCCCAATAATAGGTACTATCATGGCTATACCAATCTGACTAATTAGAGCAATATTTTTCAAGAAATGATTTGACATTTTTTTCACCATCAAAGCCTTCCTTTAACTATACAAATAAAAGTTTATGGGCTGTTATTACCACTTAACAGCCTTTGTTTAAACATATATTGTTATATTTTTGACAATACCATATGAATATTTATTGTAATTGCAGATTATCTATTCATTGTCTTACCAAAAAGAAAAGTTACGCTATAACTGCAAAACTATTCTTTACATATTCGACATAATCCCTTAGAATTCCTTTTTATTTTTCTAAAAAAGTCACTATAGGAATAGGGAACCAGGGTATTTGTGTTAAATAATTAACCATTCTAACCCCCTATTTATTTGTATTTAACTATTGATTTCCCTTTCCCTTAGCCGGTTTAACAGGGATTCAACAATTGTCTCAGACGAATCTCCTGTTCCATAGGGGTTAACGGCATTGGCCATTCTGTCATAGGCCTCCTTATCTAACAATAGGCTATCTGTTGCCTCTATAATGGCTTCCTTTTCTGTTCCCACAACTTTTACGGTTCCTGCCTGAACCGCCTCTGGCCTCTCTGTTTCTTCCCTCAATACCAAGATAGGCTTACCGAGGGCAGGGGCCTCCTCTTGGATCCCCCCAGAATCCGTTAAAATCAAATAGGCCTTATTTAATAGATTTGCGAAATCTTCGTATTCCAGGGGTTCTATCAGGTGGACTCCCTTTACCCTACCAAGGATATCATCGGCCAGTTTACGGATATTTGGGTTCATATGTACTGGATAGATCAGCTCCACATCTCCATGGGATTCCAGTATTCTTTTAACAGCATGGAAGATATTTTCCATGGGTTTACCCCAGTTTTCCCGACGATGACAGGTCATCACAATAATTTTTTTGCTGCTGTAATCTATATTATTTAAGTCTTCATTTTCAAATCGGTGGCTTTCCTTAACCACTGTTAAAAGTGCATCGATTACAGTATTCCCTGTAACAAATATATCGTCAGGATTTATGCCCTCACCTATGAGATTTTCACGATTGCCTATTGTTGGGGCAAAATGATAATTCACCAGGTTGCTGGTCAGCCTTCTGTTCATTTCCTCCGGATAAGGGGAATAAATATTTCTGCTTCTTAAGCCAGCCTCCACATGACCCACCTGAATTTTCTGATAAAAGGCCGCTAAGGCACCGATAAAGGTAGTTGAGGTATCCCCATGGACCAATACCAGGTCCGGCTGTGATTCCTTTAATACCGCTTCCATTCCCTTGAGTACCCCCACAGCAATATCTGATAGGGATTGTCCGTGCTTCATAAGGTTTAAATCGTAATCGGGCTTAATATCAAAAAGTGTTAATACCATATCCAGCATTTCCCGATGCTGGGCTGTGACACAAACAATCGATTGAATTTCTTTTCTCTTTTCCATAGCCTTAATTAGAGGAGCCATCTTAATTGCCTCTGGCCTCGTTCCAAAAATAGTCATGATCTTATATTGCTTCATCTAGCATCCTCCTTATTGTTTTCTTATGATACCATAAGCAGCCTTTGCTTTTGTGGCCATAACATGCTACTTCCTTCTCCGAATAATTTCTACAAAGGATACAGTATTCCTCTTTAATGTTGCAAAAATCATTCATGTATTTTAAGTATGGTATTAGCTTTTCAAATCTATTGCCTGGCTATTCTCCTATGTAAATAAAACATTGAATATTAATCCAGCATTCTGTTGAGTTCCTTAATAATTAACTCTATCATTTCACTCATATTTAACTCCTTGATTCCTGCAATGAAAACGCCGCAGCGATTCATTGGCAAAATCATTTTAATTGCCTGACTATCTGCCACCGCCTCAGCCATTCCTGCTGTAATTTCTCCCATCATGGCATTGGCCACAAGAATTGCCATGGGGCCCACAATGACATCTACTTTTTTGGACATTACCTGTATGGCATTTTCCCCTGTGGCTCCAGAATGGGCTCCTGCTTTAATCATTGTAGAGGTGGCCAGAGAATTGGTCCCCAGAGCGATGATTTCTATTTCACCCCGTAATTGGCTTCTAATCTTCTCTACAATGGCTTTGCCGAGGCCCCCGCCCTGGCCATCTATAACTGCAATTTTCATAACCCTTCCCCCATAATTAATTAAAAGAATTTTATGACATTTACAATTTTACAGGAAGCAAACTTAAAAATCAAGCGTAAAGATGGTCTGACCATCAGCTGGTATTTCCAGTGACACCTTTGAAGCATTAAGTTGCAATGATTCGTAATCTAATAGCAATTTTAAAAGCAAAAAAGCCCAACAGTCATGGCGTATGAAATTCATACGTTAAGATCGCTGGGCTAATTTGACATTTATAGCAGACAGACTTTATTTCAATTGTTAAATTTTTTCTTATTTTACATTTACATTAACCTTGTTTTCGGCACCTTCCTTAAACAGACCAATTTTAACTGCCCCATAGGCGATAATCAGAACCAAGGCCACTAAAAATCCATAGGCTGTCTTGATATTGACGTCTGATATAAATATTGCACTGGCCCCAAGGAGGGAGCTAATCAAGTACAATACTAATACGGTTTGTTTTTGGGAAAGACCCTGGTCTAAAAGACGATGATGCAGATGTCCCTTATCAGCTTCCATAATTGGTCTTTTGTTTAGAAGTCTTCTAGTAATGGCAAATGCTGTATCCAATACAGGAACCCCTAAGGCTAGAACTGGGATAACCACGGCAATGGTGGCAGCACTCTTAATTACGCCTTCTACCGATATCGTAGCCAATAAGAACCCAATCAGCAGTGCTCCTGTATCTCCCATAAAAATTTTAGCGGGATTAAAATTATAGGGCAAGAATCCAGCGGCACTACCTGCAAGAATTATCAGCAATAGAGCCACCTCTGTTGTACCAGGCAACATATTGGAAAAAGAGACAAAGGCCAAGGAGATGGAGGCAATAATCCCTACTCCCGCCGCAAGACCGTCTAATCCATCAATTAAATTCACTGCATTTGTAATTCCAACAATCCAAAAAATCGTTGCCGGAATACTAAAGGCACCTAAATTAATCACACCTCTAATATATTCAATTCTTACACCGCTGTATATGACCACAAAGGAAGCAACAATCTGCCCTACCAGCTTCCATTTGGCCGAAATCGGCTTCACATCATCTATCATACCAATTAAAACAATAATTGTGGCCCCTATTAAAATTCCCAATAACTCTTGATTTAAGGGAGCCATTACAAGGGAAGTAATCAAAAAGGCTGCATAGATTGCCGCCCCTCCCAGTCTGGGAATCGGCTTATTGTGTACCCGTCGATTATCCTTGGGTACATCAATGGCACCAATACGATAGGCCAGCTTAATGGCATAGGGTGTCAATATATATGCAATTGTAATCGCAACGACAAAAGCAATTAAGTATTTTTCCATTTTTCCACTCCTAAAGTTGTTTTCACCTATCTTCAACATATTACATTATTCTCAATGAAAAATCAATGGTGTCAGCTACCTTAATAGGGGTATTTTTCTAGGACTACACCTGCCTCTTTGAGCATTTCCCTTGACATTTCATCGGGATAGTCCCCTTGAAATACAACTGTTGTGACCCCTGCATTAATAATAATTTTAGCACAAAGGCTACAGGGCTGATGGGTAACATAGAGGGTTGCCCCTTGAATCGCAACACCATGATAGGCCGCTTGTATGATCGCATTTTGCTCTGCATGGATTCCTCTGCAAAGCTCATGTCTTTCTCCAGAGGGAACCTTCAGCTTGTCTCTAAGACACCCAACCTGGCTACAATGGCTAATACCACTGGGTGCACCGTTGTATCCGCTGGCCAGCACCCGTTTATCCTTTACCAGGACTGCCCCTACCTGCCTTCTGCCGCAGGTAGAACGCTTCTTAGCAATTTCCGCCATTTCCATAAAGTATTGATTCCAAGAAGGTCTCATTCCCTATCCCCCTTTGTTGACAAACGTAACCATTTCATTCTATTTTAGCACATTTCTTCCCTTAATTATACTTGTCACAGAAATTTAATAATTTTAGCTAATTTTCCCTTTTCGCTTTAATGAGAAAAAAGTTTCCTAGGTGGTGATCCTATGACATAAAGAAAAAAACATAGAAGTGGGCTTCTATGTTTTTATGCTGTCATTATTTTGTTCCGAACAATCGATCTCCTGCATCTCCCAATCCTGGTACAATGTAGGCATGATCATTAAGCTTTTCATCAATAGCTGCCACATAGATGTCTACATCTGGGTGAAGCTTCTGAACAGCTTCAATTCCCTCTGGCGATGCAATCAAGCATACTAGCTTAATATTCACCGCTCCCTTTTCCTTTAAGAATCGGATGGCGGCAGCGGCAGAACCGCCAGTGGCCAGCATGGGATCTAACACAATTAAATCCCTTTCTTCCACATCACTGGGCAGCTTGCAGTAGTATTCTACGGGTATTAGGGTTTCTGGATCCCGATAAAGTCCTACATGACCTACCTTAGCAGCAGGAATTAATTCCAGAATTCCATCTACCATTCCCAGGCCTGCCCTTAAGATCGGTACAATACCCAGCTTTTTTCCTGAAAGGGCCTTTGATTTTGTAGCACACACGGGGGTTTCAATCTCTACCTCTTGAAGGGGAAGGTCTCTTGTAATTTCATACCCCATTAACATAGATACTTCCTTTACCAGCTCTCGAAATTCCTTAGACCCAGTATTTTTATCACGAATTAAGGTTAACTTATGCTGAATCAATGGATGTTCAATTACAACTACTTTACTCATAATAATTTCCTCCCTCTTCCTCTGTTATTGGGAAAAAAACCTAGAATTCTACTAAAGTTTCATCCCTTAATCTTGACTCTTTATCTTACAGCTCTAACCTATTCCCCCATACTGCCTTTCAAGCTATTACTTGTAATACTTTTTCTCAATTTCTGTGATTAAGTCCAGTCTATTTTGATGTCTACCGCCTTCATAGGATTCATTTAACCATATATCAACGATTTCAAGGGCCAAACCTTCTCCTAGGACTCTGCCTCCTAGGGCCAGTACATTGGCGTCATTATGCTGTCGTGTGGCCTTAGCAGAAAAGCAATCCCCCACCAGGGCACATCGAATTCCAGGAATTTTATTGGCAGCAATAGATATTCCGATTCCCGTTCCACAAACTAATATTCCCCGTTCAAAGTTCCCCTTTGCAACGGCCTCTCCCACAGCCAAGGCAAAATGAGGATAGTCGCAGGAATCAGTAGATTTTGTACCAAAGTCTTCAATTTCAAAGCCCTTTTTCAATAGATGGGCCTTAATTGCCTCCTTTAAGGCATAGCCCCCATGGTCGCTTCCCAAAGCGATTTTCATCATAAACACTTCCCTTCGACAAAATCTCAAACCTATATAATATTCTACATTAATTGATAATCTCCTGCATAATTATTATTTATTCAATTTTTTTATTAATTGCCTAATCATTTCCTCAATTTCATTAGCACATTGACGATAAATTTGAATCGGTTGACCAAAGGGATCCCTAACATCCAACTGGGGCATCCTAACCTCCAATAGCTGCAATTGCTCCTCTAGGGTCTTTATTTCACTTCTAAAATCCCCTTCCAGCCCATTGACCTCATTGTCAATGGCCTCCAGCTGGCGAATCAGCTCCTTACGCCTGGACTTCAGCTCTGTTAGCCTATCTTGATGTCTTTGAATAAATTCTCTTTTCTTGGATTCAATTTGCTTATAAATCTCATTCATTTCATCCAAGATTTTTTCTAATTTTGTGTCGCCTCCCGCATATTCCCGAAGGGTAAATACCTTTCCCTCGGCCTGGGGGGCCATGGCCAGCACCTGCCTCTTATGATTGGTGGTCATGGTTAAAATCAGTTCTGCCTCGTCGATTAGCTCCTTTGTCAGGGGAACAGCACGGTGCTCATTCAGAGAAACTCCCCTTTCTCTCATGACTTCAATGGCCTGGGGTGATGCTTTATCCCCTTTTACCGCCCCTGTTCCTGCTGAAATTACATGTATTTCCCCTATCTGCTCCTTGACTTCTGATTGGAGCTTTTTAAACAGGGCCTCTGCCATAGTACTTCTACAGGTATTTCCAGTACAGATAAACAACAGCTTTTTCATATGGTCACTTCCCTTCTACACATCAATCATCTGATAGGCCGAGGCCTTTAGCAGCCGATTCATGACGGCAGTCCCTAACCCGTCCACTTCCACAGCCTCAGCCAATATGATTTCCACATCAGTTTCATCAAATTCCCGCAGGACCCTAAAGAGATTGGCTGCGATTGTTTCAATTTGTTTTCTGCTGCCTATGCTTTTAATGACATAGTCTTGATCATAACCATATCTTGTTTCATCAGTACAAATGATTCCGACCCGAAGGCCCGCCTCCCTATGCTGCTGTGCCAGGACATTGATCTTATTAATAGTTTCATTGATTGCCCCCCTAATTAAGATAACCGTTGCCTCGGGGGCATAATGGGTATATTTCATGCCTGGTGCCTTGGGGATCATCTGAGGCTCAGTCCCAGGGATGAGGGTAGGATCCTCCGCCACTTCCGACAATACCGTCTCCAGCATTGCCCTCGTAATTCCACCGGGCCTTAAAATCATTGGGGG
>SWCA01005067.1_pt1 | contig 151345 bp, 137 predicted proteins | sample 4692961 | NCBI WGS metagenome assembly SWCA01 (sample SAMN10267275, study PRJNA491770) | bioreactor metagenome | isolation source: DHS bioreactor inoculated with | place: Japan: off Shimokita Peninsula | reverse complement strand
TGTCGGATTGGAGGTTATCAGCAGGGGATTTCTTTCGCGCTGTTCGTGTTTTTCGTGGAAAAAGGATCTCACTCTTCTTCTGTCATCCTCCGTGCCGCCGTGGTTATTCCTTCTTCTCTTTCCTGGCTTCAAACGCAGCCAGAGGAAGCCGAACCAATGAAGAGCCGGGAACAAGACCCGGTCATTCAATCCGCCTGATCCTCTCTCAGAATCGAACGCATCTTACGTTCAATGTACGGAGCAAGCGATTGGGCAAACGTGGCGGTCAGATGATCGCCGTCTCGGTAAACGAGAACATTGCCGATCACGGCCGGGCATTCCTGACCGTTGCAGAAGAGATGCGATAGATCGAGCAGATGAACTTTCGAAGATTCCGGCGTCTTCGATGCTTCGACTAACGGATCTTCGTGGCGATCAAGCACCTGCTCGCGCAGGCGGCTGCAGCGACCGGGCGCCGTTCGGTTCATAGCGACACAGGCAGGAACGTCGAGCAGCGGCCGTGGATTGTCCCGGATCACAAGAAGCGGTATACCGGCATCTGTCAGGCGACTCCAGAGCGAGCGATATGCGACAACCAGTTCGGAGGTCGGTGCAAGCTGATAGTACTCGTTATATATATGCGGAAGCGCAGCCGATGTGACGACGATATCGGGCTTCAGCTGAATGATGCCGGCAAGCGCCTCTTTCTTCCAACTTTCGCAATCTTCGCGCACCATGCCCGTCGATCGAATACGCACGACGGAATCGGCGACCATGCAGGCCGATTTCTGATAAACGACGATACGCCAGTCATGCTTCTCTGCCAGTGCCTGCAGCGCCGGAAGATACTGCGCCGCATGCGAATCGCCAAGAAGCACGATCGTTCGCCTGCCCGTCGGATTGCCGTATTCGCAGGCGACGGCCGTGCCGGTCTGCTTCAACTCGCAGCCATCGCTATACAGAACCGGAGAATCTCTTTTCGCAAGCAGCGGATCGGGACGCACGGGAAGCGTCGGATCAGCGATAAAAAACGCAGCGGGATCAAGGGCGGTCGCTCCCGGATAATCGGCGTCGGCAACGACAATGCGCTGTTCTTCTTCGAAGGTCAGGCGCTCCCTCTCTTCTTGACTGTGCATAGACCAGAGCGAGGCGCTGACGGTGATCAGAACAAGCGCACCGCCGAAAAGCACGGCTCTCCATCGCTGTAGATGTGCGGTGAATAACCCATCGCGAAACGGATCTTCAATAACATGCTTGCTCACAATACCGGCAAGAAGCGAAAGAACGACAAGCGTGCGTCCATCGGCCAGCAAGGATTGCTCTTCCACAATGGCTGGCAGCACAAGAACGATGGGCCAGTGCCAGAGGTAGACCGAATACGAGATATCGCCGATATACTGAAGCGGCTTCCATTTTAGAACATAAGCGGGCGACCAGTCAGAGGCCTGCTCTGAAAGGAGCATGAAGATCGTGCCGAGAACGGGCAGCAGTGCAAGCCATCCAGGGAAGGGCATCGACGTTTTCAAAACGAAACCCGATACGAGGATCAGGGCGAGGCCCGTCCAGCTGAGAAGCCCGGCAAGTCTTCCTGAAAGCGCTCTTATGTTAAACGAAGCAAGAAGCGCCCCGGCAGCCAGCTCCCAGATACGTGTGCCGCTGACGAAATAGGCGGCGGCGCTGCCCGAGTAGGTGAAATAGATCGAATAAAAGAAAGAGGCGATCAAACAGCTGAAAGAAACCACGGCGAAGACTTTTCTCTGTCTTTCCGGAGTCGCAGCCCGGGCGATCAGGGCGGCCATCAAAGGCCAGACGATGTAGAACTGCTCCTCAATACTTAAAGACCAGTAATGCTGCACTGGTGAAGGGGCCGCTCCGCGATGACCGTAATCCACCGATGAAAGAGCAAAACGCCAGTTCACGACGTAAAGAGCGGCCGAGAGAATATCGCCGGAGTATTCAAGCCGCTTTGTTTCGGGAAGCAGCAGCCAGGAAAGCGCGAGGCTCACGAGAAGCACCACAGTCGCCGCCGGAAGAAGACGTCGAATGCGGCGCGCCCAGAAAGCCACCAGATCAATGCGTCCACCTTTCGCTTCGCGCAGAAGAAGCCCCGTGATCAAATACCCCGAAAGCACGAAGAAAACATCGACGCCGGCAAATCCCCCGGGTAACGCCTCAGGCCATATATGATAGAACAGAACAAGCAGAACGGCGACAGCGCGCAGCCCCTGAATGCCCGGCAGAAAGGCCGATTGCGTATCTTTCATCTGTCAGTTAACTCTTAAAATTCAAAAACGTACCGGAGACTTCTGAGATTCTAATTCCTTGATCAGCGCCGGAATAATAAAATGCCGGGCCGCCTCTTCTGTCGGATGCAGTCCATCGGGCATGTAGCGATCATAAAGCCCTTCATCTCCCAGACGCAGCCTCTGCCACTGCGGATACAGATCGATCAGCGTCAGGCCGTTCTCGGCCGCCACGTCTCTGACCGCCTGATAGTACTCGTGCAAACGGAACTGTCGGTTATACTCCGCCTCCCCTTTTGCGTCGCTCATCGTCATCAAGATGATCTCGCACTCAGGTAGGGCCTTCTTCACACGCTGAACCATGCGGCGAAAGTTTCTTCGCGTATCGTCGACGTCGATCTCAAACCTTCTATGCGCGTCGTTTATGGCAAATTCGATGAACAGTACGTCGGGCCGCTTCTGAATCACGCGATCCTCGATATTCATGACGCCCCATTTCGATGTCTGCCCCGACATGGCGCCGTTGATCAGATGGATGCGCCCTTTATACCGACGATGGAGCTCCGCCTGCATGAGCTCGGGCCAGGCGCCTCGCTCTGTCAGGCTTGTTCCGTAGACGACGACGGTCAGGCTCTCGCCGTTCGCAAGACGCTGCGTGAACTGCGGCGCTGCAACGAGAGAGGCCGATAGAAGCGAGGAAGCGATGAAGAGGATAACGGCTCGAAGCATGAACGACGATCAGCTTCCCTGCTTCAGCGTGGGAAGGTTCACTTTCTTGATGGCAAAGTCGACAAGGTTGAAGAATTCATACACCGCTTCACGCACCGTGTGATTTTCAAGCCAGGAAGCGTCCTCATAGTTACGATCGAAGCGGATGCGATCGTCGGGATTCTTGATGGCCGATCCTCCGCGCTGCATCTCTTCTATGTGTTTGCCGAGAAATGCTTTGAAATCGCGGAATACGTCGTTCGCCTCGAATAAGAAAAGACGACTCTGCTTGTTCTTCATTTTAAAGAGCTGTTCGCGAAAATCGGGCTTTTCAGCCGTCGCATACTCTTCGATCGTTTCGGTCAACGTCTTGAGCGAACGAACAAGGTTATCCAGCTTGAAACGTAACGCCTGACGTTCCTGAGTCGAGGTGAAATCCATGCGCATATGCTGCTCGGTCAGAGCCGGCCAGTACTCGCGAAGCAGGATCTTGATTACCGAGGCGACAAAGTTGACGTCGGGATCGGTGCTGTGAGGCGAGGCGCGTTCCTCGGGAATCCGCTCGGCAATGCTTGTCGGTGCGCCGGCTTCGGGCGCAGAAGGGGAACTGACGGTTGTCGCAGCCGGACGCTCCGCTGCAAGCGTGCCCGACATACGCCGTGCCAGCTGGTCGACGGTTTCTTTTTCGGGACGATAGTCCGGGATAAGCTCTTTCAGGCGCGCCCTGTATCGCCCGATATCCTTCTTCACGCGCTCCACCTGCGTGGCGTTCGAAGAAGTCCGCACGATGATCTCCATCTGCTTGAGGAATTTAATCAGCTTCTCTATTTCATCGGCGCTCATGCGGATCTCCAGACCCATGATCCGGATGAGCAGACGAAGATTCCAGCATTTTTCTCAAACGCTGATCTCTTTTTTGCACCGGACGCCCCAGTCGCTGGCCAAGGCGCATGGCCAGATACCGACGCAGCGACGGATACGAAGAAACATTGTAATGGCGTAGAGCGGTCTCGGGTTCGGATTCCTGATAGAAACGCCCGAGCAGGGCGCGCAGACGATAATCATCTCCGGCAAAACTGGCGATATAGCGACGAGCCGCTCTCAGCTCTTCGCTGGGCTTCTCGTCGAGCAGGAGTTCTTCAAAGTTATTATACAGCCCATGCTCCTGTCGCTGTTTCAGGGATTCGTCGGGCACGGCGTCGGATTCACCGGCCGATCCCGGCTCAGTCGTCGAGCCGTCGTCGATGCCGTTATGGTGCAATAGCTGTTTTACCGCACGAGCCCTGACGGAGCCATAGAGTGCTTGAACGTAACGCAGGCGTCTGTGATGATCGTGTGCATCATCGTCTGACGCAAGTCGTACGTACAGAGAGATGCGATCGTTCAGAAGAGCGACGCGCATACACTGTTCGGCCATGCTTCTGACGATACGCTGATCTGATCCGCTTTTCGCTAGAGCCTGATACAGGCGGAAGGCAGTGAACAGACGTCCGCTGCTTAACAGAGCCTCGAATACATAAAGAATAAGGCTCTGCATCGAACGACGTTCAAGGGCGACGGCAGGCGATCCCACAACATGATAGAGCTCGCTAAGGATCGCAGACCCGGATCGATTATCGAAAAGCGAATAAAAGAGCGCCGCCCCTGAAGAGGTTTCGCCCGGCAGGCGCCGATAGACAACATCGCCTTCGCCGGCAAGGGCCTGTAAATCATGTAGTGTCTCGCTATCAAACGCTGCCATCCAGTCGTCGATGATGGACGATCGACGTAGCGTCGGATCAACCGTACAGAGCAGCACAGAGGAACGACGTAGAAACAGCCCCGCCCTGTCGCCGAACATGGCTGCAAGACGAAGGGCCTGTTCGTCCTGCATCGATACGATAAGAAAACGAAAGATTGTCTCGACGATGGACGATAGTGAAAGAGATGAAGAAGGAGATGAAGCAGGTAACGTAGAGAGCGCTGTGCAGATCGGCTTCAAGCCGTTTTCCAGAAGCTCGTCGCTTAATGGCAGAAGCAGCTCTTTTTCCTGACGCTTGAGAAAGACGAGCGACTCAGGCGTGGAAAGCGCCCAGGCTTTATACAGGAAGAAAGGGCGACGATTGATAATCGCACGCAGACGGCCTTTCTGGTTGCCGATCACAGAAGGCAGAAGAATGTTGCCATAGAAGTCATCGTGTCTTGCAAAGGGAGCGATATGCTCCGCATAGAGACTCAGAACGGCCGAAAGAGCTGTCATCGGAGATCCATGTGAAGAGAAAAATCGAGAAAAGCAATACTATTTCTAAGAATCATCCTGTGAAGTTGATTTATTCGGCCTTCTCGTCGAAAAGTCGGCCTTTATATCTTGTTGCTCTTATAAGCCTGCTTCCCGTTTGTTCGTCGCTTTCGGCCCATCCGCTCAATGTGGAGATCTACGATCTCGTTCGCTCCGGCCGGTGGTCGACGATCATCAGTCAGTTCCGCAATCGCACGCCGTCCGATCCGGCGCAGCGTTATGCCCTGGCAAGAGCGACAGAAGAGGAAAAGCGTCTGCTTCGCAATCCCGATCCCGAGCAGACGAAGGCCGTCATCGCCGAATACCTGAGGGCTGCTGGGCTTTTTTGTGGAAGCGATCTGACGGTCTGCGTCGAATCCGGTCGTGCAAACGGCCGCGGCATACTTCGTAATCTTGCCATCATGCGTGCCGGCGAGCTCGCCGAGAAACTGCGTGATACGCGACTGCGCGCAGGCATTCTGCTTCAGGCCGATCTTTCGCGCGACAATCCCGTTACCCGACGCATCTTTGCCGATACGTTGCTTGCGCTTTTCAATCTGCGTCAGCTCGACCGCGCCCACGCTCACATGCAGCGCAACACATCGATCACAGGCGGGTCGGTTTACCATGCCCGCGGAAAGATCTACGCCGGCCTTAACCGAAAGCAGGAAGCCATCGACTCTTATATCAAAGCCGCGTCGGACACCAATGCCTCCTGGCTTCTGCGCGCCATTCATAAAGATCTGACGGCCGTCGCACCTGATTATCCGGCGACGCCCGGCCTGACAGATTGGGAGCGACGCTCGGCCGTTCAGTTTTATGATCAGATTCCTGTCGCCCGCATCGGTATCTCTCCGACGACGCTCATTGCCACCACATCGGCCGATACGATCCGGCAGGACGGCATGTATCTGATTCGATCGAATCAGGAGCGGTATCTGAAAGACCTTGCCGCCCGCGGTTATACCTACCTTTCGCGCGAAGCGGACGTGCTCAAGATCTGGGTCGACGAGCTGGCAAGAAAGAAGAACAGAGCCGTCGCCCTCGATCTGCTGCAACAGTTCGCCCATACGCGGCTCTATCACAGCGGGCTCTGGAAGGCCTACCTTGAGCTGCTTGAGACCGGGAATCGCGAGGTTTATTTTAACGAGCTGCTTGAATACCTCGTCGTCCATCACTCCGACATTCATGTGCATGATCGGCTCATCAATTTCCTGATCGGCGATCATCCCGAGCAGATTCGCTGGGCCGATCAGCGACATTGGGAAACGGCGGCAACGAAGCTGCCCAAACAGCCCGGAAGCGGTCGCTTCGTTTACTGGCTCTGGAGATATTATACCGAGAAGTATCCGGGGCGAGCGAAAGAGCTGGCCGAGAATTTCTATCGTTATGCGCCAGGCTCCTATTACTCCGTTCCCTTCTGGGACAAATCCACGACGAAGGGTTATGAGGCGGACTGGAATAACGTTTCAGGCGTCGACGGCTACTATCGCTGGATCTCTGCTCATGGAGGCAACGACGACGCCCTGCGCTTCCTTTCGCGTAAAAGCCTGTACGGATACTACAATCAGGACGCCGTCCGTCTCTCTAAAGAGCTGTACATGGACGGCAGGCCGGTGGATAACGAGATCGTCGAAATCCTTGCTCTTGGCGAATTTACTCTCGGCTTCGCCTATTTCAAAGAGAAATACGGCGATCTGCCCGACGTCGATTATCTGAAAAGCCTCGTTGCTGCCGGCATTCAGAGCCGTAATCGATTCGTCGAGGTCTATTATCTTCGCACGCTGCTGCGAAAGCTGAATATTCCCGAAGATCCGTTTGTGCTGCCGCCCCGCCTGCTTGAGGCCCTTTATCCGCGACCCTACCGTAGCGTGGTGCAGCGTTATGCGCGCGACTACGGCATGCACGAAGATATGATCTACGGTCTCATGCGTCAGGAGAGTATGTTCCGCGAGGTCGCCGAAAGCCGCTCGGGCGCTCTCGGTCTGATGCAGATCATGCCGAAAACCGGCGCCTGGCTTGCCGGGCGCATGGGGATCAAAGAATACGATCTGACCGATCCCGAAACGTCCATCAAGCTCGGCACAAAGTTCTTTTCGGATCTGATGCGGTCCAGCGACCGCGACTTTCGCTGGGCGTCGATCTCGTATAACGGCGGACCGGGTAATATGCGCAAATGGAAGCGGCAGTATTACAGAGGGGACTTCAACTATTTTCTCGAGGTATTACCCGTAGAAGAAAGTCGCAACTACGTGCGTAAGACCTACGAGAACTATCTGCACTATCATGCAGCCCGCATCCTCTATGATCCAGGAATCAGGTAGGATTCTTGAATGAAGTTCTCTCACTGGTAGGTACATCACTCTTTGCAGATTGCGCGAACAAGAGCAATACTCGGTGGCCTCTGATCTGGCTCCATTCTCAAAGACTCAGATGATTTGGCGGCAGATAGAGCTCTTTACTACCGGTTCTTTTAATGGCCGCTAAAACCTTTCGCTCGCCGTTTTTAAGAATCTCGGTCATCGCCTTACCTGCACCGGCGGCGTCGCGCACGGTCAGAGCGCGAAGCAGTTTTTCATTCAGGCGTAGCGAGCTTGCCGCCGCATCATCCAGTGAATAGAAGAACTCGGTAAAGAACATATAAACCGGCTGAAAGGACTTAAAGATGAGCTGCGTGATTCTGTTCCCCGAAAGCAAGATGATGCGATGATGGAAGAGATAGTCAGCTTCAACAAGTTTTTCAACACTTGCTGCATTCTCTTTCTTCCGTCGTAGAATGTCGGTCAGATACTCGATGTCACTGTCCTGAATATGACGCGCCGCATCGGCGGCCGCCTGGCTTTCGGTCTGCAATCGAAACTGCATCAGCGATTTCATCGTCTCTGCATCAATCGTGCGACGGATGCGCAACACCTGAACAAGCGTCTCTATCGAACCTTCGTGAACAAAATCGACAACGTAGGTTCCGCTCTGCGGTTGCGTGATTACAAAACCCGATTGTATGAGCCGCGAGATCGCTTCTCGCACGGCGAACCGACTGGCATTGTATTTCTCAACAAGGTCTCGTTCAGAGGGCAGCCTCGAATGAACGGGGTAAACACCGAGCACGATGTCATTACGCATCCCTTCAAAGATGCGATCCGCTAAAGTCATAGAATAGGGAACGAAAGTCCGATTTCCGGGCAACTGAAAAAGTTGACAGGCCCGATCAGGCGTGTAAAAATTGGTCTAACCAGTTACAATAACAGCCAAACAGGGGGAGTTTATGAAAATTACGGCAATTGAACTGTATCACGTTTCCATACCGCTCAAGGAAACGTTCTGGCCGACGTGGATTCCAGGATATCCGCAGACGCACAACAGGTTTACTCTGATCAAGATCGTGACCGACGAAGGCATTGAGGGCTATTCCGCCGGAGCTGCGATGGGAACGGAGCGCGAAGGCCTGGGTGATCTTCTGGGCGGCTATCTGCTCGGATCAGATCCGACCGACATCGATCGCGTGCAGGCCCTTCTCAAACAGGCCGGCATCCTCGGATGGCGCAACTTCTGGATCGAACCCGCCTGCTGGGATATCATCGGCAAGAAAGAAGGCAAGCCCGTCTACGAGCTGCTCGGCGGAAAGGCACGGCCGATCGAGGTCTACTGCTCGACGGGAGAAATGCATCCCGCAGAAAAGCGGGCCGAAGAGATCCTGCGCATCAAAGAGATGGGTTACCGCACGGCGAAGCTTCGCGTGAAGAATCACGAACTCAAAGACGACATCGCTCTGATCGAGACGATTCGCAAACGCGTCGGCGATTTCTCACTCGGCGTAGACGCCAATCAGGGATGGCTTGTCAGCATCGTCGATAGAGTACCGGCGTGGGATCTTGATAGAGCAAAACGATTCGCCGACGCCTGCTACGATAACGCTATCGAATGGCTTGAAGAGCCGCTTGATTCGCGCGACTACGACGGCAATGCGGCTTTAAAGAAATATTCGCGTGTTAAGATCTCGGGCGCCGAGCTGAATTACGGATGGGATGAGATCAAGATCATGTTCGAGAAGGATTGCTTTGATATCTATCAGCCCGACGCCATGTTCGCCGGCGGCATCGCGCAGGTGAAGCAGGTCATCGACGCCTGCCATAAACACGATCGGCTGTACACTCCGCATACCTGGACGAATGGCATCGGCTTCTATGTAAACTGGAACATGGTGCTCTCTGATCCCGAAAACATGCTTCCACTCGAATATCCGTTTGAACCGCCGTCCTGGATTCCACAGTATCGCGATGGCATCATTGCACCGATTTTGCCCGAAAAAGGTTATCTGAAGCCGTTCACACAGCCAGGGCTTGGCTTCACCATCGACCAGAGGATGCTGCGAAAATACGGGAAGCGATTCTTCAAGATAACGGAGTCCGGCCTTAAATGGAAGGTGATTAAGGAGAAAGGATTAAAAACCGCCCTCGAAATCAAGAAGCGCAAAGAAGCAGCGAATTGATGCGCCGACAGCAAGACTTCTGAACCAGGCGTCAGAAGTCTTGCTGTAAGAACAGATGTCTTTCTGCGAGAGAACAATCGATGCAGACGATCACTTCGGAAGCGCGGCCACCGCTGCGAGAGCGCGCTGCAGCGCTCCATCAAGCTCAGAGGTATCGTATGCCTGACCGGCCTTCAACAGGGCTTCGAGCTTTGAGGCGGCCTCAAACAGATCCGTTGCCGCAAGGTTCCCGGCCACACCTTTAAGCGTGTGCACGAATTCTACGAGTTCGTTATGCCGGCCGGGTTCGCAAAGACGTCGCATCGTGTCGGACGCTCCGGCATATTGCTCGGCAAAAAGCTGAAGCAGCGAAAGCAACGCCTTCCTGTTACCTCCCAGTCTTTGAAGAGCCCTGTCGAGATGAAATCCCGGCAGCTCAATCTCCTGATAGAGCTCGCTTTCGTGGTATTCGGCTAACGATCCGGCGTGCATCACACGCTCAAGAACGGATCGGATCTCGGCCACCTCAAAGGGTTTCATAACCACGGCATTCATGCCGGCATCAAGACATTCCTGTCGTTCCTTTTCGTTCGCAGTGGCAGTAATGGCGATAACGGGCAGACGATCGGCAGTATGCTCTCTTCGCAGTCGCCGCGTCGCCTCCAGGCCGTCCATTAAAGGCATGCGCAGATCCATCAAGACAGCTTCATACCGCTTACCGCTCTCTTCAACAAGTGCGATGGCCTCAAGACCGTTTGTCGCCGTATCTACAAAAAGGCCCATGTCACAGAGCAGCTCATCAAGAATCTGTCGATTGATCTCGTTATCCTCGACGATCAACACATGCCTTCCCTGAAGCGTTCGACCGGTCGGGGCCTCTCCGGATTCGGATCTCTCGCCGACGGGTAACTTCACCGTAAAACGAAAGACGCTTCCCTGCCCCGTGTTACTCACCAGCTCGATATCTGACTGCATGAGCTGAACCAGTCGGCGGCTGATGGCAAGGCCAAGTCCTGTACCTCCGTAACGACGGGTCGTCGAGCTGTCGGCCTGACTGAATGATTGGAAGAGCTTCTTCTGTTCTTCTGGCGAGATTCCAATGCCCGTATCACTTACGCTGAACTCGATAGTAGCAGTTTGATCGTTCCGTTCTTTGCAGCGGGCATGAAGATGCACGCCTCCTCTCTCTGTGAACTTAATCGCGTTGCCGACAAGGTTATTCAGCACCTGACCGAGCCTGAGAGGATCGCCGATCAAAACCTGAGGCACGTCGCCGTCGACGTCGACGACAAACCTCAGGCCTTTCTGTTCGGCGGTGAGCGAGAACATATCTCGCACTCCATTCAGTACCGATCGCAATCGAAACTCTATCGCTTCAAGCTCGACGTAGCCACCCTCGATCTTCGAATAGTCAAGGATGTCGTTCAGAATGTTAAGAAGGCCTTTCGATGCGCCGACGATCTTACGCACATAGTCGGATTGCCTTGCATCAAGCTGCGTTCGACTCAGAAGCTCCGAAAGCCCGATGATGGCGTTCATCGGCGTTCGAATCTCGTGACTCATATTGGCAAGGAACTGACTTTTGGCAAGGTTAGCCGCAGCGGCCGCTATCTGCGCCTTCTTTACTTCGGTGATATCAGTGACAAGCACATAGAAGCCGATCACCTTTTCTCCGTCCCAATCCGGAATATAACTGGCCAGCGAATAGCGAACTTCCGATCCGTCAGGCAGAGGGATCTCTCGCTCGAAGTTTTGCTGTTCTCCGCCAAGAGCTGCATCGATAAAGGGACGGTTCATCTCGAAAAGTCGCTCGCCAATCACCTCTCTTATATGCTTGCCTTTCATCTGCTCGGGCGTGATGCCGAACCAATCGCTGTATGCGTGGTTGCCGAATCGATTATGCAATCGTTTATCCCAGTATCCGACCATGGACGGAATGGCGTTGAGAATGGCAGAGAGGTCATGCTCCCGAATCCGCACCAACTTCTCCATGCGTCGTCGTTCTATAAGATGGCGCATCTGCCTGCGCTGATAGAAAAGCAGCAACGACGAAGAAAGCAGGGCAAGCAGAGCATACACAACGGCAAGAACACCAGTATTCCTTGTCCACGCCGCATAGATAGCCGGCAGGTCACGGCTGACTGCAACGGCCATCGGTCGATCGATAATCGACGATACCGGCGAAACGGTTTGCTGCGCCATCATGCGCTCTTCACCCGTTGCATAGACGGTTCCTGTCATTACCGAGGTCCTCAAACCCGAATCGCGGTGTCTCGTAAAGAATGATCCAGGAACGTCGATGTTTTTGCCGCTTAACTCCGGCCGATCGGGAAGCGTCAGAAAGATGATTCCTTCGCCATGAGCGATCGAACTCCACATGTCCTCTGTTAAAAGAACAGAACGCAACTGAGTCGTAAAAAAATCGGGATCGAGCGTCGCCGATACGATACCATCAAATTCGCCGTCCGCATCAAACACCGGTTTTGTAACGTTCATGGAGTAGATCCCCGTGATCGTGCGAAACGGACGCGACAGATACAGTTGATCGATCTTTTTATCGCGAGGAGTCTGGAAATACTCACGATAAGAAAAATTTTTATTCTCAAGCTCCTTGCGATTCGTGGCTATGACGTTTCCAAATCGATCCAGGGCAAAGATTGTTCGAATGCCCGGAATCGCCGCTGCAAGAGCCTCCATGCGCTTTCGCGCTCGATATCGATCCTCGACCGAACGCCACTGCGGAAAATCTCCGCGCAGGTTATCAAGGGTCTGCGAGCTTGCTTCAAGGTTCTGCGCAATATTTGCATCGAGTATATGAACGAGAGCCTTCAGTCGCTCCTGTTCCTGTCGCTCAATCACGCCTCGCTGCCAGACAGAGAATGCAAGAATACCGACACCGATAATGGAAAGCGCAATTATCAAGATCGTCCACTGCGGCAGAAATTCAACTCTTGCTTCCGGAGTCCCCCTTAAAGCTTTGACGAATTGTCGGAACAGTCTGCGCAACGGCCTCATCTTTCAACACTGTAAACTACCGGTGAACATCTTCAAGCCTTTTCCGCTTTCCTAAAATCTCACTTTCCGCGAGAGCGCCTCTTTGCTTCACTGTCCTCTGATGGACAGCAGAGATCCGAAACACATCCATACCTTTGGCGAGCTGAAAGATGCCGGCTATGTCTACAGGCCGATTCGTAAAGAACTGGCCGAGAATCTCGCCGCCGGCCTTCGAAACAGAGAAAACGTCTTTCCCGAGATCCACGGCTACGAAGACACCGTTCTGCCGCAGCTCTATCATGCCATACTTGCCGGCCATAATATCGCCCTGCTTGGCGAAAAAGGCCAGGCGAAGTCACGGTTGATGCGACATCTGGCCGATCTGCTTGATGCAGCCTTCCCCGTCATCGCCGGAACGGAGATCCCCGAAAGCCCGTTCAAGCCGATTACGGCTAAGGGTCGGGCACTGCTTGCCGCTCACGGCGACGATCTGCCCATTCGCTGGCTGACGCGAGAAGAGCGTTACGGAGAACGCCTTGCTCCGGGTTCGCGCATCGCAGATATCATCGGCGATCTGGATCCATCGAAAATCATCGAAGGCCGTTCTATGGGATCTGAAGAGGCCCTGCATTATGGATTGCTTCCGCGCATGAATCACGGCATCTTCGCGATAAACGAGCTTCCCGACCTCGACTATCTCGTGCAGGTGGCGATGTTTAACGTTCTTGAAGAAGAGGATATTCAGATTCGCGGCCTCCCGCTGCGCCTGCCGCTTGACGTCTTCGTCTGCTTTACGGCAAATCCGGCCGAATACACGCGATCGGGTAAGATCATCACGCAGCTCAAAGACCGGATCGGAGCCGAGATCCGCACGCATTATCCGAAGACGAGAGGTGTTGGGTTAACGATCACAAAGCAGGAGATCAGTCGCTTCACCGACTCACCCGAAGTCGTCATGCCCGAATTCATCGAGCAGATCATCGAAGAGATCACCATACAGGCAAGGCGTCATCCGCTGGTGAATCAGAAATCGGGCGTCTCTGCCCGCCTCTCGGTTGCAAACTATGAGACGGCCCTTGCCTCGGCTCGACGGCGCGCTCTAATGGCCGGCGAGGATCGGGCCATCGTGCGTCTCACCGACCTGGGCACGCTTTTCGCTTCGAGTGCGGGCAAGATCGAGCTTGATCCGTATCGCGACGAAGCCGTCACCGAGTATCAGATCGTGATGAAGCTCATCGATCTCGCCATCAAAGAGGTCTTCGAAGAATTCTTTCCCGAAGAAAAATACGCGAAACAATTCGACGAGATCACGAAACAGGTCTATCAGGCCGAACGCATCGAGATCGCCGATACGATGCCCGCTGCGAGCTACAGGGAGCTTTTGAAGCTGCTGCCCGGTTGCTTCGATCTGCTGCGCGATCAGAAGTGGGATGTCGATGCGCAGCTCAGCGCCGCCGGTATCGAGTTCATACTCGAAGGCCTGACCACGAAAGAGAAGATCAGTCGCAGAAGACTTGGCGAGATCAGCAGCTTTAAATCTGTGGATCTGTACTGATCGAAGTCCGACTTCGATCCATCACGCATGGACGATCGCCTTTCCATACCTCCCGTTCTCTTTCTGCTCGGCAAAGGCGGAGTGGGACGCACGACGTCGGCGGCGGCGATCGGCTATGATCGCGCCGTGCGCTGCGGCGAGAGGGTGCTGCTTGTGCAGTGGGCGCTTCGCGATATGATCTCGCCTCTCTTTAATCTCGAACAGGGAGGCCATAAACACAGACAGCTGCTGCCCGGCCTCAGCGTCATGAACTATGACGCCGACGAGGCCATGAAGGAGTACTTCGTCGAGCATCTGAATATGGGGCTTTTCTATAAGTTCGTGCTTGAGAACCAACAGGTTCAAAAGCTCATCCATGCCGCTCCCGGTCTCGAAGAGCTTTTCTTTCTCGGTCGCCTCTTCTGGCTGGTGGAACTCGCCGAAGTAGAACGCGGATACCGCTTCGATCGCATCATCATCGATTCGCCGGCCACAGGACATGGCTCGGCCCTGTTTGGAGTGGCGGCGACGATCTCACGCTTTAAGCTGAGCGGGCCTCTCGTTTCTGAAACGGCGCGCGTGGCGCAGATGCTTGAAGACCCCGCGAAAGTCGGCACGGCCATCGTGACGTTACCCGAAGAGCTGCCCGTCGAAGAGACGCTTGAGATGATTCCCGTCCTTGAAAAGGATCTCGGACGTCCTCCGCTTTTTATTCTGCTCAATCGCAGCCTCTCTCCTCTTTTAGCGGATGGTCTTGCCTCGTCCTCTGAACTATCGTCGACACTCTCGCAGCGGATCCACGCTCTCGCAGGTAGCGAAAGCCGGATAACCATCGACGCCCTGCACGGCGACCTCGCCCGTCGTCTCGAATACGAGCGACGCCTTCGCACGGCGGTCAGCATTCCCGTTATCTCATTGCCCGATCGCATGATCGTCGCTCCCGAAGAAACGGGTCTGGAGCGTATTCAGGCCCTTGCCGGCACCCTTGCGGCGGTGCATGCATGAAAACCCGTCTTCATATATTTCTGGGGGCCGGCGGCGTCGGCAAGACGACGCTTTCGGCATCGTTAGCCATACACCTGGCCTTTCAGGGCCGCCGCGTCGGGCTGCTTTCCATTGATCCGGCGAAGCGTTTGAAGACGGCGCTGGGCGCCGATCACATCGACGAATCGGGGCAGATCTTCTGGAAAAGTGAGACGGGCGACGGCGAATTGCGAGCGGCCGTTCTTTCGTTACCCGACAGCCTGCGCCGCTGGATTCGCGACGAAGGGCTTGAAGGAGATCATGAGCAGAGGCTTTTCGAGCATCCGCTATTTCAAACGGTCGCCGAGAAGATCGCCTCTGCCACCGAGACGCTCGCCCCCATACGCATGGCGGAGTGGATCGAGCAATTTCCCGATACCGACGATCTGATCATCGATACGGCTCCAGGCCTTCACGCCGTGGACTTTCTGATCCGGCCGGAGCGTCTGCTCGCATTTTTTGATAGCAAGATCCTTGAATGGCTGAAATGGTTTGCCGGTGGCGACGAGGCGAACGCCGGCTTTATGCAGCGTATCTTCAGAAGCGGAGCGAAAAGTATCCTTCAGGCGCTTGGCAAGGTCGGAGGCGAGAACATCCTTCTCTCTCTTGGCGAATTGCTGCTCATGATGGATCGTGTGATGTTTCGTATGGTCGACCGGCTCGAAGAGGCGCGTCGATGGATTAGAGATCCGGCAACGGACGTCGTGCTTGTCTGCTCGCCTCGCGACGACGCCGTCTCTGTCGCCGCCGAGCTTGCGCGCATCCTTTCCGATAACGACATGAAGGATTCGCGCATCGTCCTCAACCGAAGCATTTCTGAGGCGTTTTTTGCCGATGAACAGGTGCGCTCGCTCTTCGCGAAGACGGACTTTCCGGCCGCCGATTTCGACGCACTTTTCTGCCAGTATCTGCAATCCGCCTCGACGATACGCGAAAGCGTCATGAAGCGGCTTGGCGAAAATACCGTAACGGAACTGCCGGTGCTCGCCGGATTGGAACAGGCCGGTGAATTACGTCTTGAAGAGCTGGATCGTCTGGGCAGCCGCCTGCGTCGCTGAGCAAAGAAGCCGACACGGGCTATCGACTCTGGTATCAGGTCGGTCTTTAAGTGAACGTTTGCGAAAGCCGCTGCATGAATTCACCGCGCGCGGATAGGATCTCGCTTTTCACAACAGTGCGCTTCTTAGAAAAGATCTCATGCATCTGCCGACGCTCCATCGCCGTGAAGCATCTGTATAACTCTACGAGAGTCTCTTTCTTCATCGAGTGCAGAATGATATAGATCTTCGTCTGCGGCGTCGTGCCGCCCTCGGGCTTCTGCCAGTACCAACGGCGCAGAAGATCGGTGGCTTCGATGGGGCGAGCGATGACTAACTCATCGAGCATCTCTCCGCTCATGTCGGCAGCGGCTCGCTTTGTGTCGGCCTCTTCGGCCGCTCTTCGCGCCGCCTGCTCTCTCGATTCAGGGGCGAAGAGCTTAGGAGCGGTTCGCGGCGGCTGTGCAGAAGTCTGCGACGGAATACTCTGTCGTTCCGGAGCTCTGGTCTTTTCAGATGGCCTTGCGTCAACCGGGCCAGTTGCAGAAGCGGATCTCTCAATACCGGCGCCCTCTGAAAAGGCCGGACTGTTGACCTTCTTCGTCTGAGACGGCTCTGCGACCGAAGGCGGCATCCAGGCCTTCACCACGCGGCCCGGCTTCACATCCGTCGTTATCTCGGGCTCGAGCGGAGCCGCTTTTTCCGCTGACGGTCGCTTCTCTTGCTTTCGCTCACCGGGATTTGCGGGAAAATCAGCCTTCTTGAATTCACGCTGCGGCTTCCATTCCTTCATCGTATTCAGAGTATCGAGCGGATGTCTGAAGATCCAGCACTTTTCAGGACGCGATACGCAGGACAGCCCTGGTTCACCACAGAGGACGCTGAGGGCACGGAGGAAGAGTGGATGAGAAAGTTTTTGGATCGTTGGTCCGGTTTCACTCTCCTGTCCGTTGAAATGATCTCTCCGTAGCGGGAGTTAGCAGCTCCATCATAGAATTGTTGTCCACGAAAATCACGAAAGACACGAACATCGAATACAGAGGTTCGAGGGGCACTCTAAAACCCTATCCAGGAATCCCACTATAAAATAAGGGAAAGATACGTCAGCAGATAATTTCCTTCGCGGTTTTCGTGTATTTCGTGGACAGACGGATTTCAACTAAAACTACAAACCTTTTTTACCACAGAGGACGCTGAGGGCACGGAGGAAGAGTGGATGAGAAAGTTTTTGGATCGTTGGTCCGGTTTCATTCTTCTGTCCGTTGAATTGATCTACCTGTAGCGGGAGTTAGTAGCTCAATCATAGAATTGTTGTCCACGAAAATCACGAAAGACACGAACATTGAATACAGAGCTTCGCCGGTCTCGCTAAAGCTTTACCCTATGAGTCACAGATTGAGAAAAGACATGTTGGTTTGGGATTTCTTTCGCGCTTTTCGTGTATTTCGTGGACCCGGAATACTCTTTCCTTTGACAGAAAATAAAAGCTTGCGTTTATTGCATGCAATGACGAACATTGAACGCCTTTACATCGCCACACTTTCGCTTCTTATCGTGCATCAGATCGACGCAGCCTACTGGAAGGAATGGGAGCTTTTCTTGCTGCCCGGTGGCATTCAGCTGTTCGATATTCTGAATCTTGCCATCATCCCTTTTCTCGTTTACGGCTTTAGAACGGTTATTTCAAAAGAAACAAGCGGGCGTCGCTGGTCTTTGATTACTGGAGGGCTCGGTATTCTGACCCTGCTCATACATACCGGATTCTATATCGCCGGCAACGATCGCTTCACTCTTCCGGTATCGGCGCTGATCGTCGTCGCCTGCGGGTTAAGCGGCATTGCCCAGGTTGCACTGACTCTGAAACGGGGATGAACTTGTTCGTGGCCTCTGCCATTGCCCGCTCCTTCTGCTCCAACTATCGTGTTCAGTTTTTTACCACAGAAGGCACGGAGGACACGGAGGGTGTGCGGAGGAGAGAGCAATGGGGTGGTCGGAGTCCGGTTTCACTCTCGTGTCAGTTGAATTGACTTCACGGCTTTAGGAGTCCGCAGCTCAATCAAAGAGTTATTGACCGCGAAAAACGCGAAAGACGCGAACCTCGAATACAGAGACTCGCCCGTCTCTATGACTCTAACCAGTGAGTCCCAGATCGAAAAGAGATAAGACACCTTGCCCTCGGTTTTCTATCGCGCTTTTCGTGCATTTCGTGGACAAACGGATTTCAAATAAAGGCACAAACTTTCTTTACCACAGAGGACACGGAGGGAGGGCGGAAGGAGAAAGGTATGCGGTGGTTAGCCGGTTTCACTCTTCTCTCAGTTGTAACCTCTCTGTTACAAGAGTTTACAGCTGAAGAAAAGAGTTGTTGTCCACGAAAATCACGAAAGACACGCACCTCGAATATAGAGCTCACCGGTTTTCCTGAGGTTGCATCAAATGAGTCCAAGAAGAAAGAGTGAAAAGGTCCTGGGCCTGAGATCTCTTTCGCGCTTTTCGTGTATTTCGTGGACCCTTCGCCTTCACTTTTTCCGTTGTATGGCTATCGTTACCTCGCCCTGCTCGAAACGCACCGTATCCGTGGCATCGGCTTTCGTAACGGACGGGACGACGGTTGCAAGCGTTTCGCCTTCGATATACGACTGAAACTCAGCAACGGCCTTCTCAAGCTCTGATCCTGTTGCCTTGAGCGACAGTTGAATGCGATCGCTGATATCATACGATGCCTTCTTGCGCATCTCCTGGATCTGGCGCACGATATCGCGCACCATGCCCTCGCGAATCAGTTCGTCATTGAGCTCCGTATCGATTACGACGACAAAGCCCTTCGATTCGGCGCCCGATGTGCCTTCTTTCGAAATGCCTTCGATCAGGAACTCCTCTTCTTCGAGCGTGACCGACTCACCGTCAAGATCGACGTTAATCGACCCGGCCTTCAGGCTGGCCACAAGCTCGGTGGGATCGGCCTTCTTCAAATAATCCTGCAAGAAGCGGATCTTTGAGCCGATCTTTTTCCCGAGTACGGGCAGATTGGGCTTCACAACATAGCCGAAATATCCGCCGGCATCGTCGAGAAAGGTTAACGTCTTCACGTTCAACTCTTCGAGCAATACCGTCTCATTCGCCCGGATCGCCTCACGAGCCGCTGCCGGAGCAAAGACCATCACCTCGGATAACGGCTGACGCACCTTGCGGCCCGAACGCTGACGGGCGGATCGCCCGAGCGAGGCCACAAGCAGCACGTTATCGCCGTCGCGCAAGGCCGCCTCATCGATGGACATGGCGCTTGCTTCAGGCCAGGCACACAGATGCACGCTTTCCGGGTCATTCTCGCTTCGCAGCCGGCGGAAGAGATCTTCGGCCAGATACGGCGTAAAAGGCGCCATCAAAACGGCAAGCGTGCGCAGGCAGGTATGCAGTGTATCGTAAGCGGCGAGTTTATCGGCATCCTTCTCGCCTTTCCAGAAACGACGGCGGTTGCGACGAATGTACCAGTTCGACAGCGAGTCGACGAATTCTTCGATGCGCCGACCGGCACGCAAGCAATCGTAGTCGGTCAGCGAGGCGCTCACCTCTTCGACTAACTGCTGCAGACGCGAAAGAATCCAGCGGTCGATGTCGGGACGTTCGGCGAACGGCGTCGCCTTTTTCAGATCGGCGACGCTTACACCGTCGGCATTCGCATACAGATGATAGAATTCAAGAGAGTTTTCGATCATATTGAAGAAGCCCTGCACAAGAGGCAGCGGATCTCCAGGAGTGCCCGGCGAGCCGATACGACGCGAATTGCCCGGAGGAGCTCCGGTCAGGAAATACCAGCGGATGGCATCGGCGCCATGAGCGCTGAAAACGTCCCATGGATCGACCGTATTGCCCTTGCTCTTCGACATCTTTTCGCCTTTTGCATCGAGCACATGACCGAGACATACGACGTTTTTGTACGAGGAGGTGCCCGAAACCATCGACGAGATGGCAAGCAGCGTATAAAACCATCCGCGGGTCTGGTCGACCGCCTCGCAGATAAAGTCGGCGGGAAAGAAGCGCTCGCGATTGGCGTTATCCGAAAGAGGCCACTGAGCATAGGGCATCGCTCCGGAATCGAACCAGCAGTCGATGACCTCGGGCGTGCGTCTGAAGATGCGGCCGTTCTTCTCGTCCTTCCACGTAATCTCGTCGACATAGGGACGATGCAGATCCATCTCGGTGAGCTTGCGTCCGGTCTTCTTTTCAAGCTCGGCTACCGATCCGATCACCTCGATATGGCCTTCGTCGTCCATCCATACGGGAAGCGGCGTGCCCCAGTAGCGCTCTCGCGAAAGCGCCCAGTCTCTGTTATTCTCAAGCCAGTTGCCGAATCGTCCTTCTTTGACGTGGCCGGGCACCCAGCGAATCTGTTCGTTGTTGCGGATCAGCTCATCGCGAAGGGCGGTGGTGCGAATATACCAGGCGTCCTTCGCGTAATACATAAGCGGGGCGCCCGTGCGCCATCCAAACGGATATTCGTGCTTGTAGGTCTCGCTTTTCCAGATGAGGCCGCGCGACTTCAGCTCTTTTAAGATCTCTTTATCGGCATCTTTAAAAAAGACGCCCGTCCATGGGCCTTCTTTGAATTTACCGTCAAGCTGCGCCCCGTAGATTACGGGAAGATCATGCTTGAGCCCGACCTCGAGGTCGTCGGCGCCGTAGGCAGGGGCGATATGCACGATGCCCGTTCCCGTATCCATCGTTACGAAATCGGCGGTCACCGTGTACCAGCCTTTCTTATCGGCCGGAGCGGGAATAAAATCATACAGACGCTCGTAAGAAAGGCCAGCAAGGTCGGCCCCTTTATGCGTGGATTGTACGGTAACGGTCGCTCCCTCTTTCACAAGATGCGCGGTGACCGCTTCAAGTAGAGGGGCGGCACAGAGGAAGCGCTGTCCTTTCAGCTCCTCTCTGTCCACGGTGAAAACGACATAGCTTTCGTCTGCATTCAATGCAAGCGCCACGTTAGCCGGAAGCGTCCAGGGCGTCGTCGTCCAGACGAGGACGTTGACGCCGTTCAGGTCTTTTTTCTTCTCGTCTTTTTCGTCTATGATGCGAAACGTTACCGTAACGGACGGATCCTGTACGGTACGGTATCCGAGTGCGACCTCGGCGTCGCTCATCGTCGCCCCCATCACCGGATCAAAAGGCACGACCTTGTATCCCTGATAGAGCAATCCCCTTTCATGAATCGTTTTCAAAAGCGACCAGACGCCTTCGATGTAAGAGTTATCCATCGTGAAGTACGGATTCTCAAGATCGACCCAGAATGCGAGGCGATCGGTGAACGTATTCCAGGCATCGACGTATTTCAAGACGGACTGTCGGCAGAGCTCGTTGAACTTCTCAAGACCGTATTTCTCTTCTATCTCGGATTTCGTCTGAATGCCGAGCTCTTTCTCGACCTCACGCTCGACGGGTAAACCATGACAGTCCCATCCGGCCTTACGCGGAATATGATAGCCCTTCAGACCATAATAGCGAATATAGATATCTTTATACACCCGGCTGAGAACGTGGTGGATGCCGGGCCGACCGTTCGCCGTCGGCGGACCTTCGTAAAAACAGAAGACAGGTCCGGAGGCGTTCTTTTCAATATGCTTGCGAAAGATCTCCTTCTCCTTCCAGAATTGCAGGATTGCCTCTTCGCGCCGGGCTCGATTGCTCAAAGCGGCTTCCGTCGGTTCTGCCTTCTCAGGGGCCTTTTTTGTAGATTCTTTCGCCATATCGGGACAGAAATTCGCTCTGCGTGAGGCTTTCAATGAAGATATTAGAAAGAATTCCGCTCACTGAAAAGAAGAGGTTGTTTTTTCCTTGTAAAATAAGGCGACGACCGTTACGCGAAAGCATGCGGATAGGCCTGCTCGCATTGCTGCTCCTGCCCGGCTTCTCGCCACTGCTCTCCGCCCCGGTGGCGCAGATCGAGCGCATCCGCACGCTTTACCAGGAGCAGAGCCGGGCCATAGCGAAAACGATCGAGCTGGCGCGAGCGGGTGAACCGGGTGAACTCTATGCAAACGATCTGATCTTCAACACCTACGACGGCAGCTGGCGCGCCGTCGGAACCTATCGCAAATCGGTAACGTTCTGGTATGCCGATGATCCGACCATTTCTGAAGAGGGAGCCTCGGTTCTGCGACGCGTGACGGTGACGACCGTCTCGGCGGCGCGCTCCTATTACGAAGAATTCGTCTTCGACGGCGGCGAACCGGTTTTCTATTTTAGAAGAACCGATTCCGAGAGGCCGTTCGAATTCCGATGCTACTGGCATCAGAAAAAGCCCATCCGCCTGATCGAAGACGGAAAAACTAACGATCGGCCCTCAGGCTCTAAAGTCACCGCACAGTACGATGAAGCGATTCGCTACAGAGAACTCTTCTTGAAAAGCATGGAACTCTGAAATGCGGCGTTTTGCTCTTATTCTTGCCGCCATCGCCCTCACCCTTTGCAGCTGTAAGGCGCCCGCCGCTCCGCCCACGGCGAAGCAGGGCGAGATCGATCTGAGCCAGTATGACTTCACGCAGAGTCCGCCGGTTAGACTGAACGGAGAGTGGGAGTTTTATCCGTTCAAGCTACTGAGCCCCGGCGAAGATCGAAGTACCCTGAAGCCGGTATATTTTCCGGTTCCCAGATCCTGGAACGACTTAAACATCGGCGACAGAGGCATGCCCGGCGTCGGCTTTGGCACCTATCGCCTGATCATCCGTATTGATCCTTACAAAGCCGGGAATCGCGTCCTTGCCCTGCGCACGCTGGAACAGTTTACGGCCGTGCGCATCTTTGTGAACGGCGAAGAGCTTCCTGGAGCCGGCCGCGTCTCTGACAGAGCCGGTGAGTCCATTCCCGATACGGTGCCGACCCTGGGCATCTTCTCGCCGCAGAGCAGCACGATCGAAATCCTCATGCAGGTATCGAACTTCGACCACCGACGCGGAGGCATCATCGATCCGGTCGTCATCGGCGACGAACATCAGATCGTTTCATCGATCGAGAATATTCTGATTCGAGATGTTTTCGTCATGGGCATTCTCGTTTTTGTCGCCGTATATCACCTTATTCTCTTCTTCATCAGAAAAGAGGATCGTACCTCGCTGATCTTCAGCCTATTCTGTATCGTTATCCTTCTGCGCACTCTGACGACGGGAGAGAAGACCTTTACACGTCTCTTTCCCGAAGCCCCATATTTTCTCTATCTTGCCATCGAATACATCACCTATTTTCTGGCTGTGCCTCTCGGCATGCACTTCATTCAGAAGATCATTCCGCATGAGGTTTCGTTTCGTGTCGTGCGCCTCTTCTATATTGTCGCCTCTGCGTTTACGGCCGTCGTTCTGGCCACGCCTCCGACGATGTATTCGCATACGGCCAATCCTTACGTTATCGTTCTATTCGGCGCACTGCTGTATGGTTTATTCGCACAGATCGTCGCTCTGAGGCGGCGTCGTGAGTTCAGTCTGTTCCTTGCAGCCGGAACGTTAACCCTCGCCTTCACCTCGGTCAACGACGTCCTCTACACGAACGAGGTGATCTACACCGGATTTATCGCGCACCTCGGGTTAACCGCGCTCGTTATTTCGCAATCGGCGATTCTATCGATTCGCTACTCCCGGGCCTTTCGCGAAGTCGAGCTGCTGACGGGAGAACTGCAGACGACGAACCGGCGGCTTGAAGATCAGGTGCGCGAACGCACGAAAGAGCTGCGCACAGAGATGAGAGAACGCATGCTCGCACAGCAGGAGGCCGAGAAGCATGCCGCCGTCAAGAGCGAGTTTCTTGCCAATATGAGTCACGAGATCCGCACTCCGATGAACGCCATTCTCGGTATGGCGGAGCTGCTCGACGCCACAAAGCTTGACGAACAACAGAAAGAGTACGTACGTATCTTTCGCAGAGCCGGCGATTCGCTTTTGAATATTCTCAATGATATTCTCGACCTTTCGCGTATCGAATCCGGACGCTTTGCGATCGACTACAAGCCCTTCTCCCTCAGCGAGACGATGGACGTTCTGGAAAAGACGTTCCGACCGGGCTTCATGCAGAAGGGGCTAAACTTTACAATCATCATGCCAGACCTGCTTCCGGTTTATGTGTTCGGAGACTCGAACCGCCTCTTTCAGGTGTTATCCAACCTGCTTTCTAACGCCCTGAAGTTTACGGAAAAAGGCGCCGTCCGTCTTACGGTTTCGGCAAGACAGAACCAGCGGCATCTGTGGCTGAATTTCGCCGTAGAAGACACGGGCATCGGTATGACCGACGAGCAACTCGAACACATCTTCAGTCGTTTCTATCAGGCCGACTCCGGAGTCGCCCGACGTTTCAGCGGATCGGGGCTCGGGCTTGCGCTTTCGCGCCAGTTGATTCAACTCATGGGCGGGTCCATCCGCGTGCGAAGCAAGGTCGGCGAAGGATCAATATTTGAATTCGACATGCGCACCGAGGTCTATACAGGCCGACCCGAAGCCATCGAATCGCAGCCTCTTGCTCATAAGGCCCTTCAATCGCCCTTTCGCATTCTTGCCGTCGACGATACCGATGAGAATCTGTTTCTCGTGCGTAAGTTTCTCGAACCGACATCGTGGACACTGACGACGGTGACGAACGGACCCGAGGCGATCAAAATGCTTCCCTCGGTCGATCCCGATCTGATTCTACTCGATATTCAGATGCCCGGTATGGACGGATTTGCCGTTCTTCGAGAGATAAGGCGTATCGATACGGCGGCCGGCATGCGACGCCCTATCGTCGCCCTTACCGGCCAGGCCCTCGAAGAAGAGAAGAATCGCATTCAGGAAGCAGGCTTTGATCTGCACTTAACGAAGCCGATTTCAAGGGTTCGCTTGATCGAGGCCATCCTCGAATTACTGGTCGGCGAAAAAGAGACATACGGTCATAAACAGGATTAGCGTCTCTACCTCCGGCTATCTCTTAGCAGGCTGCTGAAAAAGCAGCCTGCTAAGGCAAAATAGGATGTTTTGCCAAAATGGCCTTTTTGGAAAAAGGCCATTTTGTAAGGATTTTTGAGCTTAGCTCAAAAATCCGTCAGCTGAAAAAGTGCACGGATGGACTTTTTCAGCAGCCTGTCAGAGGTTACCGCCAGAATCTCGATGTCTCAAAAATACTTTATTCGGATAACAGCATCGGGCGCTGACGGAGGAACGTTGATCACGCTTTCATCGAAAGTGGGAGCCGATACGCGTACCGTCGGATTGCGAGAGAAGCCAAAGCCCTCAGCCGGCATCATCGTCTTCCAGTCCATGCGATGGTTCTCGTTCTCGTCGTGAATCACGGCAAAGGCATACTGCCCTCGCGGAAGGTCAAGGGCGATCCTTGCGATTCCGTTTGATGGTCGAGCGCCAGTTTGCAAAACAGCACGGGCGCGCTCATCCGGGAAGCCATTCGCTGATTGAAAGACAAGAACGCCGACGATGCCCGTGTCATTGCGCAGGCCGGTCACGACGAGCTCAAAGGCAGTGCGGCCCGTGTTAGCAGTCGCCGCCGAGGCAAGCAGACTGAGTAGCACGGTCGTTTGAAAGAGTCGTCTTGCGATCATACGCTTGAAAGACCTTACGGCTATGACGGCCGTATGTCGATTGCACGACAGAAGGCGTTCCCGGTCCAGAAATCCATGACCGATTCCCGGGCCGGTTCGATGCTAACGATCAGCCAAGAACGGCGCGGATCATCCATGCCGTTTTTTCGTGAACGTCAAGACGCTGAGTTAATAGATCCATCGTCGCCTGGTCCGATCCTTTTTCGGCCGCCGCGAATACGCTGCGTGCCGTACGGATAACGCTCTCATGTCCTTCGACCAGGTTCTTGAGCATGTCGGTGGCGGCCGGAACGGAGCTATCCTCTTTAATCGAGGTGAGCTTGCCCAGCTCGGAATAGGTGCCCGGAGCAAAAAAGCCAAGAGAACGGATGCGCTCTGCAATAGGGTCGATGGCGTTCCAGAGTTCGGTGTATTGCGTCATGAAACTGTTATGCAGGCTTTCGAACATGGGCCCGGTGACGTTCCAGTGATAACCATGTGTCTTCAAATAAAGGACGTATGTATCGGCAAGCAGACGCTTCAATCCGTCTGAAATGGCCTGGCGATCCGCTTCCTGTATTCCGATGTCGATTTTCATAATGACCTCCGCTTGCAGACAGGATAGCACAGATTCACGGGCTATTCCAGCACTTTTCAGAGAGGCCTGGCGGAGTTATTCAGAGAAATCGGTGAGTCGGTTCTACTGAACGGGGAAGTACTCGTCCTTACACCATGCCTTGAAATCGGCGGCCTGAAAGACGATGCGCATCATTTCAGAGGGACGACCGCCGGCGTAGGTCTGGATGGCGAACCACTGCGGAAAGATCGTATTGTAGAATACGCCTTTCAACACAATGTCGGCGTTGTAGTTGCCGCCTGCTTTCGCGTAGAGGATGCGTTCGACTCGATAGTCTTTATTAAAACGATATTCGAAGGCGTCGCCGTTCTGTGTGAAGCGAGCGCTGTAGCCGGCCTCTGTCGGCTCCCATTTCGTATTCTCGCCGTACAGGCTGGCCGGCAGTCCGCCGTAGAGAATATCCTGAAAGAGCGTAAATGGAAGCTGGATGTTATTCGTGCCCATGCTCTGCAGCTCGAATCCCTCAAGAGGGACTCTCTGCACACCGGCCATCCGCGGATTGCTCACGTAGGCCGTTCCGCTTTTAATCGTAATCCAGCTGAGTGTGATGCCGAGATTCGGCTCGGTCAGGATCATGCGCATGCGCTGATTGCCGTTATCGGCACGCAGAAGCCCGGCGGCCGTCTGCGCTCCCTGTCCCGGAACGGTTAGCGTGACGGCGAAGTTTGTGCGAAAACATTGCGCCGGCTCATAGAGCTTTTTCACTTCGCTGCGAAAGGCCTCGCTATCCGTCGTCGCTTCAATCTCGTTCTTCTCGGGTTCTTCTGTCGGTTCGCCGCGAACGGCTGACTGACAACCGAGCAGGAATACTGAGATGGTGAGGATCGCTCTGACCTTCATGCTTTGCCTTTCCGTATTTGCATCGTTTATTTTCGACAGACAGGCGAACGCGAAGTTCGCCTTTTCCCTGCCAGAGGATTCAATCGTTGAATCCGATTACTCTCACTTTTTCTTAGCGGAGGCAATCAGGGCCCGACGACGCTCTTTCAGCTTCTTCAGACGTTTTCTGTGCTTGCGCTGGACGTTAATCTTTTTAGAATGTGCCATAGGCACAGCCTTTTGCAACTCATCCGGGAATCCAGCCTTTTTTAATCACACATGCTGAAACTGATTCTGCGACAGATCCGGAAGTACCGGACACCACTGCTTCTCCTGGCTGTTTTCTGGACCGCTGCCGGATACTATATCTTCGAACACCGTTTCGAGCTGCTCTCGTATCTCTATCGTCTTACCCAGAATCTGCCCGAGCCGGGCACACAGAACGCCTCAAGGGCCTATGATTTCATCGACGACGCCCTCGCCTCCCTTGAAGACGAAAGGATCGACCTCGGGCGCATGGCAGGTAGCTGTCCGGCCGCTCTGAAGCACTCTTACAGGGCCGACGAGGAGTTCTTTCAGAAAGATTGGCTGCAGCAGTATATGCAGCGCAAAGAGTTCACGGACGATGCCGATCTGCCCGCCGATCTCTACTGGAAGCAGCATCGAGAAACCGTATCGATTGCGCTGCATTCGGTGCTCGAAGCCAGCCTGTATGCCTACGAGATTCCGGCCGAGATCACAGAAAAAGAGGCGTTGCTTGTTCCCGATCTTGTAGATCGGCTGGCAGCGGCGTTATGCAATCCGTATCCCGCTCTTCGCGTCTGGGGAGATTACGCCTATTTCCAGGAAAAGCGAGCCTACCGCGTCCTTTTAGAGGCCGAGAAGGATCTCGAACTGCGCCTGCCCTTTCCCGCTGAGAAAGAGCTTCTTGTGCTGAGCACGCTGAAAAACCGCGGCGAGTACATCATGGCCCTGCGTCGCTATGCAGGCGGAGCGGCGCCCGCCGATCCCGAAGAGCCCTGCACGGACTTCAGGCTCGTCTGCATCGCCCCCGATGAAGCGGCCCGTATCACCGATAAGCTCATTTATACGTCGCCCGACGACCGACTCGGCATGCTGTATCTGAATCAGGCTCGCATCTATCTGCGATTGAAGCGAAAGGACGATCGCGAGAAGGCGCTTAACCGCTTTGAGGGAGCGACGAGCGATCGCAGCTCAGAGGTTCAGGCAAGGCTTGAGATGGGCGCCCTGCTCGCCTCTGACCGGCGATACGATGAGGCATACAGACAGCTTCATATACTCGACGTCATCATGGGCCCGGAACGCAAACGCAACAGGGAGTTTCGCGCCCTTGCCCGTAGCGTGCTCATCGGCTCGGGGCGTTTCGTCGAAGCGGATTGCTTCTCTGAAGAGGCCGAACGCGGAGGCCCGCGACCGGCCTGCGTCGACTTCAAGCTCTGATCGGTGTTTCATGATCTATCTTGACTATAACTCAACGCATCCGCCTTTTCTCGATCTCTTACATAAAAGCCTCGACGAATACGGGAATAACTTCGCGAATCCGAGCGGCATATCGTACCCGTCGCAGAAAAACCAGGGACGCATCGAAGCGGCCCGGCAGCGCATCGCCCGGCAGTTAACCGCCATGCACGGGCTTGATGCTGATCCGGCGCAGCTGCTCTTTGTTTCGACGGGAACGGAGGCCGTGCATCATCTCGTCTCGGCCTTTTCCTCGAGAAGTCAGTCGGGCGAGGCGACGGCTCTGCTCTCTCCCTACGAGCATGAGGCGATGGTGGCTGCCTGTCGTTTTGCAGGTATGGATGTCGAACTACTGCCCGCCTCTCACGATGGCCGCCTCGATCCCGAGGCCGTCAGGCAACGGCTTGCTCGCGGCGGTATCAGCCTGCTCTCGGTGATGGCGCTCTGCAACGAAACAGGCGTGCTTCAGCCGTTAGACGACATCACCGCCATTGCCTCTGAGTTTGACGTTCCCATCATCACCGATTCCATACAGGTAGCGGGCAAGGTGCCTCTGAAACTGAAAGGCGTTCATGGCATGGTTCTCAACGGGCATAAAATCGGCGCCGGCTACGGAACGGCGGTCGTATGGCTATCTGAAAGGGACGGCTTCAAGCCCCTTTTCAGAGGCGGACTTCAGGAAGGCGAACGGCGGGCCGGAACGGAAAACCTGCCCTCTATCCTTGCTCTGCCCGAGGCGTTTGAAAGACAGATCGAGCGAAGTCAATCGGTTAACGAGCATTTGCGCATCCGCCATGATCGGCATGAGCGCATAGAAGAAATGCTCGTATCGCAGTGCGGCGCCCGCATCGCCGGCTCGGGCTCGCCGCGCAATAACACGACCTATGCCGTCTTTCCTGATATGGAGAATATGGATTTTCTTCTGATGGCCCTGGATCGAGAGCAGATCCTCTGTTCCACGGGAAGCTCCTGTAAGTCGCGGACGCGACAGCCATCGCAAACGCTTCTGCGTATGGGCTTCAGCGAGGCTGAATCGTTGCAGGCACTGCGCTTCTCAACCGGATTCTTTACTACAGAAGAAGAGATCGAACGTTTCTGCACCGTCTTTCCTGCGCTTTACAGGCAATGCCTGTAAGTTCAATCAAAGACGCCTTTGAATTCCTCTTCGAGTTCGCATTTCAGATACTGGCCGGGGTTCAGGGTGACGCCGATCCATCCGTAAGCCTCCGTCGGCGAAACGACGGTTAGATTCCACCCCGACTTCAGCTTCGGACAATCGAGCACATGCAGCCGACAGATCATCTGTGTCGGTCGAGGCTTCGGATACGCCCATGCAGACGGCAGATACAGGCATTTCAGTTCCACGGCGGCCACATGCATGACGGCCCGGATCTCTTTCTCGTACTCGCGAAAGACGCCGAGCAGAGGATTTACAAGCCTCATCGAAAAGAGGCCCTTCTTCGCGTTATATGCAAGGCGCGTTGCGATCTCGCGCACGAGGTGGTCCTCGGGCTTTAAGCGAGCCCGCAGATAGAGGATGTAACGACAGATGTGCAGCGCCTCTGCGATAACATGAGCCGCCGCTTCGTTATGATCGGATGGATTCTGACGATCAAGCGGATCACGAGCGGAGTCTTCTTCTGAATCATCACCTGTGTCGTTGCCTTCAAGACTCAAGAAATCATCCATCATCATATCGGTTCGAGAACTGCGTTCAATCTCGGCCTCAGAGATTTCTTCGGCCTGAGCCGTAGCCGGGCGCTGCCTGACGATGGCATCAACGACGTTGTCGGAGGCCTTGAAGACGTTACACTTCTGCAGAGCATCGCTTTTGCGCGCATTGAGGGCGCTTTCATCCATCGCAGCGGCCATGTGCCGCTCGGGATCCACTGAGGCAAAGATCAATCCGGCAAGAAAGGCATCGACATGGATCATGCGAATGCGAAAAAAACCGTGCATGACGATAGACATCGTTAACAGCGCATGCTGGAGCAGACTGTCAAGGTGCTCATTATTATCAAGAACCGTTTGCAGGCAGGCAAGCGCCACGCCGTCACGCGCAAGCGCATGCTCTATGTAGCGGCGAAAGCGGTGCCCTGGCAGGTCATAGAGTCTTCGCATCAGAGGCCAGTTATCGATCCTCTCAACGGCGATGCCGGCAATATAACGGACGATAGCCGCCTTCAGTTCGGCGTTCATCAAAACCGAAAAGCGCTCCGGATAGGAACCGCGCATGCCTTTCAGCTTCTGAACCAGCTCCGCCGATATCGGGTAACGGGCCTTAACAAGCACCGCTCCGCGGTTATCGAGCACGTCGTCATCCAGCCGCAGTACGCCGCTCAGATCAAGCTGATGCAGAAACGTCTCGAGAGAGAAAACGTTCTCGAATACGATTCGATCGTCAGAAATCTTCATGCCATCTCCTTTCGAACTCAGTTTGCCCGGCTACGATTCCGGTGAGAGTCGGTCCCGGAACTCATGGAGGGGTTCTGGGACGTGTTCTAAGGTATGGCCGCTTCCTGTCAGGCTCCGGGTTTGCCGAGCATCCGGAACATATTCTTTTTGTAGGCTTCCACTCCGGGTTGATCGAAGGGGTTAACGGCAAGGGCATAGGCAGAAATGCCGCATGCGTATTCAAACGTATAGAGCAGCGCCCCGATATGGTGGGCGTTCAGTTCGGGAACCAGGAACTCGGCGACCGGAACGCCGCCCGATCGGTGCGCCTCCATCGTGGCGCGAAGGGCGATACGGTTAATCTCGTTCAACTCGCGACCGGCAAGATAATTCAGCCCGTCGCCGTCGCTCTCAGCCTTGAGCATTTTCAACGAGGCGTCGTTCTCGACGTCGATCACCGTTTCGAAAATCGTGCGCTCCCCTTCCTGAATCCACTGCCCCATCGAGTGCAGATCGGTCGTCAGCTGTACCGACGCCGGATAAATGCCCTTATTCTCCTTGCCCTCGGATTCGCCGAAAAGCTGCTTCCACCATTCGGCCACATACTGAAGCTCCGGACGATACGAGGCGAAAAGCTCGATCTTCTTACCGCTACGATAACAGCTGTTGCGATACGCCGCATACGCCAGCGCCGGATTCGTCGCTTCGTTATACTTCTCGCGCACATGAAGCATTGCCTGCTCGGCACCGCCAAGCAACGCCTTCACATCGACGCCGGCGACGGCAAGAGGAACAAGCCCCACGGCAGAGAAGACGGAATAACGCCCGCCCACATCATCGGGCACGACGCCGCTCTGCAGCTGTAGATCGTCGGCAAGGCGACGCAGCGTGCCTTTCTTCTCGTCCGTAATGACGACGACGCGCTTTTTCACGCCCTCGGCGCCGTATTGCCGATGCAAACGATCAAAGAGAAACCGAAAGGCGACGGCCGGCTCGGTCGTCGTTCCGCTTTTCGAAATAACGATGATGCCAAAGGATCGGTTTTCCAGGTAATCGAGCAGCTGCTTCATATAGCCCGAGCTGAGATGATGGCCGGCAAAGTGGATGCGCGGCTTTGTAGAGCGAAACGGGTTTTCAAGGGCGGCCAGCACAGACCGGAATCCGAGATACGAGCCGCCGATGCCGATTACGATCACGTCGTCCAGGCCCTTCATGGCATCGGCGACGCTTGCGGCAAGGCCGTCCTCTTTCATAGAAGAGGGCAGATCCAGCCAGCCCAGGAACTCCGACCCTGGTCCTGTACGTTCTTCGAGGGTTTTCATCGCCGTCTGACAGTCTTTCAGGGCATCTGACAGTATCGTCTCTGGTTGAGCTTCAAATCGAATTCCAAACATTGCTTTCTCCTGTGTACAAACGCCTCTGAAAACGCCTCTGGCGCAACGACTCGTCTGTCCTTTTCGCATCTCGGGGTTGCGCGGCAAGCCGAATTCCGGTCATTCAGGGGATCGGACGATCCCGGTGAACGATCATTTTTTTTTGAACTTACTGAACAATCCGCCCTTTCAGAGAGACAAAAAAGTTGCTGGAGCAACGGCCCGGGCTTTTTCTGACATTACCCTCTTATGAATATCGCCTCTTTTTCGATAAAACGCCCGACGCTGATCACCTCACTGGTGCTTCTCATGCTTGTTTCGGGCTACATTTCCATGAAGCGCATCGGCGTGGATCTTTTTCCCGATGTGAACATTCCCGTCGTCGTCGTGAATACGATTTATCCGGGGGCCGGCCCGGAAGAAGTCGAGGAGCAGATCTCACGTTTGCTCGAAGACGAGCTCAGCTCAATCAGCGGCCTGAAGCGCATCAGTTCTTATAACTACGAAGGCATGTCGGTCGTCGTGGCCGAGTTTAACCTCAGCACCGATATTAAATACGCCGAACAGCAGGTGCGCAATCACACGGACCGCGTGCGTAACGACTTTCCCGACGAGGCGCGCGAACCCGTCGTATCGCGTGTCGACCCCGCCGACCAGTCCATCATGCGTCTGGCCGTCTTCGCCGATCTATCACCGGCCGCTCTCTATGACCTTGCCGACCAGACGATCAAGCCCGAACTCTCTCGCGTCGAAGACGTCGGTAAGGTCGATATTCTCGGCGGCACAAAGCGCGAGATTCAGATCCATCTTGATCGCAAGAAGCTGAACGAGTACAAGATCTCAGCGTTACAGGTAGCCACCTCCCTTCGCAGCGCCGGCAAGAACGTTCCCGTCGGCAACGTCGAGAAGCAGACGCTTGATCTTTCGTACCGGCTCGACGGCGAATTCAAGAGCCTGCGCGACGTCGAAACGACGCTGATCTCATTTTCAGGTGACATCACAAGCGGCGTTCAGGTGAAAGACCTGGGCACCGTCGTCGATACGGTCAAAGACGTGGAAACGCTCGGCTTCCTCTATGCGCCTGTAGAGGCCGTCCAGGGCAAGCAGAACGGCATCATCGATCGTATCAAGGGTATCTTCAGCGGCGGATCAAAGGCCGAACGCCAGTCGGCGCGACGACCGGCGCTTTTTATCGACGTCTATAAGCGGTCGGGATCAAACACGGTCGCCGTCGCCGACGGCATCCTGAGTAAGATGGAGAAGCTCAATACGACGCTTTCCAGCAAAACGGGCAACCCGAGCATGACGCTCGTACGTGACGGAGCGCGGCCCATCCGACTGAACATTGCCGATGTGAGCGAGGCCATCATGCTCGGCGTGCTTTTCGCCGTCATCGTTGTCTACTTCTTTCTCGGCAACATGCGATCGACGATCATCACCGGTATCGCTCTGCCGAACTCGCTTCTGGGCGCCTTTATCATCATGTATGCGATGGGTTTTACCATCAACCTGATGTCGCTGCTTGCTCTTTCGCTCGCCGTCGGCCTTCTCATCGACGACGCCATCGTCGTGCGTGAGAATATCTTTCGCAAGCTTGAACAGGGTTATTCGGTAAAAGAGGCCGCCGAAAAAGGAACGATGGAGGTCGCCATGGCCGTCATCGCGACGACGTTAACCATCGTCGCCGTCTTTCTTCCCGTCGGATTCCTGAGCGGCATCGTCGGCCAGTTCTTCAAGCAGTTCGCTCTGACCGTCGTCTTTGCCATCCTGATCTCGCTTTTCGACGGCCTGACCGTCGCTCCGATGCTTTCGGCGTATTTTTCGGGCGATGTGCATGCGCCTCGCTCAAAGGCCGTGCAGCTTTTCGACCGATATCAGGACTGGCAGGACGGCATCTACCAGAAGGTGCTGCGCTTCTCTATCGACAATCCGCTGAAAGTCATCGCTTTGTCGGTGGTCGTTCTTTTCGTCAGCCTCGGCGTCGCCATATCTCCTCTTGTAAAGAAGACGTTCATGCCGACGGGCGACCAGGGCGAGTTCATGGTATCGATCGAGCTTCCGCCGGGTACAAGCATCCATGCGACGTCCGATCAGGCGGCGGCCATCGAAGAAGAACTGAAGAAGATCCATGACGTCGAGTTGATCGCCACCGTCGTCGGTTCGCAACAGGGCGAGAAGAACAAGGCCGTTCTCGGTATCAAGCTGACTCCGTATGGAAAGCGTGACGTGACGACGACGGACGTGAAGGCCGCCGTGCGTGAGATGCTTGCGAAGAAGTTCCAGCATACGAATCCGCGGGTGAACGACTACTCCGCCATCGGTGGTGTGCAGTATCCGTTCACGCTGAACATCTCGGGCCAGGATTTGAAGGTTCTCGAAACCTATTCGCAGAAGCTACTCTCTAAGATGCGCGGGCTCGAAGAACTGGCCGACGTCGACGCTTCGTCCCGGCCTGGTAAGCCCGATTTTCAGATCCGCATCGATTCCGATCGGGCGAAGCGCACCGGCGTGAACCCGGGCATGGCCGGACTCGAACTGCGTTATCATGTGGCCGGTGAAGAGGTGGCCATCTTCAACGAAAACGGCATTCAATACGATGTGACGATTCGAGCGAAGCCCGAGCAGCGAAACTTACAAGAGGCCTTTAACAGCGTGCAGGTGCCGAATATGCAGTACAGGCTTATTCCGCTGAAGGCCATCGCCTCGGGCAGTATGGATACGTCGAGCGCCGTCATCTTCAGGCAGGACCGTTCGCGCGTCGTTCAGATTACGGCGAACCTCGCTCCGCCGCCGAAGGGCGCGTTAACCAGCGCCATTGAATCGGCTCAGAAAATTCTCAAAGAGAATCCGCCACCGCCTGGTGTGACCTATGCCTTTGTCGGTCAGTCCGAAGATATGAAGGAGCTTGTGGCGAACATCCTGCTTGCGCTCGGTCTGGCCATTCTGCTTATCTATCTGACGCTTTCGAGCCTTTACGAATCGTTTATCACGCCGATAACGATTCTGATCGCCATTCCACCCGCCCTGTCCGGAGCCTTCTTCGGACTGGCGCTGATGCAGAAGACGCTTGATATCTTCAGTATGATCGGTATCATCATGCTTGTCGGTCTGGTCGTGAAGAACTCCATTCTGCTTGTCGACCATGCGATGCAGGAGATTCGAGCGGGTTATGATCGCAAGACGGCCATCTATAACGCCGGTGCGGCCCGACTGCGTCCGATTCTCATGACAACGATCGCCATGATCGCCGGTATTCTGCCCGTTGCGATGGGACTTGGCGAGGTCTCGAAATTCCGTTCTTCGATGGGTATTGCCATCATCGGCGGTCTGATCATCTCGACGGCGATCACGCTTGTTGTGGTGCCGGCAATGTTTGAATACGTCGACCGTCTGCGGGTCTTTATCGAAAGTCGTATCGGCCATCAGGATGAACCGAATCTGATAAACGAACCGGCTCTTCAGATGGGCAACAAGAAGCGCAAACACTGATACAGTGAAGCCTTGAGTCGATCTCTGCGGGCCTGTTAATACATATACAGGCCCGGAGAGGCGAGGCTTTCAAAACGCTCAAGACGCCCGCCCTCCAGCTTCCCATCTTCGTTCTTAGCGCCCACACGCACAAGGATCTCGATGCGGATCAATCGGGGAAAGCGCCGGCTGGCCTTCGAGCTCCACGTATCGACCCAGTCCTTCCCGTTCAGGCTGTAGGTTAACTTGAACGATTCGACGTTATCGAGGATCTTATAATGAACGCCTCCCGTATAGGGCTGATCGTCGACGTTCTGATCCTCACGGCGATAGAGCGCTCCGGGCGAACCGGTGTCCTTGCGCTTTAAATAATACGAGACCTCACGCACGGCCGGCAATCCGACGGCGTCGCTACCCGGAAACACGGTGGCGAAGCTGATGACGTCGGATCGGCTATCTCCCGTTCCCTCGGACTTACCATAAAAGACAAGCCGATCGAGTTCGGGCACGTAGTAGGCCTGATTCAACGAATTCTGCACGAGATTCAGAGCAAGCAGGGCGGCCGTGCGCGCATCGTTCGCCGGCGACGTATTCTTTTCGATGCGCGAGGCGGCGAAGAACGTACTGAACATGATCGTGAACAGAATGGACATGAGCAGAATGACGATGGATAACTCGGCAAGCGTGAGTCCGCGACGCAATCGGTGTGATACGTTTCTGTGAAGGATCATGGCTTTGTCGTCTTTGAAGCGGCCTTGAACGTCTCGATGCGCAGCTGCTCGCGCTGCCGGCCGACCGGATAATCGATGATCAGTATAATGCGGTTAATATCGACGAGGCCACCCGTTTCCGTGGCCGCTCCCTGTCCGGCACGTTCTCTCGGCTTGCCGTTCTGCACGCCGGCGTCGAGCCGATCGTCTACGTTCACACCTGAGATCTTGCCCTCTGAGGAAACGGCGGCAAGGTCGATCTGCTCTTCCGTTATCTTGATGGTATATTTAAAACGAGCGTAGGGGCCGCTATCGCCCATGTCGCCATCTTCATTCGCCACATCGAGAAACGGTCGACTGAGAAGCTGTGCCATCTTCGCCTGCGCAAGCGTCGACGCAAGGGCCATCTTTTCGGATTTCTGGCGCAATCGCATGCCGTCGGCGATCATATAGAGCGTCATCATGCAGAAGGTGGCGGCAACCGACATGGCAAGCGCCATCTCGACGAGCGTAACGCCACTGCGCAGCCTGACTCTATGCAATCGCATCAGAACTCCTTCTCTTCCAGACGATCCTTTTCGCGGATGTCTTCGTCGTCGCCGGGCATGCTTTCGGGAAGGGTCTCCCCTTCTTCGATAATGCCCGATACGGCAAAGCGCGGAAAATGCACCGTCGTATCGATCGACGGGTCGGATCCAAGATAAATCGAAACCTCTTCGGTCGTGCCGTCATAATAGAAAGGCAGGGTGATCGTCCCCGTATTGATGCGTCCGCCAAGAGGCGAGACGATGGCGACAAGGGAGTTGCGCGACGACAGCGTCCGCTTTTCCAGGATCGTCTTCTTTTCGGGTTCTTTACCCGAGCGATCCATACGGTAAATGGAATAGTTCTCTTCTTCGAGGTGCATCTCGAAGTAAACGGTTTCGCCCGATTTGATAGCCGCTCTGCGAGCAAAGGTATAGGCCTGAGAGAGAGCCTCGGCCTCATCGGCCGTCGTACGCAACGTCGCGAAGCTCTGTAACATCCAGACGAGAAAGCCCATCACCATCGTGATGACAAGCAGAACGACGCTGACCTCGATCAGCGTCATTCCACGTCGCGCTTTCAATGAAGAAGGAGACGAAGAGATTACTTCTTCTTCAGCCAGTCGGGCCATGTTCGGTCGTCATCGAGCTGAAAGTCGGCATTCTCGCCCTCGCCGCCCTCTTCTTTGTCCTTGCCGTAAGAGCAGATGCGATCAGAGCCGTCTTCGCCCTGGCACATGAAGTAAGGCTTACCCCACGGATCGAGTACAAGCTCTTCTTTTGCCGGAGAATAAGAACTCTCAGGAATCTCTTGCAGCAAAATGGTCAGGTCTTCGCCCGGATTCACCGAGCCGCCGGCGTCGCGAAACTCATCCAATTTTCTGGGAAGCTGATTGGCCTGAAACTGCGAAACCTGAAGCTTTTTTGCTCCTGTCATAACATCCGTGGCGGTTCCGCGCAGATTATAGAATACGATTCCCATGATGACGCCCAGAACGAGCACCACGATGGCAAGCTCGACAAGCGTCAGTCCTTTGCGGCTGCGCCTTTTCAGATGCCGCTTCAATCTCGAAAACATTGACTACCTCCGGATCGGATCAGAATTGCAACTGCTTGGTCAGGTTGTACATGGGCATGAGGATGGCTCCCATGATTCCGCCGATCATCAATCCCATAAAAACCATCATAGCCGGTTCCAGTAAAGTAGAAAAACGCTGCACGGTGGCGTCGACCTCGTCTTCGAGGATGTCGGCCAGCTTGACGATCATCGGGGCGACCCGGTCGGTAGCCTCGCCGGCGGCCAGCATCCCGCGCACCATCTGCGTCAGCACGACGGAATCTCGAAAGCCGTCGGTGATGCCGCTGCCCTCTCGAATACGATCGATGGCCTGGAGAATCTCGCCGCTGAAGATGCTATGATTGACCACGCGGGCCGTCACCTGAAGGGCGACGATCAAAGATACCCTGCTTTCAAGCATCACACCCAGGTTGCGAGCAAAACGGGCCAGGAGCGACTTCTGAATCAGCGTTCCTATAAGTGGCGTGCGTAATACAAGCTCTTCGAACTGCCGACGACCGGCCGGTTTGCTCACCCATTTCTGGAAGCCGACGATGCCGCCGCCGATCATTAAAAAGGGAAATAGAATCCACGGAAACGTAAAGAGCTTTGATGCGCCGATTACGGCTTTCGTCAAGAGCGGCAGCTCGGCGTTCAGCGAGGCAAACAGCTCCTGGATCTGCGGAATGACGACGGTCATCAAAAAGACCATGACGATGCCCAGGATGAAGATCAGAATCATCGGATAAAAGAGCGCCGAGAGTACCTTGTTCTGCATGCGCAGATTCGCCTCTTCAAGATCGGCAAGTCGCAGAAGCGCCTTCTCGTATGTACCCGTTTGTTCTCCGACGGCAACGAGGTTTGTGTACATGTCGGGAAAGATGGCCGAATGCTTTGCAAGCGCCTGGCTTAACGACTCGCCTTCGATGATATCGCCTCGAATCTCGATCAGCGCCTTTTTAAGATACGGGTTTTCTGTCTGTTCGATGATGTTATGTAGCGATCGATCAAGGGGGATGCCTGCGTCAAGAAGCGTTCCCAGCTGGCGCACAAACAGGGAGACGTCCTTGCGCGGCACTCGATACAGAATCTTTGCAAGAAAAGGAAAGAGTTCTCTGTCGCGCTTTTCTTCGTCTTCAGCAAGCTGCCGGACGATCAGCCCGCGAGAGCGCAGAATCTGACGGGCCGACGAGGCCGTCGTCGCGTCGATGATTCCCTTTTCATTCTTGCCTTTTCTGTTAACGGCCGTGTAGCGAAAGACGGGCATCAGCAAACTCTCAGGACTTCTTCAGGCGTCGTCTCTCCGTCGAGGATCTTACGACGTCCATAATCCAGCAGTGTGATGAGGCCTTCTGTGGCGGCAATCTCTTTCAGCGATTCCGAGTCCTTTCCCTGAAGTACTCCGCGCTGCACCGAAGGCGTCATATCCATGTACTCGTAGATACCCAGGCGACCGAGAAAGCCCGTATTCGAGCAATGCTCGCATCCTTTGCCGCGAGCGAATTTCTTACCCTTCGCCTCGGCCGGCTTCAGGCCCGCCTCGAGGATCTGCGCCATATCGGGCGTGTAGGTCGTTTTACAATGCGGACAGATGCGGCGCGCAAGACGCTGTGCGATCACGCCGCGCACGGTGCTTGTAATGAGGTACGGCTCGATGCCCATGTCGGCCAGTCGGGTAACGGCAGACGGAGCGTCGTTCGTATGCAGCGTCGAGAGAACAAGGTGTCCCGTTAAGGCGGCCTGGATGGCGATACGGGCCGTCTCGGCGTCGCGGATCTCGCCCACCATGATGATATCGGGGTCCTGACGCAGCATCGTGCGCAGCGAGGTGGCAAAGGTCAGACCGATCTTCTCGTTCACCTGCGTCTGCGAGATGCCCGCAACCTCGTATTCGACCGGATCTTCGGCCGTCATGATATTTCGCGACTCCTGATTGAGTTCGGTTAACATACCGTATAGAGTCGTCGACTTTCCGGAACCCGTCGGCCCGGTTACAAGTAGAATTCCGTTCGTCTGCGCCATCACCTTGCGGATGCGCACAAGCAGATCCGGATAAAGGCCCAGCCCATCCAGATCGAAACGCTGGTCGGATTTATTGAGAAGACGCATGACGACGCGCTCGCCGTGACGCGAGGGAATCGTCGAGACGCGAATGTCGACCTCTTTACCGGCGATACGTTTGCGAAAGCGTCCGTCCTGGGGAAGACGGTTCTCGGCGATGTTCAGGTTCGATTCGATCTTGATGCGCGAGATGAGTCCGGCATGCACGGCTTTCGGCGGCGACAACCTTTTGTGTAGCATGCCGTCGATGCGGTAGCGCACGACGGTCGTCTTTTCGTAAGGCTCGATATGGATGTCCGATGCCCGCTCCTGCACGGCCTGCGTCAGCACGGCGTTCACCATACGAATAATCGGAGCGTCGTTCGCCAGATCGGCGTTATCGTCGCTAAGATTCAGATCGCCGTATTCTTCGCCGGCCAGGCCTTCGATGACGTCGCGGGCCGCCTCGCCTGCCCGTTGAAAATGACCGTGAAAGATCTTGTTGATCTCGGTTTCAGTAGAGACGACGAATTCAACGCGAAAGCCTTTCAGATGACGACGCAGATCGTCCTGATAGTGCACCTGCTCCGGGTCGGATAACGCTATACGTATCAGCTTGCCTTTCTTCTCGAACGGCACCATCCTGTATTTTTCGATGAGGTTGGCGGGAATGCGTTCAAAGGCGGCGTCATTCTTAAAATGCAGTTTCTTCTCGAAAGAAAGGCCGTACTGGCGCGCAAGGACGCCGAGAATGTCGTTTTCATCGGCGACGCCCTTCTTCTGGAGGATCTGCCCGATGCGCAGAGGAGACTTCTCTTTCAGCTTGAGAACTTCGTTCAGATCCTCTCTGCTGATCACCCCCTCATCGAGCAGCAGCTCACCAAGCGGCTTTTTCATTTCTTCTTCCGGTAATAAGACTCTCTGGTTTCTTTTTCGATGTTCATGCCCGGCGTTTCATCTTTCTTCAGCTCTTCGAGCTTCGGCTTTTCGTCGGCGGGCTTTTTCTCTTCGCGTGCCGGTCGATTCTCAGGATCAAAGATATAGATCTCATGATCCTGTCCTTTTTTGCCGTTTTCTTCGCGAAGCAGAGGCACACGTTTCTGAGGCCAGAGACGGATATCTTCCTGTAAGATGCGTCCCATGTCAATCTGTTGACTGCGCTTCATGCGCGTCAGTCCATCCGCCGTCTCGCGATCGTTCAGGATGATCGGCGTGAGAAAGACCATGAGGTTCGTGCGTTTCGTCTCGAAGGTTGTGCGGCGAAAGATAAAGCCAAGCAGGGGAATATCGCCAAGTAGCGGAATCTTCTTTACGGCCTGCAGCCTTTCCGTCGATACAAGGCCGCCGATGACGACCGTCTGTCCGTTATCGACGGTGATGAACGTCTTGATATTACGCTTGTTAAAGGTCGGATTCACTGTCGAGCTCGAACCGCCTTCGATGTTCGTAACCTCTGAGAAGAGTTCGAGAACGATATTGCCGTTAGAATTGATATTCGGCGTGAACTTCAGCTTGATGCCTGACGGGCGGTACTCAAACGAATTCACCGTCGATTCCGACGTGCCGCCGCCAGAAGTACGCTCTTGCGTTTTCACGGGAACGTCCTGGCCTACGTTGATCTCGGCCTCCTGGTTATCCAGCGTCAGGATCTGCGGAGCCGACAGGACGTTGAAGTTCTGATTGGCGATGTTCGCATTGAAGATACCGAGCAGATCGCCGCCTTTTTTCAGGAAGCCTACGGAGAATCCAGACAGGGTATTATTGCCCGTAATATTTCCGTTCGAATCAAGCATCGACCCTTCGACCGCCAGGCCGCTATTAAACTGCGAATGGCCGGCCGTCGTGCTTGTAACGCGCCAGTCGATACCGAAGTCCTTCGTGTCTTTGCCGCTTACCTCGGCGATCAGTACTTCGAGCAGAATCTGTTTGCGCTCGCGATCGAGCTGCTCGACGATACGGCGGATCTCGGTCCATTCTTCACGCCCGGCCGTAATAATGATCGTATTCGATTCCTTATGGGCCACCGCACGAATCTTGCCGGCCTGAGGAGGCTTACCGTCTTTTGCATCGCCGTCAAGAACGGGCGCATCGAGTTTCACAAGAACGGAGGCAAGGCTCTCGGCCTGCAGATTCATCACCTGATAGATGTGAACGCCTTCTGTGGCGCCGGCCGACTTCTTTTCTTTCTCGGGAGGCAGTACCTCGCCGGCCAGCTCCATCATACGTTTGATGCGCGGCGCATACCCTGAAAGCACGATCGTATTCGAAGAGCGAAACGGCTCCACGACGACGTCCTTTCCGCCAATTTTCTGGAAGAAGGCCAGGATCTCATTCACGCTTGCATATTCGGGAACGCGATACACGCTTGTGATGATGTCGGCATCCTTTTCGTCGAGAGCCGACTTCGTCTCGGATTGCGAAACCGCCTCGGTCGTTTTCGATATCTTGATCAGTCCGCCCTCTTCGATGACGGCAAAGCCGCGCACCTCAAGCACGCGCTTCATAAAGGCAAGGGCCTCTGAAACCGGAATGGGCTTATAGGCGACGACGGTGATTTTGCCCTTAATAGAATCGTCTACGAGGATGTTGCGACGCGTCACCTGAGCCATCGTCTTGAGAAAATCCGCGATCTCAACGTCACGAAAATTCGGCAAGAACATGCCGTCGGGAATACGCCGCGGAGGCTCCTGAGACAGGATCGCCGTAGAGATAAGTAGCAATATGAGGACAAGGGCCCTTGATTTTACAGCAGGCAGAGGTCGCATAATCGGTTGCTTCGATTATCGGACTGTAGAGGGTCAGTTCTGAATCACGATTTCGAAAGAGAGGAGCTTACCACCGCGTTCGAGAACGACATCGATACGGTCCAGAGTCTTCAGGCCCATATACAGCTCCATCAAGCGCTCCTGATTGTCGACCGTCTGCCCGTTCAAACGTCGGATGATGTCGCCCGGTCGGGCACCCAGTTCATAAAAGATGCTGTCGTTTGACACCTTGATAAGCTTCCAGCCTGCGATCTTACCCGCAATATTGATCGGCGCCATACCGGTCTTCATAGCAGCGGCTGGGTCTTTTGTCAGGGCAATGATGCGGCTTCTCGGAATCGTAATTCTTTTTGCGCCGGGCACTCCTTGATCACCCGTCGGTGCAGCGGGAGCCGGAGCAGGCTGTGTCGACGTATCACTGCCTACGGAGAGCTCCATCTGCCGGCCTCCGCGATCGAGCAACACGGAATTGCCGTAGATGGCCATAACTCGGTTTCCGCCCGCCTCTTCGCTGATGGCATACTCACGTATATCGTTCTCGCCTTTGATCTGAATGATGGCGCGGGCAAAGGAGCGAGCACCGGCCAGGACGCCGTGCAGCACGATATCTTTCACCTCGACGGCCACGCCCTCTTCGTTCGAGGCCTGACGACCCTGAAAGAGGTTCCCTACGATGATGGATTCGTAATCCTCAAACGGACGGCTGCGCGGAACGGCGCTTACCTTCGCCCGCGGACGCGCACCTGGAGCGGCGACCGGCTCGGGCAAAAGCAGCGCGGCCATGGTTGAACTCATATAGGCGAGCGAAAAGCCGAGAAAGACGGCCGATCCGACCACAACCCAGAAGATGTTCTTTTGCAGCCAGAAGAGAAAAGACATACGTTATTTTTGCGCCGTCTCCGTAGAGACGGGAATCACTTCCTGCATTTTCAAGGCGATAAAGGGATTGATGATCTCATCCATCTTGCGCACCTCGAAGTGAAGATGCGGCCCGGTGGCGATGCCGGTTCGCCCGACCTCGCCGATCGTCTGCCCCTGCCTTACGATGTCGCCGTTTTTCACAAGGTTCAACTTGTTATGGCCGTACACGGTAATATAGCCGTCTTTATGGCGAATGAAAATCACGTTTCCGTAGCCCTGCATACGACCCGAAAAGACGACCAGACCGTCACGGGCGGCCCGAAACGGTGTGCCGATGACGGCTGCAAGGTCGATGCCTTTATGAAAATGGTACACGCCCGCGACAAAGGGATTGCGACGTCGCCCGAAGCCTGAACTCAGACGACCGTCGACTGGCTGCACAAAAAGATTCCTGTAACGGAAGTTCTCGGTGATCTGCATCTTCTCGACGAACAGAACCTGATTCGGCTGGATGACCTCATTTTTTTTCATGTCGTTCAGCTTGAGAAGATCGGCTAACGATTTATTGTGCTTACGAGCGATTGCGCTCAGCGAATCGCCCTTCTTCACCGTATACTTTTTGACTTTATACTTTACGACCTGCTTCTTCTTCCAGCCGTTGTCGGGGCTTGAAGATTCTTTCTCAGGCAGCCCCTTATCGTTTTTCTTAACAACCTTTGCGGGCGCAGACTGCGAACGAACCGTCAGCTTATCACCGATGTAAAGAGGCCGCTCATTCAAGAATGGATTGAGTTTTACAAGATCGGTCGGAGCAACGCCGTATTTGCGTGCGATGGCAAAAAGCGTCTCGCCTTTCTGAACGACATGAACGGCTGACCCGGCATTGTGAAACGATATCTGATCGGATTCCGGAGCCTCTTCTTCGAGGATGGCCTCGTCGTCAGATAGCTCGGTGCGATCGCCGAAAATGCGACGGATCTTCTCTTCATCGACGTCGACGCTGCCCGATCGACGGATGCCCTCGACGTACTTTGTTATGGCTTCATCGATCTCGTCGGAATGATCACGGCTCTGCTCGGTATGCGAGAAAAGCGATGCGGGAATGAGACAGAATAAGAGCAGCAACCGTTTCATAGCTTTAATATCGACCTGTGTTCGTTTTTTGTTCAGGGAACAGGCGCAAGATTCGCGCCAAGAATTCGTCGCAGAGCGGCCAGAATCTGCTCTCCGGTCTGCTCGTTCTCGGGATCTTCGACAAGAAATAGGAAGACTTCACCCGGATACTGCTCTTCATTGCGCGTTACGTCGCGCGCACGTACCCTGATCCAATCATCCGAGGCCTCAACCTTGAGTACAACGACCGTTCCTTTTTTATGAATCAGCCTGTTTTTATCGATCCGATCGTTCTGCTGAAAGAACAGATCTTCCCGACTGCGGAATTTCTTTCCCTGGTATTCCTGATTGAACGCCTCAAGCTGTTTTTTCGGCACAAAGGCAGACCGACAGCCAGGCAAAAAGGCTGAAAGCACTACCAGAATCATCACAAATCTCATTCCCTGCTCCAGTTACCGTCGAAAAACTTGAATCCAATCGGCCATTTCCTGACCTCTTCGGGTATGAAAACAGCCAGATTATCGGCCATTTACCTTGAAGAGAATCTATTTGCCGAACGGATTCGTATTGAGGCCATCATCAGACCGGGATTGCCCGTATTCCGCATCACAGGCACAAACGGTCGCTCCCGCGATCGTGAAGAGCGCATCCGCACGGCACTGCTGGCCTCTGGGATTCAATTCCCGTATTGTACCGTCCTTGTCAACCTCTCCCCCGCCGATCGTGTAAAGGATTCGGCCCTGCTCGATCTGCCCATTGCCGTCTGTCTGATGCTGGCCATCGGCGTTCCCGGACTACGGCGGCGCATTGATCGTCAGACTCTCTTTCTCGGAGAACTCTCCCTGACCGGCGAGATCTGCGACCTGCCCGAACTGGCCGCCTGGGCTCTCTGTGGAGCCGATGCCGGATTCAGCCGCGTTTTCTTACCGCTCAGCGCCGGAACTCGCCTGCCGGTCAGCTCTGTAAGCTGGATCGGTGTACGGCATCTGTCTGACATTATCGAAGGCCAGGCAGAGCAGGTCGGCCTGATCCTTGAAACGCTCCCGCGAAGCCTGTCGCCGTTTGAAATCCCAGATCGCATCCTGCGCATGCTCATACTCGCCGCCGCTGGTAAGCACGGACTGCTGTTTGTCGGCCCGCCTGGCTCCGGGAAATCGGTGGCGGCGAGGCTCCTTTACGAACTGTTGCCCGATCCCGACGCGGTCGAAAGACGACGTATCATTAAAAACGGATTGCTCTTTCGCGATATGGATCTTACCGGAACACGTCCGCTACGTCAGCCGCATCACTCCATCACGGTCACGGGCATGGTCGGAGGCGGAACGCCGTTACGTGCCGGCGAGGCAAATCGTGCAAGCGATGGATTACTCCTGCTCGATGAGCTCTCCGAATATGATCGTCAGGTAATCGAGGCGTTACGCGAGCCGCTGGAATCTCATGAAATATCTCACAATCGCGGCGGAAGACCGGGACGCCTGCCTGCCCGATTCTGGCTTGTGGCGACGGCGAATCCCTGTCCCTGCGGTTATTTCAATTCGAAAGGCCGTGTCTGCCACTGCAGCCGCATTCATACAGATAAACGCAAACAGCTTCTGTCGGGGCCGTTTGCCGATCGTATCGATCTGCAGACTGTCTATGAGAAGGGTATGCCGGCGGTCTTGCGCACCGAAGAGGAACTGAATAAGATTCGCAGTCGCATCCTCCAGGCCGTATCGATACAGCGGGCGCGCAACGGATCGGCGTATAATGGCGAGCTTGTCGGGTTAAGCGTCGACGACGTCTGTCTGCTTGCCGATGACAGAGCCGAACGCATCTGGTTGCAGATTCGTGAAGATACGATATCGCGACGTCGTTCCGCAGGGATCAGGAGGCTTGCCAGAACGATTGCCGATCTGGACGAAGCCCCCTGCATTCGTGCAGAAGACCTTCTGGAAGCCAGGAGTTACAGCCTTCCAGAGAATTTCTGGGAGGCTCCTCCACCGCTTGCAGCTCGACTCAGGCCCCGCAGGCGGGCTTAAGAAGAGCTTCCCGGAAAACGCCGTTCAACGCCTTCGTTCTTTCACTTCGCCGCTTACTTCGAAAGAAAGTGCGAAAGCTCCATAGCGATGCGATTGATGGCGTGTTCCATATACCTGTCATCGATTATCTTTCTTTTGAAAGAGGAGATATCTCGATGGTCGTTCGCCGTGATCCCCTGCTTGCGCAGTACTACGGGATCATATCCGAACTCCTCATCAAGGACCTCCCTGTCCTTCTCGAGGGTCTCTTTCATGGTTACTTCCCTGTAACGTTTTTTCCATCCGTGGATGAAGGTACCTTCGACGGAGTTTCCGATTCCTGTGAGTACTTTTGGATTTCACGGCATTGAAAAATTCAAAAGAGCCGTTCGATATGCTCAACCTGCCCGTTTATGATCGATATCAGATCAAATGAGACAGAATATGCCCCTGTATCAAGCGGCGAAGCGGACCCTGTGAGACATAATTCGTCACCGGTGTCGCATTCCGGAGCCGACATACGACTAACCATATCGGCATCAATCACGACTAACCCCTCACCGTCACTCTCCGAAATCGGCGGCAACTCCACTCGAATAGACATAATAGTATTATAGAATCTGTCAGAGCCCATATAGATCACGGCAGCTCTGCGCACCATAGCCTGCCGCTTTCGATTCTGAGTCAGGGCCGGTATGCCCGATTTCCAATCCTTCACTTCGATAAAATGAACGACGCCGTCTTTCAACGTGATCAGATCGACCTCTGTACGTCGGTCGGGCGTCCGATAGTTATGTTCGAGAAGCCTGTGCCCCCGCTCTTGCAGATAGAGCCAGGCCTTTTCTTCGCCGCTATGACGGAACATCCTGTTCCTGCGTTAAAGGGAAATAGAAAACGAATTCTGTAAATTCACCCACGCGGGTGCGAACTGCAAGCGAACCGTTCATACGACGTACGGTACTGTAGACAAGTGCGAGTCCCAGGCCCGTGCCCGGGCTTTCAGGACGATGAGAATAAAAAGGATCGAAGATTCTCGGCTTATTTTCTTCTGCAATGCCCGCGCCGCTATCATAGAAGACAAGGCGTGCATACTCCCCAGGAGGGATATCTACAATGGCCTCGGGAGGGCGTGATTCGAGCAGTGCCCGATCGAGAGCGATTCGAAGAATTTTTTCATCGGTATCTTCGAGAGCCTTCAACGAATTGGAGAAGAGGTTCTGAAGCAATCGTTGGAAGGCTACCCTGTTGCCGATTGTATAAAGCGGCGTATCGGGCAGGCTTCTTTCAAGCCTTATTCTATCAGGTAACTGATTCGTGAAAACATCGAGAAAGTCTCTGATCTCAGCGCCCAGGTTGAGAAGCATGGGACTGAGCTCTTTCTGACGTGAGAACTCCAGCACCTGCCCCGTAATGTCGGCCCCTCTTTCGATGAGACGCCGCTGATTGGCAACAAAGCCTTTCAGGCGCTCTAAAGTTTCCCCTCCGACTCCCAGATTCTCGAATTCCATTTGAATCAAACGGTTGAAATTGGATAACCCCTGCAAGATGTTATTGAAATCGTGAGCGACGCCGCCGGCCATCGATCCGAGCGAGTCCATACGTCTTGACTCTGCCAGCTTATCCTGTAGCCATCGGAACTCCGTAATATCTTCAAGTGCGGTCAGGATATACCTGTTCCCGCCGCCTGCTCCTTTAATGAAAGAGCTCGAAATCAAAACATGCCTTATATTCCCGTCTTTGATGCGTATGCGAGCCTCAAAGGGTTCATAGCGCTCTCCACGCAAAAGCATCTCAAAAAAATGAGTCGCACGCTGTCGGTCTTCGACGATCACAAAATCCAGTAGCTGCTTCGTTAAGAAATCACGCGACCTGTATCCCGTTCTCTGCTCGAACTCCTGATTGGCCGACATGATCTGTCCGTCTTCGTCTCTGAGAAGGATCATAATCGGAGTATGATGGAAGATGCCCGATATCAGAAGGCTCTGTTCCGTAATCACCTTCGACGATTCCATGACATCCGTAATATCGATACCGGTACCGAGCAGCTGTTGCACCTTTCCGAGAGCGCTCCTTTCATAGATCGTTTCTTTGATCTGAAACCACCGTGCCACCCCATCTCGCGATCGCAAGCGAACAACCTGTTCGATTTCTCCTTCCCTCTGCTCCGTCAGGATGGCCGTGCGTGCTTCTACAAACTTCTCTCTGTCTTCCTGCTCCATAATCGAGATCAGAAAATCGCCCGCTTCCAGATCTGCCGAAGTGTACCCGAGGTACGATTCCAGCTGTCGGTTCAGCGACCGCGACCGCCCCTGCTCGACATCGACGACGTAAATCAGAGCCGGCATGGTAGAAAGCAACCTCTCCAATCGCAGGCGAGTCAAATAGAGCTCTTTTCTCAAGTTCGTTTCAATCGTTTCAGGCCGGATGGTTAACAAAACGAATCGAATCCGTTCTGAATCGGCTCCTCTAAGCGGAATGGCATTCATCGAATACCAGAGTCGCCCTCCCTTTGTTTCAAGCCCGATACGAAACTGTACGATATGAGTGCCCGTTCGTAACGCTACAAAGGCCGGATGCTCGGCCTTCGTCAGTATACGGCCGTTGCGATCGCAGTACTGAACACCTTCAGGGTAAATGGAACGTCCCACAGAGGCGATACCATACGCTCCGGTGGACTGCTCGGCAAATGCATTGCCATACAGAATCCTGCCGGAAGGACCGATGACGAGAACCCCTTCCTGCAAGGCATCGAGGGATCCGGCCAGTAAGCGCGCAGCGAAACGCTCTGAAGAGCTAAAGTACTGGCGCATGCGTGCAATGAAGGCTTCGTGCAGCAGGGTTCGGAGCGTTTCTTGAAGAGCGTCGCGATCGCCCGGTCGAAAGACTCCGTCCCCGGCCAGAAAAGGCAGAATGGGCCCTTTCTCACAATAAACGACGAGCCGAGGACGCTGATCGGCCGTTAGCAACCGCTGCCATTCCGATTCCGTGAAGGCGCCGGCCGATTCACTGTCGACGAAAACCAGAAGATTCCGTCGTGAGAACCGTTTCAGAAAATCTTCGGGCGAATGCGACGAACAGCGTATGCCGAATCCGATGGATTTGATAAATCCGGCTAACTCCGGAGACCGGTGTTCGGGAGATATGTAGTGCAGCTCATACAGCATCGACAGATTTCAGCTCGACCTCGAAATTAACCAGCAGGTCGCTCATCTCTCGGTTGAGGTGATTCTTGACATTGTAAGCCGTTATCGAACCGCCCATGCGACGCAGTATCCGGTCGACGAGCGTCAGTCCGAGGCCAAAATCATGCGTGCCGTATTCCTCGAAAACGTGCTTTGACATTCGGTAAAAAGGATCGAAGATGATGTTCTGATACTCGGATGGTATTCCGCGATGTCCGAACTGATCTTCGACGGGGCTGTTCAACACCGATACGCGAATACCGTGTTCGGCCATCTGGAAGGTAACATAGATCTCTGACGAAGGAACGGAAAACTTCATGGCATTCACAAGCAATTCGCGGAACACCTTTTCCGTGAGATTCAGGTCGATGGCAAGCGGCAGGGACTCGGGCACATAGCCCCGCTCTCCGACGATGATCCTCTGAGATTGGATTCGAGTTAGGTTTCTCAGGTCTTTTACTAACGCTTCAAGGGAGCTGTGTAGCACGGCGGCGCTCACCGGTGTCTGCGAAATGGGCGCTATCTCAATGCCGTCGATCTCCTCAAAAAGCTCTATGATGCTGGTCGCCGCTTTTGCATTCGAGAACACAAGCTGCATGAGATCGGGATCGATGAGGTATCCGCCATCTACCTGTTTCGCCTGCTGCTCGATGATCTTGATCAGTGAAAGCAGAGCTCCGAATCCGCCGCCCTGACTGAAAGAGGTCTTGATATTGTGAATGATGGTAGAATCGACCTTATCCTGGCTTCGCTTGAGCAACTGCTCCTTTCGAAAGTTCCAGTTCAACTGCTGCTGCAATCGCAGCTCTTTTTCGCGCTCGAGGTTTTTCTTCACCTCTCGCAGGCTGTCGTATTCGCCGGCCTTGCGAATACGATGCAGCAGCTCATCGAACCCATATGGTTTGATCACGTAATCATAGACGCCCTGCTTGATGAACTGAATCACGCGATCGACGTCGCCGACGACGGATTGAATCAAAATGACCGGAGGATCGGGTCGACTGAGAAGCTGTGCGATCAGCTGATCGCCCGTCATGACGGGCATGCGCAGATCGGTGAGAACGATGCGGAACGGCTCGGCCTGTTCGGCTTCGGCATTATAAACTTCAAGAGCCTCGCGCCCGTTGCGGGCCGTTACGACTTCAAAACCGCTTGAAGTGAGGAAGGCCGAAAGGGATTCGAGATTCAATTCCTCGTCATCGACCAGAAGCAGCCTTCCGGCTTTTTTTGTATTCATTGCTCCGGATCTTCCGGCAGGATGTCAGATCTCGTCAACGATATTCACGCCCATCTCAGCCGACGTAAGCGCCCTCACGATGTACACGGACGACTTTTCATTCAGATCAAGAAAATCAAGCGTATCGACTGCCTTACCATCCGCCGTGCGCAGAATGCGAACAAGAGGACGCAGCGGCTTCTCGGGCGAACATCCAAGCACAAGCCCCTTCTCTCCCGTCGAGATCTCAACGAGCGACCCGGTGGGATAAATACTGACGGCCCCCAGAAACGAACGTAGCAGAATCGGATCAAAACGTCCTGCCTCGGCGCCCAGAATAACGCGCATGGCATCATAGGGCACCATGCCTGTTCGATGATAGCGGTCTTCGAGAAGAGCGGTGAAGCGATCGCAGATGGCGGCGATACGCGCAAGCAGATCGATCTGGTTCTCTCTCAGCCCGCGCGGATAACCACTGCCGTCATAATTCTCATGATGCTGCAGGGCGATCACGGCCAGCGACGTCTTCACATAGGCGTCGTTTACCAGAACCTTGTAACCGGTAAGAGGATGCGAGCGCAGACTCTTCCAGTCTTCGGGATTCGGCGAGGTCGGGCTGCGCCGGATCGATTCGGGCACAAAAAACATGCCGACGTCCATGAGAAGCATGCCGAAGAAGAGCTCCTGCACGCGAGGACGGCTGAGATTCATCGCCCTGCCGAGATGAGCGCCGAACACGGAGGCCCGTACCGCATGATGAATGATCGGATTATCTGAAATTACAAGATTCTGCAATACGAGCAGATAATACGGCACCTGAAAGATACTCGTGACGATCTTCTGCGATTGTTCGATGATTTCGTGGTTATTGAAGATCTTGCGCTCGATCAGCGAACGCATATTCGCTTTGAGAATGTCGCCGGTGGCGACAAGATCGTTGCGCACCGTCGTCCAGTTCTTTCGTAAAACGTCGTATTCGTTGTGCAGTCGAATGGATTCGGTATCGGCCGTACGCACAGGGGCCGGAGCCTCGGCTTCGACCGCCTTGCCCTCTGTATGAACCTCGTTGATCCCCCATTTCAGGAGCTTTTCGATATCGCTCGACTTGATGGGCTCGTTGGCCCGGACAAAGAGGTTCTCCCGGTCAATAAAGACCGGACTGTCGAAAACCATTCCTGGCTTGATTTCATGTAACTGAATCGACTTCATGCACTCTCTCCGACCTGCGTCGGAGGAGATCACCGACGCAAACCGTTCTGAATCAGAAAAACAAAAACATCGGCTACGGCCCTGTACAGATTATCGGGAATTTCCCTCCCTGTTTTCAGTTGTTCGAGAAGAAGTACGAGCTCGGGCTCGGCCACAACCGGGATTCCGCTCCGTTTTGCCTCATGAAGCATACGGTAGGCGAGCTCGTCACGGCCTTTTGCCACGACGACCGGTGCGCGATCCTCTTCTCTGTAGCGCAATGCGACGGCCCTTTTCATGCCTGTCGCTCCATGCTGATAAGACGCCCGTTTCTGTAGATTTCTTCGATTCCATACTCTTTCAGTCGTAAAAGCAGCTCGAAAAAGGCCTTTCCTTCCTCTAATAAGGGACCATTCCACTCAAGGCTCATACGCCTGAAATCGGTATCGTTCGCCCGAAAGACAAGCACCGATTCCTGCCAGCGCACTGTTAAAAAAGGCAGATGAGAGCCTCGCCGCTGCTTCTCTCGCCTTTCCTTCTCGCTGATCTTCTCTTCAAAAAAAAGAATCTCCGGCGCTTCCGAGAGAGAAGGCAGCAGATCTACGTCGATGCGCACGCCCTCATACGCCGGTGTCTCGGGCCGGGACGCCGGGACGCTACCCGTCGAAACATGCAGATCAGTGCGGGCCACCTCTACAGAAGCCGAGCCGGAGCCGAGAGGCGCGCGAATGCCCGGATCAGACGCCTTTGCTGAGCGCCGTTCAGGCCCATGCGATAGAGCGCCTGCTCGGGCCCCCGTGGAGCCGGGCGTGGATGGAGCCTCAGCCTTGCGTTCAAAGCCTTGGAGAGGGTTCTGCATCCGGATCAGATGCTGGAGTAGCTGGGAGATCACCCTTTTGTTTACGGCGAATCGTCGAAAAGAGATAACTGCGAACCGTAGCTTTTTCGATGCACGGGAGCGAGACCGAGGCGCGCCATCGAACGGCGATGCAGCTCTGTGCCGTAGCCTTTATGCACGGCAAATCCGTAGCCAGGAAAGATGCGATCGAACCGGTCCATGCGGCGATCGCGCAGAACCTTCGCAAGGATCGAGGCGGCGGCAATGCTGGCGATGCGCGAATCGCCTTTGATCTCGGTGCGCACGGCCCTGACGGCAGGCTCGGCGGGCAGACGATGAAATCGGTAATTGCCATCGACCAGAAGCGTGAGCCCGCCCTGATCGGCCGACCATTCGGCCCGTCCCGTTCCGAGAGCCTTCGCCGCCCTGCGCACCAGCACAATCATGGCCTGCTCCGTCGCCGGATTGATACCCATACGATCAACGACCCTGGACGACATCATCACACACGAGGCAAAAGCAGCGAAACGGTAGACTTCAGGCAGAAGGCGCTCACGCGCTGCGGGAGAAAGTTTCTTAGAGTCGTCGAGAGCGGACAGGAAGCGGGCCTCATCGGAATCGGGTGCAGACGCGAAAAAGGCCGGTGGAAACACCACCAGCCCCACGGAAACAGGCCCGGCCAGAGCGCCACGCCCGGCCTCGTCAAGCCCCGCTACAGGACTCTCAAGACCGGCTTCGATCGGCTCAAAGCGACCCACTTATTTGCGAAATGCTTCTTTAATGCGGCCGGCCTTTCCAGACAGACCACGCAGATAGAACAGCTTCGCGCGACGAACCTTGCCTTTACGCTTCACGTCGATCTTAGCGATCCACGGAGAATGGTAGGGGAATGTTCGCTCGACGCCGACATCATGAGCGATACGACGTACGGTAAACGTGCGGTTATAGGACTCACCGCGAATAGAGATAACAGTGCCTTCGTAAAGCTGTACGCGCTCTTTGTCGCCTTCTTTGATGCGGTAGTGGATGCTTACCGTATCGCCCGGTCCGAAATCGGCCCAGGACTTCTCTGCAAACATCGGAGACTTCGTGACCTGCAGCTTGCGTCCGTTGACAAAGATATTCATCATCTCTGCCGGAGCTGCTTTCTCTTCAGTTGCTTCCGGAGTTTCTACTGCCTGTTCCTGTTCGGTGCTCATAACTTCCTCGATTCCTTGTTCGTTCCAGTCTCTGTTCCATCCTCCACTTCCGCACCTCGCCATGATGCCCGGAAAGCAGGATCTCAGGAACCTTCCATCCCATAAAGTCCGCCGGTCGACTGTACTGCGGATACTCCAGCAGCTGCCCCGGCCCGGCCTTCGCCGTATCTATATCTTCACCTTGCTCACCGTTCGAGTCGCTATCGGGCACTGCCTCGAAGCTCTCCTCGTCGGCGCTTTCCATCTTGCCCATGAAGCCCGGCACCAAACGTGATACCGCTTCGATGAGACAGAGTGCCGCCGGATCTCCCGAGTTCAGGATGAAGTCGCCCAGCGACACCTCCCGATCTACGAGGTATTCGGCCACCCTCTGATCGACTCCTTCGTAGAAGCCGCAGATCAGCGTAAACCCACCCGTAACGCCGTCATCTGCCCTCTCTTTTCGATTGCCAGATGAGGCCTCGTCAAAGAGCGTTCGCACAAGGGACTGATTCAGCCTCTCTCCTGACGGAGTGAGAAGAATCACCGGCAGCTTCACAGGAAGAGATTGCAATGCCCGATAAATGGGACCGACCTGGAGAATCATTCCGGGCCCGCCGCCGTACGGTGCATCGTCCACCCTGCCCTTTCGTTCGGGATCTGCAAAATCCCTCAGCTGCACAGGGCGTATAGAGATCAATTTTTTCTGAATCGCCTTTGCAGGCAAGCCAGAATTGAAGAAGATCTCATATCGCTCTGGAAAAAGGGTTATGATCTGGAATAAGAGCATCTATAGCCTTCAGGTTCATCGCTTCATCAAAAGGTTCATCCGAAACATCCTAAAGCAAGACATCCGATGCAGGGACTCCTTACAGGAAATCCTCGAAGCCCGGAACGATGCATTCGCCGCTTTCAAGGTCGAGCTTCACATGCTCGTCATGCAGGGGCAGATAGAGAGATTCGCCGTTATCCTCTCGCCGAACAATCAGGATGCCATGGGCGCTTGTTTCCATGTAATCGCTGATAACGGCCACCGTTTCCCCGCCCGGCGTGCGTCGTACAGGCAGGCCTTTTATCTTATAGAAGTAAAGCTCACCGGTCTTCTCAAGCAGGCGCCGATCGATGCAGAGCCAGGCTCCGACGGGGTCGGTCGGTTGAAAGAGCTGAATGCGGACGACGACCTCATGCTTGCGCTGCCGGATCTCAGTTACTCCCACAGGCTGAAAACGTCCGGCCCGTGGGCCATCAAAAGACGGCGACAGATCGTCAAAGCTGCCCGAAACGGCCTTATGCGCGGGAAAGAAAAGCTGCGCCTCAAACGGCGGCGCAAGCTCAGCCAGAGCCGAGCCGTGTGCCGTGCAGATCAGAAGCGAATCTGAAGACAGGAATTCCTTCACCCTGGCGATTGCCAGGGCCTGAACAGGATCAATCGACGATTTCAACGACGTAGTTTACGCCGGAACGGCTACCCATCGCAGATACGAGGGTGCGGATCGAACGAGCCACACTGCCGTTCTTGCCGATGATCTTGCCCACATCGTCAGAATCGACGCGGATCTCGATCACCGTCTCTTCTGATCCCGGGATCTCAGAGATTTTCAGCGATTCTGGCTTGCTGATAAGGTTCTGGCAGACAAACGAGATCAGCCCCTGAGGGCTGACCAGTTCTGCGGGCATTTCATCCCTGCTCATATTCAGGCTCCGGCTTTTTTGCCTTTATGGGTTTTCTCGCCGGCCTGAGCCTTCAGCTCCACGCCGTTTTTCTTCAGAAGCGAGGCAACGGTATCGCTGGGAACCGCTCCCTTCTGAATCCACGTCTGGATCTTCTCTTTCTCAAGGCGAACCGGCTCTTTAGCGCTGAGCGGATCGTACAGACCGACGATTTCAACAAAACGTCCGTCACGACGGTCCCGAACGTTGGCCACTACAATACGATAAAAAGGCCGCTTTTTAGTTCCATATCTCTGGAGTCTCAGTTTTACCACAGAGGCACTTTTTTGCGAATGAAATCCATGTCAAATAAAAGAATGATCGGGAAAAGGACAGAAGGCCGAGCCCTCTCCCATCAAGCACAGAAAAAACGGTTGACAGAACGACAAAAGTCGCCTTGTGTAGGGAAAAAAGTCGGAGGCTCGCAATGTCAACAGCAACGGCTGAAAAGCTGCTCGGAGGCCAGAGAACACTCGGCCATAAGATCCAGACGGACAGAGATCGCTACGAGGTTTCACAGAACGGGCTTCCTAAAAAGGTCCTCGTGCATTTTGCCGCAAACGTGGATCTCTCAATGCGGTTCATGGCTTATCTTCTGAATATCAATGAACGCACCATACAGCGAAAAAAGGACTTCGATTTGCTTGATGGGACGACAAGCGAGCAGCTGCTCGCCATTGCAGAGGTCTACGCCCGGGCTGCCGATGTACTCGGCTCGCTGGAAAGCTGCCAGAAATGGCTGAACACAGAGAACCGCGCGCTCGGTAACGAAAAGCCGATCGTCATGCTGAAATCTCGCTTCGGCGCTCAGATGATCCTCGACCTGCTCGGTCGTATGGAGCACGGCATCGTTTCATAATGAAAGTGTTTCGTATCGCTCGCAAGGCCTTCATTGAAGATCTGACGGGAGAAGGGGCTCGCCTTTACGGTGGACGGTGGAACAGAAAAGGAAGTCCCGTGGTCTATACGTCGGGCAGTCGCTCGCTTGCCGTGCTTGAGTATCTCGTTCATACAAGCCTTACGCTTCTGCCCGATGACCTGTGTATGGCTGAGATTGAAGTCCCTGATACTGTAGATATTCTTGAAACGATAGCGGTACCCGATCTTCCAGAGGGCTGGCGCAGAACGCCCTCCCCCTACGCACTGGCCGATCTGGGCGAGCAGTGGCGAAAGCAAAGGAGCACCCTCTTGCTTCGCGTACCTTCGGCCGTGATACCCGAAGAATGGAACTATGTTATCAACCCGCAGCATCCGGCGATTGCAGAGGTCCGGCTGCTGAAGATCGAAGAGAAACCGCTCGATCTACGCCTTGCGTAAGGCGGCGATGTTCTCTTTGATTCTTTCAGGAGTACCACCCGAGAAGACGGCCGAACCGGCAACGATCATATCGGCGCCGGCGTCCAGAACAGATCGAATATTAGCAGAAGTGATACCGCCATCGACCTCGATGGTGATGGGACGGCCGCCAATGCGTCGTTTCAATTCGCGAATCTTATCCAGCGCAAGCGGTAGAAAGCTCTGTCCGTAGAAGCCGGGTTCGACGCTCATAATCAGAACAAGATCGATATGATCGAGCAGATGATCGAGCGTGGAAAGCGACGTGGCGGGGTTAAGCGACACGCCTGCTCTGATGCCCTGCTTGCGTATCTCGCCGGCAAGGCGCACGCCGAAAGCAGTCGTCTCGACGTGAAAGGTGATGTTAGCCGGCTTGATGTCGAAGTATTTCGGCACCTCGGCCTCGGGATTCGTCACCATCAGGTGAACGTCAAGCGGAATGGACGTATGCTTCGCAATCGTCTTCGTGTACATCTCGCCGAACGACAGTGTCGGCACGAAGTGCCCGTCCATCACATCCATGTGCAGGAAGTCCACCTGTCCTTCAAGGACGGGCAGCATGGATTTCAGATCGGTCATATCGGCGGCAAGGATGGAAGGAGAAAGAAGCATGGTATCCTCAAACTATAAAATAGAGAAGGCAGCCTGAGCTGCCTTCTTTTTAACCGGGGTATTCCGGAGTGAATTTCTTTTTGTAAACGACGTCTCCGCCGCAGCTTACCTCAAGGCGGCGCTCGCCGATGCGAAAGAAGACGAGCTTCAGCTCTTCAACGACGCCGGGGCTTTTCCAGACAAGGCGGCGATCTTCTTCATCGTTCGGATTAACAAGAGAGGCCTCGCAGTTCTGCGCCGGACCGATATCTTTCGAGATAGATTCGAATCCTTCGTTAAAGCGTTCAGAGGGCTCACGATAGAGGACCTTCAGCTCATAACGATTGTTCGTAAAGGTGATGTCGGTTACCTGTCCGCTTTTCGAGTCGTCTTTTGTCGGCTCAACCGAAACGATCTGATAATCGACGCCGGCCTTCATGAAATAGCCCGAAACGACGTCAATGCGCACGTTCTTCAGTTCAGAAACGGGAAGCGACGTTTTGCTTTCGAAAACCTTCTTCACTTCTTCTTTCTTCGACGAAATCAGGAGGTCGACGGTCGAATCGGGAAGCACCTTCGAGCCGCCCGGCGGGAACTGTTCCATGACGGTTCCATCGGGCATGCTTTCGTCGTAGACATAGGTTACGACGCCAGGGCGTAGCGAGAAGACCTGATCTTCGTAAGTCATCTGCTTTAATGAAGAGAGCACCGTTGCAAACGGAGCGCCTTTAAAATCAGGCATATCAAGGATGGCTCGATAGGCGTTTACGGTCAGCAGCAGCTTGTCGCGGCTGTGAACGGTCTCACCGGGCATGATGCTCTGCGTGAGGATAATGCCCTCGGGACGGTCGGGAAAATACTCTCGATCGAGTTCAATGCGCAGATTCATGCGAGCGAGTTCGTTATGGACGTCGGTGTAGTAGCTACCGCTCACATTCGGCATCGTCCATACGCCCGTGCTTTCATTACGCAGCGAGAATACGGTAAGGGCCATGACCAGGAACAACGCTCCGGCCAGGAAAAACAGGAGAGCATAGCGCACGGCCAGCTTGATCCATTCTTTTTTCTGCTCTGTCATACAATTTGCTTTGCATCCGGAGCTCCGTCGAAACGGGAGCCGTCGGCAAGAACGCTTCCGTTCAGGAAGTCATGCGCCGGCATCCGCTTGCGTCCAGAGAGCTGGAGTTCTAAGATTTCAAGAAATCCGGAGCCTGTTCTGGCTAAAAGCCTTTTTTTACCGGACTGCTTTGCCACGCAGATCGTGCCGGGAAGCAAGGCGTGCCGTGACGCTGCATCAACCGACGGGAATAATGCGGCAATGTCTTCATCTGATAAAAGAGCGCTGCGATGCAGCAGAATAAGATCGCCTTTTTCGGTGATTGTGCGGGCCTGCGGAGCCGGGTTCATTCCGCGAATCTGATTGTGGATCTTCTCTGAGGCATCGGACCATGAGATAAAGGCATCGTCAGGACGCAGCTTGCTGCAATACGTAGCCTGCGCCTCGTCCTGGGGTCGGGCCGCCGCGATCAGATCGTCGATGCGGCGCAAAGAATCGATCACAAGCTGCACTCCGGACGGAATCATGCGCTCAAAGAGCTCGCCCGAAGTTTCCCTGCCGTCGACGGCTATCTCTACGGTGGAAAGAATATCGCCTGCATCCATGCGCTCGCCAAGACGTTGCAGCGTCCAGCCCGTCGTCGTCAGGCCCTGTAGTATTGCGCTCTGTACCGGCGAGGCTCCGCGGAGGGCTGGCAGAAGCGAGCCGTGCAGATTGACGGAGCCAAGTCGGGGTGCCTCGAAGATCGCTTTTGGAATAATGGATCCGTAGGCGAAGACGACGGCAAGGTCGGCGTCAAAGGCCTTGAGTTCCTGAAAGGCCTGCTGACCTGCCTCCCCTTTAAGCGACTCAAATCGAAAAAGCGGCAGGCCGGCCTCAAGCGCCCGACTCGAAACCGGCGTCGGAACGGGCTGCGACGAACGGCCTTTCGGGCGATCGGGGTTGCTGATCACCGCGCAAATCTGATGTTCGCCGTCGCCGATCAGTCGATTTAGCAGTTGCGCCGAGATTTCAGGGGAGCCAAAATAGAGCAGTTTCATGCGAGGGTTCAGATCATGCCTGCCCTGCCGGGGGTCAAGGAATTGGAAGGCTTTTCAGATGACAGTTCGTCGTCCGATGCAAATGCAGTCCTGTGAATCCGTCGATTGCCCTCTTGATCATCTCGTTTGTGCTCGGTATCGTCATGGCGCGATCGGGACGCTTTCCCGTTCAGACGCCGTCGGTGCTCGGCGGTTATATCATCCACGTTCCGCTGCCCGCTCTTGCCCTTCTGCATATCCATAATCTATCGGTGAAGCCCGAGCTCATAGCGCCGGCGACGATGCCGTGGATTCTCTTTGCCCTTGGCGCCGCTCTGTTTCTCGTTCTGTATCGCATGAACGTCATCGACCGAGCCACAGCCGGATGTCTGATTCTGACGGCAGGCCTCGGCAATACCTCGTTCGTCGGACTGCCGATGATCGAGGCCTACTACGGGAAAGAAGCCCTGGGCATCGGCATCATCGCCGACCAGGCCGGCACGTTCCTGATGCTTTCCACAGGCGGCATCTTTCTGGCGGCAAAGCTCTCGGCCCGCGCCGAAGGCGAGAAGACGCCTGGCGCCATAGACATTGCCCGTCGCATCCTGACCTTTCCGCCTTTTATCGCTCTGCTCGCCGCCATCCTGCTTCGTCCGGTGGTCTACCCGGAATGGATCACGACCGTTCTTGAAAAGCTCGGCGCCACGCTCACCCCGGTCGCCCTCGTCGCCGTCGGATTTCAGGTGAAGCTCAGCGATTTGAAAGGAAGAATGAAGCCTTTAAGCATCGGTCTCTTCTATAAACTTGCAATCGCACCGGCCATCATCGCAGCGCTTTATCTACCGACGCTTGCCGACGGCATGATATCGAGGGTTACGGTGTTCGAGGCGGCGATGGGGCCGATGATAACGGGCGGCATCGTCGCCATGGAGCAGGATCTGAATCGTCCGCTGGCCTCGCTGATGCTTGCCGTCGGCATCGCCCTCTCCTTTCTTACGTTACCGCTCTGGTATCTGTTCATGCAATAGAACCGGGCGATGCTTGATCGGCCTGCACTTACAGACAGGCCGGTCGAGCGGCAATTCTTTTCCGGATTGGAAGCAAAGGCACGTCCCATTTTATGACGAGAAGGTTCGCCGCTCAAGCAGGATTGTAACAGGACTGTGAATGGAACATAGAGATACAGGCCAGCTTCACGGGATTCGTGTGCTTCTCGTCGATGATAGCGAGCTCGTTATTTATCTTGTCGAAAGGCAGCTGAAGAAATGGGGAGTCGATCTCACCGTCGCCCATGACGGGCTCGAAGGCGTTCATAGAGCTGCGGGCGGCCATTTTGATCTCGTGCTGATGGACGTCAATCTTCCGGGCATGGACGGAACAACAGCGGCGCTTGAGATTCAGAAGTTCCGCTCGACCTTGCCCATCATCGCCATAACGGGAGACGATGAAGCGCCCTCAGTTTTTGTTGCCCACGTACGCAAGCCCGTACAGGCTGCCGACCTTTACATGAAGATGGTGAAGGCCATCAGTCCCTGAGACGTATAGCGGTCTCAACAATTCTGAATTGCCTGACTGATCTCTGTCGTTAAGATCCGATCCATGCAGGGAACAGGATTTACTTTTCATTCTTATTCTTGACATACTCTATTTTGAGCGTCATTCTGTCTGTATGGCCCGTAAAGATACAGCGCCGGCCTCGCGCGACGAAGCGGATCTCTTCTTCACCCTCTTCGAGCAGGCCCATGACGGCATCTTCATTTCAGAACCGGGCGGCTACTACGTCGACGTCAATCCGTCCGGATGCGCCATGCTCGGTTACACACGAGAAGAGCTTCTGCAATTGCGCCCCATCGACCTCATTGCGCCCGATGAACTTGTGACAAAACCTATCCGAACCGCCGCTATGGCAGCAGGCAAGCCCGTCATCGTCGAAAGGCATCTGCTTCGAAAAGATGGATCCATTATCACCGTCGAGATCAATGGACAGCAGCTGCCCGACGGCCGATGGCTGGGCGTCGTTCGCGATCTTACCAAGCGAAGGCGCCAGGAAAACGAAATTCGCGACATACAGACGCGATTGATCACGACGCTCGATCACCTGATGGAAGGCTGTCAGGTCATCGGTCCGGACTGGCGTTATCTATATGTGAACGACACGGTGGCCCGTCAGGCCCGCAAAACCAAAGACGAACTGATCGGCTTTCAGATGTTTCAGGTCTTTCCTGGATTCGAAAAGACATCGGTCTTTGCGACTTTAGAACGATGCATGAAAGAGAGAACCACCGATCGACTCGTCAATCGCTTCGAATATGCGGACGGCAGCGCCGGCTGGTTTGAGTTGAGCATCGAGCCCGTTCCCGAGGGTCTCTTTATTCTCTCAGCCGATATTACCGAAAGACGGCAGTCCGAAGAGGCGATCCAGCGCATGAACGCCGAGCTTGAGATAACCGTGCAGAGAAGGACGGCCGATCTCAGCGATCTGTATAACAACGCTCCGTGCGGTTATCACTCTCTCGACAGTAACGGACTTTATTTGCGCGTCAACGATACGGAATTAGACTGGCTCGGTTATACAAGAGAGGAGATGATCGGAAAAATCAGGGCCCAGGAGTTGCTTACCGAAGAGAGCCAGCGGGTTTTCGCTTATAGTTTTCCACGATTTAAAGAGAACGGATTCGTGAACGACCTTGAGCTCGACTTTATTCGCAAGAATGGCAGCGTTCTTCCCGTCCTTCTCAGTTCGACGGCCATCTATGACGATAAAGGACGATTCATCATGAGCCGATCGACGATGATGAATCATTCCGAAGCGAGACGCATCGCAAAACAGCTGCGCGATTCAAACGAAGAGCTCGAAGCATTCGCCTATTCCGTCTCGCATGACCTGAAGGCTCCTCTGCGCAGCATCGACGCCTGGGCCAATCTACTCGCTCAGGAAATGGGCGACCGTTGCAGCGAAACAGCGCAAAAAATGCTGAGGCGCATCCACACCGACGTCGAGCACATGTCAGAGCTGATAGGAGCTCTGCTTCAGCTTTCAAGACTGACACGGACCGACATGACGATCGCACCGGTTAACATGCATTCCCTGGCCCATGCCATCTTCAAGCGCATGCTCGAAGACGTACCCGATCGGGCCGATCGCATCGAATGGTCGGTCGACGAAGGCCTTGCCTGCGAGGCCGATGCGCGGCTGCTTGAAATCGCTCTGACCAACCTGATCGAGAACGCGGTGAAATACACAGCCGGTAAAGAAAAGGCCGTGATCCACCTGACCGGCTTCGAAGAGCTCGGCCGACAGTGGTTCCGTATAACCGACAACGGCGCCGGCTTCGACGAGAAATATGCGCAGAATCTGTTCAAACCGTTTCAGCGTCTTCATCCGGCCTCGGAATTCCCCGGCACCGGCATCGGTCTTGCCACCGTGCGTCGTATTATGCACCGGCACGGCGGCGAGATTCGGGCAAGCGCAAAGCCCGGCGAAGGGGCCTGCTTCGAGTTCACGTTGACGGCCGGGGATTAGGCGGTACTCGATTGGATTTTTTCGATTTCCATGCTTGACGTTTAGGCGAACCATTCAGACGTGAGAAAAAACGTCCGGATGATAACCATGTCCATCAAAGCCTCCCTCCATCACAGTACCGTCTACGCCTACGACCGCCCCATCCTGCTCTCGCCGCAGCTCATCCGCCTGCGGCCCGCCCCGCATACAAGAACGGGCATTCTGTCATATTCGCTCAAAATATCGCCTGAACCGCACTTCTTCCACTGGGTTCAGGACCCTTACGGCAACTTTCAGGCGCGCGTCAATTTTCCCGATCGGATCAAGCGTTTTGAGATTACGATGGACCTCATTGCCGATATGACCGTCGTCAATCCTTTTGACTTCTTCATCGAGGAATACGCCACGCATTTTCCCTTCGCCTACACCGCCGAACTGCAAGACGAGCTGGCTCCTTATCTGAAACTTCAAGATTCCTCTCCTTCTCTCGATCAATGGATGCAGGACTGGCATGAGAAGGCTCGCACAGCCGTTCGCGCAGCTGACGACGACGAACAACGCCCCCAATCGGTCGATTATCTCGTTGAATTGAACCGGCATGTGCAGCAGCAGATCGGTTACGTCGTACGCATGGAGCCTGGAGTTCAGACACCTGCACAAACGCTTGAACTTAAAAAAGGCTCATGCAGGGATTCCGCCTGGCTGCTTGTGCAGGCTCTGCGCCGTCTGGGTTTAGCCGCCCGTTTCGCCTCGGGATATCTGATCCAATTAAAGGCCGACGAAAAGCCGCTCGAAGGTCCGGCTGGCCCGGAGGCTGACTTCACCGATCTGCATGCCTGGGCCGAGGTTTATCTTCCCGGCGCCGGATGGATCGGCCTTGATCCGACGTCGGGACTGTTAACGGGTGAAGGGCATATACCGCTTGCCTGCACGCCCGATCCTGGTTCGGCCGCTCCGGTGAGCGGGTTCTCAGAGCCCTGCGAAACTGAGTTTCATTTTGAGATGAACGTAGCCCGCCTGCCTGAGACGCCGCGCAGCACAAGGCCCTACGACGATGCCACCTATGAGGCGCTTCTCGCATGCGGAGAGATCGTTGAAGCGAATCTGCAGAGCGAAGGGGTGCGCCTCACGATGGGAGGCGAGCCGACCTTTGTCAGTGTGCACAACGGCGATGCTCCGGAATGGACTATAGAGGCGCTCGGTGAAGAGAAGCGTAGCAAGGCCGACGCCTTACTGCGCCGGTTAAAACGTCGCTTTGCCGACACCGGCCTGCTCTTTCACGGACAGGGCAAATGGTATCCCGGCGAACCGCTTCCACGATGGGCCTATGCCTGTATCTTTCGCAAAGACGGACAGCCTGTCTGGCACGATGACTCGCTCTTTGCGTCGCTGAGCGAGCCGGGTTCGTCGACGATCGAAGATGCCGAACGCTTCTTACGTGTGTTAACCGCTGAGCTGGGCGTCGGCGGCGAACACGTCTTTCCCGCATACGAAGACACCTACTATTATCTATGGAAGGAACGTCGATTGCCGGCAAACGTCGATCCGTTTGATTTTGACCTCACAAAGGATGCGGAGCTAAAACGAATCGCCGACGTTCTTGCACAACCCGATCGCATCACGGGTTATGCGCTCCCTCTTCGCTCCATCGACAATGGCTGGATGACGGGCCGGTGGGTCTTTCGCCGCGAGCGCATCTACCTGCTACCCGGCGATTCACCGATGGGATTCCGCCTGCCGCTCGATGGCCTGACGCCGATCAAAGAAGACTCGGTGCAGCAGGCCGAGCTCAGTCCGATGGATCCGCGCATGCAGATGCCTCTAGCTCCGTTTCGACCCGCTTCGGCTGATACAGGAAGCCCGACTGGCTCTACAGGCGACGCAGAGGATGCAGGATATGTTCAGAGCGGTGTCGATACGACCGAGGCGACGAATCCGGCAGGATGGAACCAGGACTTGCTTCGCACGGCGCTCTGTGTCGAGCCTCGGGACGGCCGACTGCATATCTTTCTGCCTCCGCTCAGCTATGCAGAGCCTTTTCTCGATCTCGTCGCCTCGATAGAAAGAGCGGCGAAAGCGTCGAACGTGAGGGTCCTTCTCGAAGGCTATCTGTGCGACGATCCGCGTCTGAATTCATTTCGCATTACGCCCGACCCCGGAGTGCTCGAGGTGAACCTGCATCCGTCGGCGAACTGGCAGGAGCTGCAATTTAAGAACGACGTACTGCATGACGAGGCTCGTTCCGTCGGCCTCGCCGCTGAGAAGTTCTTGCTCGACGGTCGTCATACGAGCACAGGAGGCGGCAATCACATCACGTTAGGCGCCGAGTATGCGGCCGACTCGCCGTTCTTTCGTCGTCCCGATCTTCTGCCTTCGATGATTCGCTTTTTCCAGAATCATCCGTCGCTTTCGTATCTTTTCAGCGGACTGTTTCTCGGTCCGACCAGCCAGCATCCGCGAGTCGACGAGGCTCGCATCGAGAATCTTTTCGAACTTGAAACGGCGCTTCAACAGATTCATGCCGGGACGCAGCCCTGGAACATCGACCGCATCCTGCGACATCATCTGACCGACATGACGGGCAATACGCATCGCACGGAGTTCTCGATCGATAAGCTGCATGCGGCCGGAACGTTAGCCGGACGCCAGGGACTCGTCGAGCTGCGCGCCTTTGAAATGCCTCCCCACCGGCGTATGGTGATGGCACAGGCGCTGCTTGTACGGGCGCTTGTGCTGGAGTTCTGGAAAGAGCCGTATACGCGGCCGCTGATCCCTTATGGAACGGCGCTTCAGGATCGCTATCTTCTACCACATTACGTATGGAAGGATTTTCAAGACGTGCTTGCGTCGCTTAAACATACGGCCCTTCGCCCGGAATGGTTCGCTCCGTTTTTCGAGTTTCGTTTTCCGCTCATCGGTCAGATCACCTATGATGACGTTCAGATCGAACTGCGCAACGCACTCGAGGTCTGGCATGTGCTCGGCGAAGAGGCGACTGCAGGCGGCACGGCGCGATTTGTAGATTCCTCGGTCGAGCGCATTCAGGCGCGCGTCGAAGGCCTGATTCAAGGCCGCCATGTGCTCACCTGTAACGGACGCATGGTGCCGCTTCGAGAGACGGGCCGCAATCACGAAGCCGTCGCCGGCATTCGCTTCAAGGCATGGAATCCTCCGTCGGCGTTGCATCCGACGATCGACGTACATGCGCCGCTTGTCTTTGATCTCTATGACACCTACGCTGAACGATCTCTCGGGGGCTGCACGTATTTTGTAGGACACCCTGGAGGACGGAATCCGACGACCTTTCCTGTTAACGCTCAAGAAGCCGAGGCGAGACGAAAGGCGCGCTTCTGGACGATTGGCCAATCCGGCGCTTATAAAGTACAGGCCGCGAAAAGTGACGACGCCTTTCCGCATACGCTTGATCTGCGCCGTCCGCCTCAATGGTGACTTAACCGGTGCACCGAACCGGACAATAGGTTAACCGCAGAGGGCGCAGAGAACACAGAGGGGAACAAAGGGGCAGAGAGAAGGCGGGAAAGTCATTCAGCTCGGCGGAGGGGATGTGGGTGGCATGGTGGCGCAGAATGAAGTATAGGATGCCACTGCGGGCGCAATTTTTGCTTGACAGGTGAGCGTAAGGGCGGGATCAGACGTGATGGCTAATAATAGCCGGATGATTTTGTTTGACAGAATGGGGGATGGATGGTAATAGAGAACCAAAAGCGAACAGGGACGTTTTTTGGTTCTCTGCTCTCATTTTTCGTGGTTGCTTAACTGAACATCTGGAGTTCACAATGAAAAGATTCTTACCGCTATTACTGATCTTTGTCTCACCCCATCTTTTTGCCGGGCAGGAATGTATGCTCGGAGACCAGAGCGAAGCCGATTCCAGAGCAGAATGGACGCAGTGCAAAGACGGTTTCAGCGGCGCCTTAATCATAACGCCTGATTCGGATTGGGAGGAGCGCTGGAATACGTCACCAGAGACGATACCGCACTTTACGATGGCCTCCACTGTCTCGTACGGCCAGAATCTGACCGTGCTCATTTTTTTCGCAAACCCGCAGGCTGACCCGGCGGGCAAGATTGACATTGCCTGCGATATAAAAGTGACAAGACCGGATGGCAGCTCGTCAATAAACGCGAGGGGCGTCGCCTGTGCAACGGGGCAGCTCCAGGGGGCACCATCGAATATCAGGCTATCTGCGCCCGTTATTCGATACGTTGGCGAGCAGAAAGACCTTCCAGGCATCTGGACTATAGAAGTCACTCTCATCGACCGAGTTCGAAATGCGCGCATTCTGCTAAAGTCGAGTTTTGAGCTTGTTAAGTAGGGGGTGGATGGGACGTCCTGATGATCGGTTTGTTCGTTCGACAGACACTGTTATCCCCAGGCAAAGGCTGTAACACAAAATAATGAAAGATTCACTCAAGAGCTTCCTGCTCGCAAACGCGTTCTTAATATCCACTGCAAACCTGATAGCGTTGCCAGTCGATCGTCCGGAATATCCCACCTCACTGTACTCTGGACCTCTGGGTTGCATTCCAACTGTGAGCGCCTTGCAGAGCTTTCTCTCGGATCATGCCGTGAATACATCCGATGAATCCATTCGATTCACCGTAGAAGGAGTTTCCTATGCAGCACAATCATTCGCCACTCCCATCGGGCTTCGTTCGGAATGCCCTCGCCTTTATCCGCGATACACCGACTATTGTAACCTTGATTCTATTACGATCTGTCCGAAAATTGACGCTGTCGGAAAGCCTTCCTGCACCGTTTTTCCCGACTACTCTTTGTCCGTAAGCGGACCGAGCCCTGAAGGCGTATCCATAATGAATTACGCATTCAATTCCGAGACCTGTCTGTTTGATGTAAGCTTTACAGGAAAAGCCCACATCCAATTAGTCTGGCGATCCCCGGAGTTACGAGTGGAAACATTTGATCCACAGGGCAACTTCCTCGAGGCGACGGTCAATGAGCAACCTATTACAGTACAGGGCTCATGGGGGCTCAATCCTGCGCTGATTTCAAAAAGATGTGCATTCACCAACCTCGCCCCTCTACGCCGTATCTGCCAGTAGCCCCTCACCTTGCTTGCCTGCCTCCCTCGCTCAAGAAGCCTGGTCCTGTGAGTCGACTTGATTTCCAGATCCAGGCGAAGGCGGGCCGGGCCCGTGCCGCCACCTTTCGCACGTTGCACGGCGTTATCGAAACGCCCCTCTTTATGCCCGTCGGTACCAATGCCACGGTGAAGGGATTGCGCGTCGAAGATCTGAAAACGGTCGGATCACAGATCCTTCTTGCGAACACCTACCACCTACTTCTGCGTCCCGGCGCCGAGGTTTTCGAGCGCATGGGCGGCATCCATCGCATGATGAACTGGTCAGGATCGGTGTTAACCGACTCGGGCGGATTTCAGATCTTCTCCCTGCCCCATTCGCGCAACATGACCGAAGAAGGCGCCCTCTTTCGCAGCTACGTCGACGGGGCGACGATTCTGCTCACGCCCGAGATGAGCATCGGCATGCAGAAGGCCATAGGTTCCGACATTATGATGGCGCTTGACCAGTGTATTCCGTCGACGGCCGATTATAAAACGGCTGAAGAGGCGATGCACCTGACGCACCGCTGGGCGAAGCGCTCGCTTGAGGCCAGGGGCGATAGCAAACAGGCCCTTTTTGGTATTATACAGGGCGCCCTTTTTCGCGATCTGCGCCGTCAGAGCGCCGAGACACTGTCGGCCCTTGAGTTTGACGGATTCGCCATCGGCGGATTGGCCGTCGGTGAAACGAAAGACGAGCGCGAAGAGTTCACCAGCTTCACGACCGATCTTATGCCCGAGAACCGTCCGCGTTATCTGATGGGCGTGGGCACGCCCATCGATCTGCTTGAAGCGGTGAATGCGGGCGTCGATATGTTCGACTGTATTATTCCAAGCGCTCTTGCCCAGCAGAGCGTAGCCTACACCAGCCGTGGCCGCATGCGCCTTGAGCGCTCGGTCTATAAGTTTGCCGATGAGCCCGTCGATCCGGATTGCGATTGTTATACATGCGCTCATTACGGCAAGGCCTATATTCACCATCTGCATAAGGCCGATGAGATTCTCGGATGGCAGCTTCTCTCGATTCACAACCTGCGCTTCTATCATCGACTCATGGCCTCGATGCGCCGTCATATACTCGCCGGCAGTTTCGATTCGTTCTATAAAGAACAGCGAGATATTCTTGCCCGCCCCGATGCCGACCGTCCGCCCGGATCGCCTCCGGTGCGAACGCGAAGCAAGCGCGAGTTCATCGAGTCTATCGGCGCCTTCTGTCTGCACGAATCGCGCGACGGCTTTGTGCGCGTTCAGCATGCTCCGTCGGGCGAGGTGATGCATCCGGGCTCCGAGCCAGACGTCGAGGCACGACGTCTCTATGTCGAGCAATCCGAGCTGATACGACGCCTCGGCGAAAAACCGTTAACCGTATGGGATGTGGGGCTCGGAGCGGCCTACAATGCGATGGCGACGATACGGGCTTACGAATCGGGGATTCACGCCATGAGCCATTCAAAGACTCACTCCAATGCCCGATCGGAATCCGCTTCGGCTATCGACGCCGCAACGTTACCCGAGCTGCGCATCATCAGCTTCGAGAACGATCTCGACGCCCTGCGCCTTGCGCTGACGCACGTCGATCGCTTTCCGCATCTGAAACATGCCGGACCGCACGTGCTTCTACGAGACGGCTTCTGGCAATCGAAACACAGCCCGATCTCCTGGCAGCTTGTGCAGGGCGATTTCCTTGAAACGATGAGCGAGGCCGATCGGCCCGATCTGATCTTCTATGATCCGTATTCGTATAAGACGAACGGTCCGCTCTGGTCGCTGGCCGCCTTCCGGTCGATGTATCGCATCTGCGGCGAGCACGATACCGAGCTTTTTACGTATTCGGCGGCGACTCGCGTGCGAGCGACGCTGCTTGCAGCAGGCTTCTTTGTGGCGGCCGGAACGGGCACGGGACTGAAGTCTGACACGACGATGGCTTTAACCGAACAAGCGGTGCAGCGCCGCGGCACATCCGCTCTGCTTGACGGGCGCTGGCTGGAACGCTGGACTCGTAGCGACGCACGCTTTCCCGACGACGTCGACGAGGGCGAACGATCGCATTTCGCGCGGCTCATCGAAGGACATCGCCAGTTTGCTTTATAAGCGATTCAGAGAATATCTTGCGCATTCATGCCGGCGATGACCGACATCATGATCGCAGTCAGGCCGGCTTTAGAATGAGTGGCCGGGGCGATAACGTTCGATTTCTGTGACCTATGACGCTTACCCAGCTTCGCTACATCGTCGCCGTCGACCGCTACGGAAGTTTTGTGGAGGCCGCACAGCATTGCCTGGTCACGCAGCCGACGCTCAGCCTGCAGATTCAGAAGCTCGAACACGAGATCGGCGTGGAGTTATTCGACCGCCGCAAAACGCCCGTAGTTACGACGGCAGCCGGGCGCAAGATCATAGAACAGGCCCGCACTGTGCTACGCGAAGCCGGACGCCTTGAAGAGCTCTTTCGCGAAGACGAAGATGAGCTTGTGGGCGAGCTGCGTATCGCCCTGATTCCGACGCTGGCACCGGTGCTCATGCCCGAGCTCTTCCGATCGCTTTCGCGCAATCATCCACATCTGCAATTCCGTATATACGAGCTGCCGACGTCTCAGATTATAGAGAAGATCCGCCATGACGAGATGGATATCGGCATCCTCGCCACTCCTCTGAAAGAGGATGATCTGACCGAGATTCCGCTTTATTATGAGCCGTTCGTCGCTTATTATCCGAAGGGAGTCACCCTGCCCGGCCCGATCGAACTGCGCAACCTGGACCTGCGCCCCGACGGCGAAGGACGCTTTGAGATGATTCTGCTCGGCGAGGACCATTGCTTTCGCAATCAGTCGCTTCAGCTATGCGGAAGCCGCGCCGCCGGCCGCATCGAATGTGGCAGCCTTGAAACCCTGAAAAAGATGGTCGATCTCGGAGCGGGCATGACGCTGCTTCCACAGTTAGCCGCCCCGAAGAATGATCCGCGAGTGGTGACGCTTAAAGACCCGCAGCCGACGCGAGAGATCAGCCTGGTTCACGGCCCGTATTTTTTCAGGCGCAAGCTACTTGATGCGGTGAAGCAGCTCATCCTTTCGCGCATCCCCCCTGAACTGAAGACGAAGAAGGGCCGCGATCTCATCGGCGTGCAGGTGTAGCCGGATCAGACGTTCGAAGCGTGCCGGCATACGATCACGTTCAGCACTGGCTTTGCAAAAATGCCCGTTTCTTTTTTCCAGAGCCCCTTTCGCAACGGCGCTATGCGATCATCAAGGGCGGTATCGGATAACGACTGAAGCGCTTGAAATGGGCGATCTTCGTGATCTGAAAGAGCGTCCTGCATTCCTTTATTCAGCGCATCCAGAAGAAAAGCATGCCGGTCGTCAATGGACTCCACCCTGTCAAATTCAAGATCGGTGGACGTGAGGATTCTGCTCCCCGCGGAAAAAGCCTCATCTTCATCCACAGAGACTACACCGAATAGCACCTTCCCTCCATGCCGGTCAACAGACAGATAAGCCCTGCACCAGCAGGCGTCGTCTTTCGGTGCGTGGGCGCTGCCCGTCTTTACCGATACACCTTCAGGCCTCAAAAAGACGTGCACAGACTCATTTTCAGACGATCGCGCGACCAGAGGAAACAGAGAGGAATGGCGAGCTCTGCGCGAAACCTGACTCGGATCAGGAATGCTACTCGATACGCCGGTAAAGAGAAAGCATGCCGACAGGAATTCCACCGTCTGCCGCAGTGGAAATCCGCACAGACCCTTCAGCGTTAGAATGAATTCAATCGTCAGATCGGAATAGCTCTGCTTTCTTCCGCCTGTATTTGTCTTGCTGCTGCTCCAGTACTGCTCCACCCCATCCTCAATCCATATAAAAAGATCGCCATCGTCGCCTATGCTATCTCGGAAATCGCTCCATTCCACGAAATATCTTCGCGGCAGCCTCGATAAGCGTTCTATGGCGGTTTTCCTCGGCATGGATCGATATTCCCCGATGTAATTCCAAAATGCAATATTGCATTTTTACGATGTTTAACCTACTTATTTTTTTTCATAATTCTACCGCCAGAAAAAAAAACCTTTAACGAGATCCGGGCCAAAAAAAATATTTTAGTATCCATAGATCTCGAATTTGAAGGTGAAGATTGAGAGAAATAGCAATATTGCGTAAATTTCTTTCAGATCACTGTTTCATCTAAACATTTGAATGCCTGATATCATTACTTCAAGCAGCATTGTTCTGGATTTATTTCTCATTTTTTTGTTGTACAACAGAAAATCGAATTGACCAGACTCAGGGGCTCCCCCAATTGAATATTTACCGGTATTAAATTCACATCGGTGCGTGATAATTCGTTAAACAGGTGAAAACCATCGCGCAGACACAAAGTAGGAGGATTTGATTGCTGTGGCCCAAAAATTGTTGCACAACAAATTTGTGTTGACCTTTTATTCGAACGCATCTTTAATTGTGAGTCAGATGTATCGAGATTTCAAACACTCCGCGACCAATTTCGGTGCCCAACCCGGCCTTGTGCCCCCGACACGACGGGAGGAAAGGTCATGAGCGGAAATATTCTGATAATAGATGACTCAGCAGCACAGCGTAAGTTGGTCCGCCTTGCCCTTGAGACACAGGGATACGTAGTTGTCGAGGCTGAAAACGGCATGCAGGCTATCGAAGCCATGGATCACATTGGTGACTCTACCCGGCTGATCCTATGCGACGTAAATATGCCCGTTATGAACGGCCTGGAATTCGTTCGTGAGCTAAAAAAGCGTGAGAACCATGCCGCCATTCCCGTCATCATGCTGACCACCGAAACGAACGAAACGATGGTCGAAGAAATGCAGTCCCTTGGCACGAACTCCTGGCTCACCAAGCCCTTCAAGATGAGCGATCTGATCACGGAAACCAGAAGGCATATCCGCTTCTGATTTCAGAAGAGGAGTCGCTAAGGCCTATGCAGGATCCCCGATTACAGCCCGGATTTAATGATTTCAGACTAAGAATAGATTCAATTTCTTCGGATCTTGAGTCCCTGCTGTTAATAGCGAAGCCGACAAACGATACGGTGAACGAGATTTTTCGTGGCATCCATGGCATCCGGGGAACGGCCGCCTTTCATGGTTTCAACGCCATCGCCGATCTTACAGCTCCCCTGGAGAGCTATCTTGATTCAGCGAGACTCTACGTCACCACTCTCTCTGATGAACTGAGACGTGCTATCATCCTCTATGACGGCATATTGAAAGACTGGATGGAGCTCTATGACACGGGTCGTTACGAAGAACAGAGCCTGACGGAAAGATCCAGAGCGCTACATAGAGAGATCGATTCTCTGACTCCAGTATTTCACGAGAATGAGCCTGAGTCGACCGACTCTCAGGAACCATCTGCCGATCTGAAATCGTCAGAGACCCGATCCGGGAAACGCAGCATTCGCGTCGATGCGGAGAAACTCGACATCGTGATCGATGGCGTGGCGGAGGCCGTCGCCATTGCAGCCGCGATTCAGCAGATATCGCATACGGTGAAAAACGAGTATCTCGAGGAGCTGGCCTATCGAATGGGACGCCTTCTCAATGATGTTCGCACAGCGAGCCAGAAGCTACGGATGGTTCCGATTGAATCCCTCTTCTCACGGTTCTCCCGAACGGTTTACGAACTGAGTCTGAACAAGGAACGACCTGCCAACCTGATCATCGAAGGCGGCGAGACTCAGATCGACCGGAACTTGCTCGACTCACTGTACAGCGCCATTGAGCCGCTGATCGTAAATGCCTTTGATCATGGAATAGAGTCTGCTGCCGAGCGCACGGCGGCGGCGAAACCGCGATCCGGTAGAATCACGCTGTCGGCGAAACAGCAGGCAGGCTCAGTGACTATCGAAGTCGAAGACGACGGCCGCGGCGTTGATTTAGATGAAGTAAAAAACGCAGTACAGCAAAGCGGTTTCAGCGCAAACGATGAAACCCTGTCAAACGAAGAACTATTACAGATCATTGTAGACCTTGAGTTCAACAGAGGTCGCGGGATGAGCGCGGCAACTCGCTTTATCCGCTCTCTGAATGGAGATATCTCGGTTTCCTCTGTCAGAGGTCAGGGAACCACTGTCAGATTGACGATTCCGTTATCGGCGAGCAGCATCGACGGATTCCTGATGCGTATCGGACGCACGCTGTATGCTATTCCGCTGGAGATGGTCGATGAATGCATGGAATTTCGCGAAGGCGATAAAACCGTCGGAGAGCAGAACTTTGTCAGAGTACGAGATGAAATCATCCCGTTTATTAAGATGGATGAGTTCTTCGAAGAAGCGAGCGACCGCGTGGCACGTAAAAACCTTATGATCGTCCACTCGGGCAACATAAAAGCAGCCCTTGTAGTAGACGAGCTTCTGGGGCGCATGCATTCCATTATTAAACCGGCCGGTGATCTGTTCGAGGGTAAGAACGGCATCACGGGTTTCGCCGTCCTCGGCGACGGATCGACGGCTTTAATCATCGACACGGCATTGTTATTAAATACGGTTCGCGATCTTTCTGCCGAGAATTCTTCGGCATTGGTCAATAGCGCACTGGAAATTGTCAGTAAAACAGAAAGTTAACCATCGGAGGGTTCATGTGAAATGGCTGAATGTGATTAAAATCGGACCGAGATTGATTATCAGTTTCCTGATAATCATCGGCCTGGTCGCTCTTGTTGCGTTTCTGGGAATCAGATCTACTTCAGATCTGGGCAAGCAGATGGATGAGCTCTATAACATCAATCTCATCGGGGTTTCGCTCAGCAAGGGCGCCGAGGCCGATCTTCTCTTGATCCAGCGCGAGATGCGTACGATTATTATCGATGGCGATGCACAGAAACGAAAAGAAGCCTTCGCTCGTATCGAAGAATCGCGATCCAATATGCAGAACCGCTTGAAACAATACAAGTCGTTGATCATCGAAGAAAAAGAACAACAGGTCTTTGATGCCGTCATCAACATGATCCCGGATTTTGAGAAAGCGCAGAACGAAGTCGTAGCCGTGCGCATGGCGGACGGCGACAATGCAACGGAGCAGGCCTGGGTGGCCTTCGGGCAGAAGGTCGCTCCGCTTGCCGTTGAGATGAACAAAAATCTGAGCACCCTGGCCGAAATGAATGATAGCCAGGCCGCCGCGGCACTTGCGCAGGCCCGGACGAATACCGAGACGACTCAGAACTTGATTTTCATCACCTCGGCAGTATCGCTGCTCGTCGGTATGACCTTTGCCATCGTAATCAGCCTGAGTATAACAAGACCTCTGAATCAGGTCGTCGCTATCTCTGAGCAGGTAGCACTGGGAGACGTTCAAATCGTAATCGATGATAGTGCGCGAGACGAATCGGGCATGCTTCTGCGAGCGATGAAGAAAATGATCCAGGCCACACAGACCATCGTAAACGACGCCGAAAAGATGGCTGCGGGCGATATGACCGTAGACGTTCTCGTGCGCTCAGAAAAGGACGCTCTCGGACATTCTCTTTCAGATATGGTGAAACGTGTCGGCGAGGTGATCTCAGGCGTGCTCATCGGAACGAACAATATCGCAAGCGCATCGGAGCAGGTGAGCGCCACTTCGCAGAATCTCAGTCAGGGCGCGAACGAACAGGCCGCGAGCGTCGAAGAAACCAGCTCTTCGCTCGAAGAGATGGGCGGAACAATCACACAGAATGCCGAGAACGCCAGACAGACGGAATCCATGGCCAGCAAAATGGTGAAGGATGCGAACGAAGGCGGAGAAGCTGTAAAACAGGCAGTTCAGGCGATGAAAGATATCGCCGAACGAATCGTAACCGTCGAAGACATCGCCTATCAGACCAACCTGCTTGCGCTGAATGCAGCGATTGAAGCGGCACGAGCCGGCGAGCACGGCATGGGCTTTGCTGTCGTCGCTAACGAGGTCCGCAAACTGGCTGAGAGATCTCAATCCTATGCAGGCGAAATCAGCAGTTTTGCCCGGAACTCCGTAACGGTGGCTGAACGAGCGGGTTCTCTGATAACCGAGATCATTCCGAGCATAATGAAAATCTCTGATCTTATCAGAGAGATTTCAGCGGCCAGCGAAGAGCAGAAACAGGGAGTCGACCAGATCAACTCGGCAATGGGCCAGCTTGATAGAGTGACCCAGCAGAATGCCTCGGCATCTGAGGAGCTGTCGAGTATGTCTGAAGAGTTAACCACACAGGCTCAGGAGCTTCAAAAGCTTGTCGATTTTTTCACCGTGCGGAACAAAGAGAAGCTTGTGAGCAGCTCCTCCGTTAAAAGAGAAAAGCTGACCACAAAACCTGTCGGTGAGGCTATGACAAAAACTCAGAAGACGGTGGAGGTCATCGACGAATCCAAGTTCGAGAGATTCTGAAATGGCAGTCTATCAACAAAACACAAACCAGCATCTCACCTTTCGACTCGGAAAGGATGAGTTCGGTATTGAGATTCTCGGCGTAAGAGAAATCCTGGAGTACAGGGAGCCTACCAGAGTTCCAAGAACCTCCCGATTCATCGCCGGCGTCATCAACATCAGAGGGAACGTCGTTCCTGTAATCAACCTTTCCCGGCTGTTTTTAGGCCGGGAGACCGAGATCACAAAGCGAACGTGTATTCTCATACTCGAGATTTACGGCGATAAAGACGATATCATTGCCGGAGTTCTGGTGGATAGCGTTAACGAGGTGATCTCAATTAACAAGGGGAACATCGACCCTCCTCCGAATTTCGGCTCTCGTCTCAGGACGGACTTCATCAAAGGCATGGGGCGACTGGAAGACCGCATCGTTATACTGCTCAATCCCTCATCAATGTTGAACTTTAATGAGATCGTCGAACTGACGAAATCGATCGATTCTTCTTCCTCTATAAAAGAATCCATTACGGATTCCATACTGGCGCAGAACCAGGACGAAACGCAGAGCGATCAGAGAGGCGCTCAAGACCCGCGCTGATGATATGACTATTACCATTCTCACAGCAGCCTGCTTCTTCGCGAGGAAGGAGCAGGCCTTTTTTTGGCGCCTGCATAGAATACAGGCTCTGCATTTGAGAATGACCGATAACCAGAACTCCTTCAGAACTTTTGATGCGCGCCAGTCAGCCGATCACTCAAACATCGATAGCAAGAACAAGTTTACCGAGATGATGCTGTCGTAGAGCCTCATGGGCCACCGTCACGTCTTTCAATGGATAAACCTTCGAAACGACGGGACGAAGAGATCTGCCTTCAAGAAGGCCTGCCAGTCGACGCATAAGGTCGGCATCGGGATCGGCATTGTAGTTAAGTAGCGTATTGCCCGCAGGCGGCGTCGGCTCGGGGAATACACCGTTGGGGAAGGCTATCCTTGCATTCTTCGCGTATAATTTCAAGAATGCATCGATCTGCGGATGATGAGCGGTGAGCAACACGGCATCGAAACGATGAAAGCCGTTCGCCACAGCCTGAGCAATGATATCGTCTGATCGACCGTCGACAGAGATTACTCCTTGCGCTCGCACCATCTCGGCTCCATCGCTACCCGAGGCGATAGCGAAAACACGCGCTCCTTTTGCCTTTGCCATCTGGACGGCGATGTGTCCTATGCCGCCGCTGGCGCCGACGATGGTAATGGCTTCATCTTTCTTCAGATGCAGAACGTCTTCTATGCCGCGCAGTGCCGTCATGCCCACACCCGAGATGGCGGCCGCTTGCTCGGGGCTCAGATGCTCGGGACGATGATTGACAAGGTCTGCACTCTCGGCAGCGTACTGCGCGTAAAAGCCTCCTTTGGGATTCAAGAAGCCCGAGCCGAACACCGCATTTCCCTCTTTAAACCCTTTCACGGCTGCGCCGATGCGGGCGACCGTGCCGGCCCCTTCTGATCCGAGGATATACGGAAAATTGGACACAAGGCCGAGCATCTGTCCGTAGCCTCCTTCTCGCTCAAAAACATCCCAGCTTCCAAGCCCGGCAAAATCAAGCCGGATCAGGATTTCATCGACGTCGATTTCAGGGATAGCGACATCGATGATCTCGAAACGATCGATGCCTCCGAATTGATGGATAGCCGCAGCCTTCATTGTTTTGTTCATGGCCTGGCCAGCCTATCATGGGCCCCGGACAAAAACGGGCAGTGAAGAGAAAGCTCTGCTGAAAAAAAGACGCCGCTTTCAGGAAGAGTATCTGCGACGCATGATCGACGTGCTCTCCTCTATTCCGTCTACCTCCAGGCTGCCACAGGAAGCGCAGATTTTCTCGGAGGGCTGAAATTCGAAGATCACCCTGTTAACTCTGTCTCGCTGCTCCGCCTCAGAACGATCGCATCGCGTACCGGTGGATTCCCGAAGAAGCGCGCATACTCGCGATTAAACTGCGACGTGCTTTCATAGCCGACCTGATAGGCGGCTGATGCGGCACTGCATCCGCCGAAGGCGATGAGCTTTCTTGCCTCAAGCAGTCGAAGCTGCTTCTGAAACTGAATCGGACTCAGTCCTGTGATCTGCTTGAACTGACGATGCAGCGTCGTCACGGCCATGCCCGATCGATCGGCAAGCGTTCTTACCTCGATCCTTTTCAGGAAGTTCTTACGCAACCAGTCAATGGCGTGATGGATGCCTAACTCACGGCCCTGCATCTGACAGACATGATAGAGACGCCATCCCTGCGGACCGATCAGAGCCCTGTACAAAATCTCGCGCGTGTATAACGGAGCCAGCGCCTGAATATGCTGCGGCGTCTTCATCAGGCGCAGCAAACGCAGCCATGCCTCAAGGAACTCCCAATCGGCCTTACAGGCCTGAAAGCCTTCGCTATCGTCGCCGGCGATTCGTTCGGGAACATCAGAAAGCAGATCGACAAGCATCTTCTGATTCAGGCGCAGCCCCAGAGACAGATACGGCAGCCCCTTCGGTCCCTGCTCCACCCTGCCCGTTGCCGGTAGCTCCACCGAAATAATGAAATACGACGGCGGAAGCATACGCAGAACCTGATCGCCGATGGATAACGTTTTCGCCCCCTGAATCAACAGGCCGATATACGGCTCGTAAATTGCGGCCAGCTGGTGTTCGGGCACATCTCCCTGAATCATGACGACATCGGGGATGCCCGTCTCTGTGGGAGTCGTCGTCGCCTGTGCGCAGAGCTGAGCGATCTCCTCTGTAATTGCCTGAAAGGGCTGCATCGTTTCAAAAAGACCCCCCGGCAGAATCAGGCAACCGTAAAAATATCGCCCGGCAAAAACATAAGAACAATAACGCATCATCGGTCTCTGTTAATTTCTGCTTCCGAAAGACGGTAGGATCAGGCAATAAATCGACAGCATCGGATCTTGTAATCCGTCGGTATCGTCGCTAAGATACGTGTATAACTCAAACGGAGGATCGTATGAAAGTAGCGATTATTACAGGCGGAAGCAACGGCATAGGAAAAGGAACGGCAATTGAATTATCAAAGCGCGGGATCGGAGTCATTATCACCTACCACTCTCATCCCGAGGCGGCAGAGGCCGTTCTCAAAGAGCTGAACTGGAACGAAGCCAGAGCGGCGGCGCTACGGCTTGATCTGAATCAGCCGGCGTCGTTTGCGAATTTCACGGAGCAGGTAAAGAAAACTTTACACAACGTCTGGGGACGCACCAGCTTCGACTATCTGATCAACAACGGCGGCATGGGAGGCGGTATGCCGTTTACAGATGTAACCGAGCAGTTCTTCGATCAGATCATGACGACGAACTTCAAGGGCCCGTATTTTCTCACACAGCATCTACTGAATCTGCTCGAAGACGGCGGACGCATCGTGAATACTTCAAGCAACTCCAGCTACAGGACCTTCGCCGGATATTCGACCTACGGCCCGTCGAAGGCTGCTATGGCTGCATGGACGCGGTATCTGGCAAAAGAACTGGCGCCGCGCCGCATTCTTGTAAACGCCATCTCGCCCGGTCCAACGCATACAAATATCGGAGACGGCGTTTTTGAAAAGCATCCGGAATACCTCGAACCGCTGGCAAAAGAAACGGCGCTCGGTCGAATCGGCAGGCCCGACGATATGGCGAAGGTAATCGCAGGCCTGGTCTCTGACGATTTCGGCTGGGTAACGGCCCAGGATATCGAGGTCTCGGGCGGTCATATACTCTGATAGAGCAACCGGCTTCGGCTTTCATGGAAGAAGCTGAGGCCGAATTCATTGCAATCATCAGCACTGCTCCGCTTACAGAAATCCGAAACGCTTCTTGCAGACGTTCTTGCGTCTGACGTCGACGATCTCGTTTATGCTGTGCTTGTCGAATTTATCAAGCAGAGGGTCCAGACCCTTTTCGAGCTTGAAGTTCATTTCCTCCGTATAAAGCGGAACCAACGCGAAGAAGTGGATCTCTTTCTTTTTATCTAATGACAGTGTATGAAACGACGGTGCCACACCGATTGGCGGAAGCAGGACGACGCCCGTAAAGCCGGTCGACTCATGATAGGGCTCGGCCGGATCGCCGTTCGGAATCGAATGACCGAAACTCAGCCAGCTCTGATATGCGAACGGAAAACGGGCAAGACTCTTGAGAAGATAGATTGGCCAGTAGAATTTCAGGTCCTGAAACGCCTCCTGATCGACCTTCCAGTGCGGAGGCAGGCAGATCATCAGCTCGGCATATCGATAGGCCTCTGCCCCTTTCGGAACGTTCATCGGCAGGCTGCTCATACCCATCGTAATGAATGAATGATGAGCATGCTCCGGTGAAGGAGCGACATAGAGAACGTCAAGATGGATGTCGGTCGAAACGATCTCATGCCATACGAAGTCCACCCTGCCATAATGTGCGGCAACATGGGCATCGATCTTCTCGGCCGTCTCATCTTCAACAGGAACGGCAGGACGATCTTCTTTATTCTGTGGGAGCTCGTAGCGATAGATCGGCTGCCCCGATCCGGAGATCTCGATATTGTCGTTTGGGTCGTTATTCATAGGGTCTCGTGAACAAGGCTCAACCGTCTGACGGGGGGCCCGGGATGCTTATTTAAAAGAAATTTTCGTTCTATTTGCATTTTCGGTCTCCGCGTATAGTATCTCTATCGACGTACAGGTCAACCGTAATGCTTTCGGTTCGCCCGGCATGCGTGAAAAGCCGACAAAAATGCGATCTCTTATTGACTGCAGAGAGGGGATTTTTGTTCTTATAAAATCAGACTATGCTGCGCACACAGAACCTCCGCATTCGCGAACTCACTCCCATCATCTCGCCCTACTCCCTGAAGCAGGTATTCCCCCTCTCTGAGGCCATCGCCCTGCGCGTCACCGAAGCCCGCACAACGGTCGTCGATATCCTGAACGGACGCGACCGCCGCTTGATCGCCGTCGTCGGTCCGTGCTCGATTCATGATCCTAAGGCGGCGCTCGACTACGCCGCCCGGCTGGCCTCTCTTGCAAAAGAGATCGAAAAGCAGATCTTCATCGTCATGCGCGTCTATTTCGAGAAGCCGCGCACAACGATCGGATGGAAGGGCCTCATCAATGACCCCGACCTGAACAAATCCCACCAGATCAGCAAAGGCCTCGGCGTCGCCCGCTCGCTGATGCTCACGATCAACGGACTCGGCTTACCCGTCGCCGGCGAGATGCTTGATCCGATCACGCCGCATTACCTGGCCGACCTCATCACGTGGGGCGCCATCGGAGCGCGCACGACGGAATCGCAGACGCATCGCGAGATGGTCAGCGGACTTTCCTTCCCTGTCGGATTCAAGAACGGTACTGACGGCAATCTGCAGATCGCCATCGACGCTATGAAGACGGCTAACCATCCGCATACGTTTCTGGGAATCAACAACGAAGGCCAGACGTCGATCGTGCACACGCTGGGTAACCAGGACGTACATGTCGTCCTGCGCGGAGGGAACGATACCCCGAACTACTCGCCCGACGACATCCGCCGCACCGAAGAAATGCTTGCGAAGGCCGGAGTACCGAAGGCTATCATGGTCGACTGCAGTCATGCGAACTCATACAAAGACCACACGAAGCAGGAGGCGGTGCTCGACTCCATCGTCGAACAGATCGTAGCCGGCAACGACTCCATCCGCGGAATCATGCTTGAAAGCTTCCTGAAGGCGGGTAACCAATCGCTCACGGAGCCCGAGAAACTTGAATATGGCCTTTCCATCACCGACAAATGCGTGGACTGGGATAATACCGAACGCATGCTGCGCGAAGCGGCGCAGAGGCTTGCAAACAGGTAATGGCTTGAAGGCCGTCGAATCCGTCCAGAGGCTGTCAGGCCGGATTCCGCTCTGGGCACAATGCCTGATCATTGTGTACGCCGTGCATGCGGCCTTTCTTGTGACGTTCGGCGAGCTCTTTGTAGTTATCCGCAAGGCCTACGATATCGGCCAGCTGCAGTTCGTTCGGCCTGTAAAAATACTTCCGAATAGCGTCACTCTCGGCTGGGATTCGGCTCCGTATCAGGAGCTCATGCAGAGCTATGTGCATAACGTATGGCCGCCTCTGTATCCGATGATGCTTCGTGCTGCGAGCTGGCTTGTTCCCGGCGATGGGCCCGTCTTTGCCGCTGCGGCACAGCTGGTCGGCTTCGCCTCGCATATCGCCATCGCCGTCGGTCTGACGCGATATGGATCTCAACTTCGTCATTCGCGTGAACAGATTCGCGCCGCCGTATTGCTCGTCTTCTTCTTTCCAGGTCATAATGTGATGTTTGCGGCTTACTCCGAGCCGCTCTATATAGCGCTTTCCGTCTGGTGTGTTGTGGCGCTGCGAGCGGAGCGGTTTTTATGGGTCGCTCTGCTCGGGTCGTTAGCCGTGCTCACGCGCAACATGGGATTGTTTCTTGCCCTGGCGCTGCTATCGGCTCCGATTCTGATTCACCTGCAACGAAAAGGCCAGCCTACAGCAGAGCGCTTCTTCAGTATGCGTTCGCTCTCAGAATTCTCAGCGGGTCTCGGCAGGCTATGGCCGGTCGCCCTTCCCCTGTTTGTGGGCCTTGCATGGTATTTCGGTTCGGCCTCCTATTTCGGGCAAACGCCGGACCAGGCCGCAGACGGTTGGGCCCGGGATCTTCTGCTGCACCATGTTCCACCGGGCGCCGGGGCTCGCCTCTGGGTGGTGGAGTATCTGGCGTATAAAGGGCCGCCGGGAACGGTTCTGCTCTTTTATGCCACATTGATTTCGATCCTGCTCCTGATTCAGAAGAAGCTCTATGTGGAGGCTACGTATCTGCTGGCTTTTTTTGTAAGCTTTGCCTTCTACCTGTACCGGCCGTTTCCGTTCCCCCGTTACGTTTCGGTTTTCTTCCCGTCGGTGTTTGTCGTTGTGTCACTGTTTCGTCCTGGCTGGCTGCTCGGGCTTTCCGTAACGCTCAGCATACTCTATTCGGAGTTCATGCATGTAATTCTGTTCTCGGGATGGGCCGGCGAGCCCTGAAGCGTGAAGGAATGCGTTTTTTTGTGATTTAGAGGCTTCCGGGGGCCCGAAGGCAGATAAAAGGATTGCAAGTCCTTGTATATCATGAATGCTTTAAGGGCCACGATTCGATTTCATGATCGGTTTCAACGGGGTGGTATCCCCGGTTTTTCCCTCGTCATTTCGCTTCATTACACCAGTCTCAGCTCTGTCATCTGCAACTGCACTTGAATTTTCTTTCTGATTCGATCGAATCCCCGGACCGATCCAATTCTCTCGGCTAAACTATTCTGACGGACGTCGGAAAGCAGGTAATTTGCATGAACATCCTACAGGTAGCGACACTGAACCGACCCATCGGTCTGCAATCGCGCTATTCCCCTATTGAAGCTGTCATCTACAATATTGACAGAGGCCTCAGCGGCCTCAGGCATCACTCCATCGTCGCCTGCCCGGCGGACTCCGTCGTCTTCGGAGAACATTGCATCACTATTGCGAAGGCCTTCACGGAATACTGGAGCGAAAATAAAAAAGAGCAGCGCGATGAGATGAAGAAGCACCTGCTTATCTCCCTGGAGCGAGCCATTAGAGGAGATATTGATATCATCCATCTGCATGATGCCACCATGCTCGAATACATCTTCCGGGGCGTGCTGACAGGTCCTGTGCCCATCGTAATGACGCTGCATGTTCCGGTCGAAGAGGAAGCAGCCTTCCGAAAATGGAATAAGTATCTGAAGCCGTCCGCCGGTGTATTTTTTGTGCCTATCAGCGAATACCAGCGCAAGCAACACGAAGGCCTGATAAACCTTCAAGAAGTCATCCATCACGGCATCGACATCGATGATTATCCTTTTCTCGACAGCGACGACCGAGAGGAGTATTTTTTCTCGCTCGGACGAATCACACGCGATAAGGGACAGGACAGAGCAATCGAAATAGCGAAGAGAAGCGGTCTACAGCTGATCATTGCCGGAAACGTCCAGAATAAAGAAAAGGATCGGTTATTCTTCTCGGAGATCAGCGAATCTATCGATCTCTTCGCTGATCTGTCAACGGTCCCGGTTGATAAGGATTATTTTTCCAGAGTCATGAAACCGATCCTTGATAGCGGCAAGCAGATCATCTACATAGGAGAGCTCAGCGATGATCAGAAAAAGCAGTGGCTTGTTCATGCCAGAGCCATGCTCTTTCCTATTCAATGGGGAGAACCCTTCGGTCTCGTCCTGATCGAATCCATGGCCTGCGGAACACCGGTCATTGCTCTTAATCGGGGCTCTGTTCCCGAGATCGTCGTTCATGGAGAAACCGGATTCGTAGTGAATACGATTGATGAAATCGTGGCGTTAACGGATTCGATATCGGCAATTGATCCCAGAACCTGTCGCAGGCATGTTGCCGATCACTTTTCCATCGACGTAATGGCTCGAAAGTACTCCAGACTGTACCACAGGATCAGGAATTAACCTATGCCTCGAGATATACCCGTAAGCAACGGTTCGCTTCTGATAAACTTTGATTCTGATTATCAGATAAGAGACGTCTACTTTCCCTTCATAGGTCAGGAGAATCACGGAAGCGGCCATCCTTTTCGTTTCGGCGTCTGGGTAGACGGCGAATTCTCCTGGATCGGATCGGATTGGGAAAAAGTTCTAAAATATCAGGACAACACGCTTGTTACCGATGTTGTGCTTCGAAATCGAAGACTGGGCTTGATATTGCGATGCAATGACATCGTAGACACGGAGTTGAACGTCTATCTAAAGAGGATCGAAGTATATAACGATAAGCCCGAGGCGCGCCATGTGCATCTCTTTTTCTACCATGATTTCAATCTGTACGGTAACGACATAGGCGGCACTGCCTATTACGACCCGCGCAGCGCATCTATCATCCACTATAAGATGCATCGCTATTTTCTTATAAGCTGCCGCGAACAGCAAAAATGGGGAGTCAGGCACTTCGCCTGCGGGCGCCGAGAAGCGACGACTGGTTGGATCAACAACGAAGAAAACGGTGAATTGATCGGAGAGCCAGCAGCATGGGGATCTCCCTATTCCGCTATCGGCATCTGGATGGAATTGCCGGCTAACGGAGTTGCAACGGACTATTACTGGATAGCTGCCGGACAGACCTACACGGAGGTGTCCAGATTAAACTTTGAAGTGCATACGACAATGCCAGAAGCGCTATTGAACAGAACATCGCGGTACTGGAGAACCTGGATTCGAAAAGAGGCGTTGCAGAAACGACTGGAAGGGTTACCTCAACCCGTCGCCGACATATTCAATCGAAGTCTGCTTATCCTGCGAACGCAGATTGACAATCACGGAGCGATCATAGCGGCAAACGACTCTGATATCGTAAGATTCGGAAGAGATACCTATTCCTATATGTGGGGACGTGACGGAGCCTTTGTAGCTGCGGCTCTGGCCCGATCCGGGTATTCTCATGTCTGCATGAAGTACTTCGACTACTGCTCCCGGATTATTTCAGATGAAGGTTATATGTTCCAGCATTACAATCCCGATGGATCCCTTGCCAGCAACTGGCATTCTTGGCTGGTGGACGGAAAGGAAGTCCTGCCCATTCAGGAAGACTCCACTGCTCTCACATTGTGGGCTCTCTGGATACATCATGAGAATCTCAACGACATTGAGTTTATCCGCCCCCTGTATCATTCTTTGATTCTGAAGGCTGCCGATTTCCTTGCCAGCTACGTTGATTCAGAAACAGGGCTTCCCCTGCCCTCCTATGATCTATGGGAAGAACGATATGCAACGCATGCATTTACGGTCACCGCCGTCATCGCCGGCCTGAAAGCTGCCTCCCGTTTTGCCGATCTTTTTCAGGATGAATCCCGGGCCGAACGCTACTCATGCCTTGCCTCTGAGATGACCGAAGCTCTAAAGAGTTACCTGTACAGTGAAGAACTGGGCCGATATGCCAGGTCGGGATCAAGAACGGAACATGGCTACAAACTCGATCCCATCATCGATATCAGCCTGCTCAGCCTGGCCACATTCGGAATTCTTGATCCGGATGACCCGCGCATGAGCGCTACGTTCAAAGCCATCGAGAACGAGCTTCGGCTAAAAAGCACGGTCGGGGGATTTGCCCGTTATCAGGGGGACGTCTACCAGAGAGAAGAGAATAGCCCGTCAAACCTTCCAGGAAATCCATGGTTTATTTCCACCCTCTGGGTGGCCGAATATCTGATCGAATCTGCAACCGATCCGTCCAGTCTTGAAGGAGCCATGCAGTATTTCAACTGGTGCGTTAACAATGCCTTACCCTCCGGAGTGCTTGCCGAACAGGTAAGCCCTGTTAACGGACAACCGCTCAGCGTATCGCCGTTAACATGGAGCCACTCCGCCTATGTCTGGACCGTCATCGCCTATCAAAAGAAAGCTCAAACGCTGCATTCCGCCAGAATCGCAGAAGAACAATGATTGATTCAGGTCTTGCTCATTGCAATCAGTTCGAGCCGTCATTGCTTACCCGTCAGACGGCCGTCAGCGTAGAGAAGCTTTCTCAGGAGCAGGAATGATGCACAGGCTGCGCATTCAACATCGCACGGAATATCGGTTTTCCAATCCCGTTAGCTTTAACGCTCACAGACTTCTGCTTCGTCCTCGCGAAGGGCATGATGTTCGTATTGAGAGTTCCCGTCTCGATATCAGTCCGGCATACAATATACAGTGGCATAGAGATGTTCTGAATAACTCTCTTGCCGTCGTAACGTTTACCGAAGTTTCAGATACTCTGCGCATAACGAGCGATGTTACGATTCAGCATTACGACCAGACGCCTCTATCGTTCATGGTGGAATCCTATGCTCTGCGTTTTCCGTTCCAGTACTCTTTCAGCGAGCAGATAGATCTATCAGCCTTTCGACGTCCGCTATCGATGAGCGATCAGCATGCTATTCAGGAGTGGCTATTGCAGTTCAACCTTCAGGGGATGGAAACGACCCATCTTCTGGTAACCCTGAATCAGGCCATTCACAATCAGTTCAAATATGGCATGCGCGAAGAGCCCGGCGTTCAATCCCCTGCTCAGACCCTTTTTCATCGAAGCGGCTCCTGTCGCGATTACGCTACTCTGCTGATGGAAACCTGCCGGTATCTGGGTTTTGCCAGTCGCTTTATAAGCGGCTACCTGCATTCCCCTGCAACGGAGGCCGGCAACGGAGCTACTCATGCCTGGGTGGAGATCTACATTCCAGGAACGGGATGGCAGGGCTTTGATCCGACAACGGGCCTTGTAACGGGTAGCGATCATATTGCTGCAGCCGTAGCGCGAGATCCAGAAACCGTTCCTCCTGTATCAGGAAGCTTCACCGGATCTTATTCAGGTCGACCGAACATGCTTGTAGACGTGCAGGTGAATCTGATCAATGATTGATCGGAGCAGGAAGCAATGTGAATAGAGGGTGGAGCGGATGAACGTCGGGTGCGACATAATCTCATTATTTTCACATAATCAAATGTCCCAATAATTTTATTATGTCGCCCCAGTTTTATGATGCCAGAGCAATCTCATTCTCGCCCAACACAGACCTGTCCTCCCTTATTCAGATCAGCAGCCTTCGCCTCACTCCTGTCAACAAGTTCCAATCTCAGACAGACCGACTGCGTCACAGCACCTCCGGAGGATTTTCCCCTGTTCGAACATCTTCTTTCCCTACCTGTTCCGCTTCTCGCTTGACAGGGGAATATTTAACTTTTTTTATGATTTCAGGGAGCTCTTCCCGGCAAATCCAATTGAGGTTGCGCATGACACTCCGAGACAAAACAGCTGCAAAACTGAGCTCGAAAGCGGGCGAGTTCAAAATCTACAGATTCGACACACTTGAAAAAGAGACTGGCCTTTCCCTCAGTCGCGTTCCCTATTCCATCCGCATCCTGCTTGAAACCGCCCTTCGCAACGTAGACAACTACGTGCTTGAAGATAAGGACGTGCTTTCTCTGGCCTCCTATAATCCGAAAAAGGTTCCCGAAGGCGAATTCCCGTTCAAGCCCGGACGTGTCGTCCTTCAAGATTTCACCGGCGTTCCCTGCGTCGTCGACCTGGCCGCTCTGCGCAACGCCATGGTCCGCATGAAGGGCGACCCTTCTCGCATCAATCCGCTGGTTCGCGTCGACCTCGTCATCGACCACTCCGTGCAGGTCGACTTTTTCGGCACGGGCGACGCTCTTAAGAAGAACATGGAGCTCGAGTTCGAGCGCAATCAGGAACGGTATGAGTTCCTGAAATGGGGCCAGCAGGCATTCGATAACTTCGGAGTCGTTCCTCCTGGAGCCGGTATCGTGCATCAGGTGAACATGGAATACCTGGCCGGCGTCGTGCTGACGCGAAACGGCGAGGCCTTCCCCGACTCTCTCGTCGGTACGGACTCCCACACGACGATGATCAACGGTATTGGCGTGGTCGGATGGGGCGTCGGCGGCATCGAGGCCGAGGCCGTGATGCTCGGTCAGCCGCTTTACATGCTTGTTCCCGAGGTCATCGGCTTCAAGTTGAAAGGACGTATGCCCGAAGGCGCAACGGCCACCGACCTCGTTCTGACCGTTACGCAGATGCTGCGCAAGCGCGGAGTGGTCGAGAAGTTCGTCGAGTTCTTTGGACCGGGCCTGTCGAACCTCAGTCTCACCGACCGGGCTACGATTGCAAACATGGCTCCGGAATACGGCGCAACAACAGGTTACTTCCCTGTTGATACTGAGACGCTGAACTACCTGAAAAAGACCGGCCGCTCCGATGCGCAGATCGACCTTGTAGAGCGCTATTTTAAAGAACAGGGCATGTTCCGCACCGACAGCTCTCCGGATCCGGAGTATACGGACGTGCTTGAACTCGACCTGTCTACCGTTGAGCCTTCCCTTGCCGGTCCGAAGCGTCCTCAGGATCGCATCCCCATGAAGGAGCTCAAAAAGACCTGGCAGGGCCTGATGACGAAAACCGTCAAAGAAGGCGGATACGACCTTGCCGGCAAAACCGAGACCGTCGCTAAAATCGAAAACGGATACAAATCCGATCTGCGTCATGGCGACGTCGTCATTGCTGCCATCACCTCCTGCACGAACACGTCTAACCCTGCCGTCCTGATCGGCGCCGGACTCGTCGCCAAAAAGGCCGTCGAAAAGGGCCTTACGACGAAGCCATTCGTGAAAACGTCGCTGGCTCCGGGCTCTCGCGTCGTAACCGACTACCTTGAAAAGGCCGGACTTTCGCCCTACCTTGATCAGCTCGGATTCCAGACCGTCGGTTACGGATGCACGACCTGCATCGGTAACTCCGGCCCGCTGCCCGATCCGGTTGTGAAGGCAATTAACGACGGAACGCTTGTCGTATCGGCCGTGCTTTCGGGAAACCGTAACTTTGAAGGCCGCATCTCTCCGCATGTAAAGGCGAACTTCCTCGCCAGTCCTCCGCTTGTCGTCGCCTATGCGATCGCCGGTACGGTGAATATTGATTTTACCTCCGAAGCGCTGGGCAAAGATAAGAACGGAAACGACGTCTTCCTGAAAGACATCTGGCCGACGAATAAAGAGATCGAAGACGCCGTCGGTACAAGCGTTCTGCCCGAGATGTTCACCGAACGCTACGGCAACGTGCGCGAGATGAACGAAATGTGGAACGCCATTGCCGCTCCGGCAGGTAATATCTACAGCTTCAACGATAAGTCGACCTACGTGCAGGAGCCTCCGTTCTTCATGGATATGTCGCTCGACATTCCTTCGCTGAAGAATATCGAGAAGGCCCGAGTGCTCGTTAAAGTGGGCGATTCGATCACCACCGACCACATCTCGCCTGCCGGTTCGATCGCCGAGAACTCGCCTGCCGGTAAGTATCTGATGGATAACGGCGTTACGAAGAAGGACTTCAACCAGTACGGCGCCCGCCGCGGTAACGACCGTGTGATGACACGCGGCACGTTCGCCAACGTGCGCCTGCGTAACCAGCTTGTCGAGAAAGAGGGTGGTTATACACGTCATCTGCCGTCGAACGAAGAGATGTTCATCTATGACGCTTCTCTGAAGTATAAGGCCGATAACGTACCGCTGATCGTTCTGGCCGGCGCCGAATACGGCACGGGATCTTCTCGTGACTGGGCCGCGAAAGGAACGTTCCTGCTCGGCGTAAAGGCCGTCATTGCGAAAAGCTTCGAGCGCATCCACCGTTCGAACCTCGTCGGTATGGGCGTGCTTCCGCTTGTATTCGTCGACGGACAGACGCATGAAAGCCTCGGCCTGACCGGCGAAGAGGTCTTCTCGATCGAAGGCCTGAGCGACGACATCAAGCCCCGCGCCGTTCTGACCGTGAAGGCAGAAGGCAAGGACGGAGTGAAAACGTTCCAGGCCATGTGCCGTCTCGATAACCAGGTTGAGATCGACTATTTCAAGAACGGTGGCATTCTGCAGACCGTTCTTCGAAACTTCCTCAAGTCGAAGTAACCTGTATCAGACATCCGATGTTCAAAAGGGCTCGCCTATGCGGGCCCTTTTTTCGTGCTCAGAGCAGACCGAAGATTTTTGACTGCGAAAAGCGCGAAATACGCTAAAGTTCCGATCGGAAGGAGAATTTGACGGAGAGAGTTGCTGTCGGCCGTGCAAAATTCGCATGACAGGACGATCCAGCATTGATGAATGAATTCCGTATGGAACGCGCATCGGCCTCTGGCTCTATCCTCAAGACCTCACTGCTCAAGGGGATGGGCTTGGGCATCGGCTTCGGTATCGGTCTCACAACGACGGCTCTGATCGCGGCTGCAGCCAGCATGAATCTTTTTTCGTCAGGGGAAGTCATCAGCTCAGCTAAGCTGAATGAGAACTTCGAGATTGCTGCTCCGGAAGGTGCGGTCATCGCCTTTAATCTAACGGAATGTCCGAAAGGGTGGGCTCCGGCCGACGGTAATGATGGTACGCCTGATCTGCGGGGGCGATTCGTACGGGGTCGAGATGATGCGGGCACGGGTGCTGCCGGACGCGATCCGGACGGCGTCAGAGCACCGGGCAACGATCAAGACGACGCCTTTCAGAGCCACCGACACAGCCCTCGTTCTGGCCTTTTCCTTGGCGTTATCAGTGGGCCAATAGGAGCAACGGCCTTCGGAGATACGGCGTATGTCGTTCATTCCACCACCGGTGGACCTGTCGTCGATGGCACATACGGCGATCCACGCATTGCCTCTGAAACACGGCCGAAGAACGTCGCTCTCGTCTACTGCATGCGTAAGAATGCTCCATAATACTCTCGTATAACTCTGGCCGCTTCGGCCTCCTGTTGTTTAACTACCAGAAGTATGAACCAACGCATCGAGATAAGCCAGACCGGTAGCCCTGACGTCATGCAGCTTGTACCGCTTGATCTACCGGAACCGGCTCCGGACGAGGTGCGCCTGCGACACGAGGCCATCGGCGTGAACTATGTCGATATCTATCATCGCTCCGGCGTGTATCCGGTTCCGCTGCCTTCGGGCCTGGGCATGGAGGCTACGGGCCGCATCGAGGCCGTCGGATCGGCGGTTCAGGGTTATGCGGTGGGCGATCGCGTCGCCTATGGCAGCGCCGGACCAGGATCCTATGCGACGGCTCGTAACGTGAAGGCCGATCTTCTGGTTCCGGTTCCCGTTCCTGACGGTATGGAAGCGGCAGATATCGTTTCTTTTCTGTTTAAAGGGCTGACGGCATACATGCTCATGACGAAAATGAAAAGGCCGACCTCTGACGAGCCCGTTCTTGTGCAGGCAGCCGCCGGTGGAGTGGGCCTTGTGCTCACAAAATGGCTGACATCGCTTGGCATTTCCGTCATCGGCGTCGTTTCAAACGAAGAGAAGGCCCGACTTGTGAAAGAGATGGGAGCGCACGGCGTCATCGTGGCGGCTAACGAAGGCGATATGGCAGGGCTGCCCGCTAAGGTGCGCGCGATCGCTCCGCGAGGCGTACCGATCGTCTATGACGGCACGGGAGCCTCGACGTTCCGCGCATCTCTTGCTTCGCTTGCGCCGTTTGGTCTTTTGATTTCGTTCGGCAATGCCGGCGGTGTCGTTCCACCCGTCGATATAGGCGAGCTCGGCCGCCTGGGATCGCTCGGCATCCAGCGTCCGTCTCTTTTTACAATGATGGCCGACGCCCGGGAACGTAAAGAAGCAAGCCAGGCCGTATTTCAGGCGTTTAAAGAGAATCGCATTCCCGCTCATATCCACGCAAAGCTGCCGCTACACGAGGCCGCCGAGGCCCATAGAATTCTCGAAAGCCGTAAAAGCATGGGCTCAATCGTGTTGATCCCCTGATCTGCGAGGCGGGTTTTGATTGACAGGCCTGTGGCGGGTGATGCAATCCTTCTATGTTCGCCATTACCGTAGAAATGAATATGCCCGTAGAACAGGCCATCGCACAGCTGCGACAGTCTTTACAGAAAGAAAAGATGGGCATCGTTTCAGAGATTGACTTTCAGGCCACAATGAAAGAAAAATTGGACCATTCCATTCCTCCCTACTTTCTGCTTGGCATCTGCGGTCCGGGTTATGCGAAGCGGGTCATCGAAGCCGATCCCGATATGGGAGCTCTGCTTCCCTGCAGCTGCGCCGTTTTCGAGACTTCAACGGGAAAGAGTCGCATCGCTATCCAGCATCCCGATGTCGTCGCCGCGCAAACCGATAAGGCAGATATAAGGGCTGCGATGAAAGAGGCCCTCGAGGCGCTGACACGCGTTGTGCAAGAACTGCGCGGTTAAAAAGCTCACGCATGAATGACGTTAGCGTTTCGAGCCGCAGCAACTTCAACAGGGGGCGCTCCTGCCCGGCTTATCTTTTCTTCGACATCCGTGAAAATCCGATAGACAGGGGAAGCAGTCCTTTCATCCAGAAAGCAATTCATGTTCGATATTCATGAGCTTGCCTCGGCGCTTCAGGGTATCTCGGGTTTTCATGCCTACGCCCTTGTTTTCTCGGTGCTTTTTGCCTGCGGAATCGGAGTTCCCATCCCCGAAGACATCACGCTCTTTATCGGCGGACTGCTCTCTTATTACGGAAAAGCGAACGTTTATCTGATGATCGTCGTCTCTCTGGCCGGTGTGCTTATCGGCGATACGATCATGTATGTGGCAGGCCGTAAATACGGTCGCGCCCTCATTGCCCGATCATTTTTTGCAAAACTGTTACATGCCGAACGCATGGAGCAGGTCCAGCGCTACTTTCACAAGCATGGCAACAAGGTGATCTTTGCCGCCCGTTTTATGCCCGGAGCTCGCTCTCTGGTCTTCTTCTCGGCCGGTATGCTGCACCTGCCCTTTCGCGTCTTTCTGGGCTATGACGGTTCTGCGGCTCTGATCAGCGTGCCGGCTATCGTCTATTCCGTATACTATTTCGGATCCGAAGTCGACCTGATCATCTCTCGCATCAAGCAGGTGGAGCATTCGATCATTTTTGTCGTGCTCGGTATAGTCGCCTTTGTAATCGTGCGAGCCCTGTTTCGGCGCTGGCGAGCAAGACGCGCCGCTACGGTAGATTCGTCTGCTTCATAACAGTGCCCGCCCTCGGGTATCTTGAATTTCACTTTCCCGCTGCGCATAGCGCAAAATGCTGCACAGCTCATGGCAGCGCAGATACATTTTCAATCGGTCAGCAAGTCGTTCTCGCGAGAGCTTTTCCGTGATCTGTCGTTCGGAATCAACGATGGCGAACGCATCGGTCTGATCGGGCCGAACGGCTCGGGCAAGTCCACTCTATTGAAGCTTCTGGCCGGACTGGAAGAAGCGGACAGCGGAAACGTGACCGTGCGTAAAGGACTGCGTCGCGTCTATCTCTCTCAGGCTGAGGCGTATGACGAGACGGCCACCATCGAAGAGATTCTTCTCGCCGCCATCGCAAACCATCCCGAAGAGCATGAAAGGTACGAACTTGTAGAAAAGGCAACGGAAAACCTCAGCCTCGATGCCGGGCAGAGATTCGGTCAACTATCAGGCGGACAGCGCAAGCGCGTCGCCATAGCGGCCGCTATGATCCAGAGCCCCGATCTGCTTTTAATGGATGAGCCGACGAACCATCTCGATCTTGAGGGCATCCTCTGGCTTGAGGCGACGCTCAAAGAGGCGCCGTTCGCTTATATCGTTATCAGTCATGACCGTTTCTTTCTCGAAAACGTTACCGACCGTATCATCGAAGTCAACCGCATGTTTCCCGGCGGTATCTTCACGACCCCGGGAAACTATTCGACCTTTCTCGAACGCAAGCAGGAATTCCTTGCCGGTCAGGCCGAACAGCAGGCCGCCCTCGCCAACCGCCTTCGTAAAGAAACGGAGTGGCTCCGGCGCATGCCGAAGGCCCGTACAACGAAGGCGCAGTACCGCATTGATGCCGCCGAAAAGCTGAAGCAGGATTATTCGGCGGTTAAACAGCGCAACGAGCGCAATCGCAAGCTGCAGATCGAATTCGACGCGACGGGACGTCAGACGCGACGCCTGATCGAATGCAGCGGCATAGCGAAAGGGATCGCCGGGCGGACGCTTTTCGCCGATCTTGATCTCGTTCTCTCGCCGGGCAGTTGTATAGGTCTTATGGGCCGAAACGGAGCCGGCAAAAGCACGCTCATGCGTCTGCTCACCGGCGAACTCGAACCCGATGCCGGCACGATCAAACGAGCCGACAATCTGAAGATCGTGCACTTTGACCAGAGAAGACAGACGCTCAATCCCGACGACTCGCTGCGCAAGGCGCTTTCGCCGGTCGGCGATACGGTTATCTATCAGGGGCGCTCCATTCATGTTGCCGGCTTCGCGAAACGCTTTCTCTTCGACACCGAACAGCTTGAGATGCCGGTGCGTTCGTTATCCGGAGGCGAGCAAGCACGCATCCTGATCGCCCGTCTTATGGTGCAGGCTGCCGACGTCTTGCTTCTTGACGAGCCGACGAACGATCTCGATATTCAGTCGCTTGAGGTGCTTGAAGAGAGCATCGAAGAGTTTCCGGGCGCCGTCGTTCTCATCTCGCATGATCGCTTCTTTCTCAACCGGCTGAGCGATGAGATCCTGAACCTCGACGGCCAGGGACATGCCGAGTATTTTGCCGATTACTTTCAGTGGCAGGATGTGATCACCGAGCGCGAAGAGCAACGAAAGGCTTCGAAGGCGCAAGCGGCCCGATCTGAATCGGAGCGTCTGAGCCTCGAAAAAAAGGCCGCTAAACCGCGCAAACTCAGCAAGTCCGAGCAGAAGGAGCTCGATCAGATGGAAGCGAAGATCCTCAAGGCCGAAGAGGCGCTTGAGACGGCTCAGTTAAAGATACAGGACCCGACGGTGGCCTCCAATGCGGATAAACTTGCCGAAGCCTGCGCCGCTATGGAAGAACAGCAGCGCGTCGTCGAAGCTCTCTACGAGCGCTGGAAGGAACTCGAGGCCCTGAAATAGCGGCCTCGAACTTCTATCCTTTATCGGCCCTGAAGCGCCTTCTTTACGATGCCGTCGGCGATTCTATGCTGAAGCGAATCGGCAAGATACGACGACAGCAGATGCGTGAACTTCGCGCGAAACCCCGGAATAATCAAGAACTTCTCGCGCTCCAGTCCGCTCATGATTCCAGTGACGGCCTCGTCTACGGTTAACGTTCCAGCGAAGGCCTTCAAGGCGCCGACGACGGCCGGCCGAATGCTGCGCTCGTAGTCGACCATCGGCGTCTCGACCTCGGGCGGACAGATAACGGAAACGCCGATCCCCCGGGGCTTCCATTCCATTCGCAACACCTGAGCAAGACCGACGACGGCGAACTTCGACGAGGCGTAGGCCGCATAACCGTAGCTGCCGACGATACCGGCAAGCGAAGCAACAAGGGCGAGACGGCTTCCGGGCTGTAAGATCGTGCCCGCGGCACGAGCTACGTTGCGCGATCCATAGAGATTCACGCGAACGACGCGATCAAACTCCTCAAGCCCCAGATTCATGAAGTCGACGGCGCTGACTACGCCGACGCTGTTCACGATGAGATCGGGGGACGACCGACCCGCCTGCTTCTTGAACTCCGAAACGACGCGTTTCTCATCGGTGACGTCAAGCTTCACGGTGCGCAGCCGGTCGCCGGCTTGATCGAGAAGAGGCTGCAGTCTCGTCTGATCAAGCGTTCGATCGAAAACGGTTACCCGCGATCCTTTCGCGAGGAAGCGGCCGGCAAGCGCAAGCCCGATGCCCGAGCCTCCGCCTGCGATGAAGATGTCTTTATTCTCAAATTTCATATTATTTTCCCGCCTGAATACGTGCCGGTATGCCCTGGTCAACTCCCGCATCGATACATACGATTTTCGGACGTCCCCCTTCTATCGAGGCCGCAGGCAGGTTGGAGTTGGACGTACAGGCCTGCCCGTCAGGCAGAAAGATAAAGTCGCGCATGAAGGCCACCCGCGTCGGGCTCGGATAACTCACAAAGCTCTCGCTCTGTGGATCAAAGCGGAACCAGCGATCCGACAGATTCGCCGTGATCCAGATCTCGCCGGTTTTCGGATGGACGTTCAGAGCATACGGAGTCTCATACTGGTCGGGTGCGAGCGTCGGCAGGCGATACTCTTTTTCGAATTTGCGCTCCTTCGTATTAAAGGTCATCAGATAACCCTCTTCAAACGAAGGGATCCAGAGCACCCCTTTATTATCAAAGCGCAATCTGCGCGGCCCCCGACGAGCAGACTCAAACTCCTCGACATCAAGCGTATCGGCATCGACCCGTCCTATGATGCCCGCATAGAGCTTCGAATACCAGATCGAGCCGTCGACGGGATCGATATCGATGCCATAGGGCAGATTGAGAACGTTATGCCCCTCGCCGCTTGTTTTATGATGCGAAAGCGTTATATAGAGGTCTCTTTTCCCGAACCAGCTCGAAACCTTGAGAATGGTCGGAAGCATGGCGTCAGAGAGCCAGCGCCAGAAGCCGTTCGACGGAAGATCGATGATCTTCATCTCTTTCGTCTGCGGGTCCAGTCGCCCGATCTGATTGGAAAGGGCGAACGTGAACCAGAGAATGCCCTTCTTATCGAAACGCAGCGTATGCGGATAAATCGTATCGCCGCCCGTCGGCAGAAACTCGAACTGCTCGGTGGACGGATCGTAGATGCAGATCTCAGCCGAAAGCGAGCATGTCATATACATCTTACCGTCGGGCCCTTCGACGATGCTGTGCGGACCGTGATAGGCGGCAAACGTCCCAAGCGGAGCCACACCGCCGGAAAAGAGCCCGCCAAGCGGAAGATCGTTCGGAGGCATCTGTTTGAAGTCAATCTGATTCGTTTTCGGATTGAGGATCCACAGGCGATCCGAGCCCATATCGACGCCATAGATCAACCCGTCACGGCCGAGCTCGATGTCGTGCACGTACGAAGATCCGTCGCCGAACGACCATTCGCGCACGCTTGCCTTTGAGAGCTGAGGCGATACGTCGGGTGTCAGCACGGTCTTCACGGGCTCTTCGCGAAACGAAGAGGCAAGCACCTTGCGAAAGACGCGCTCGTTCTCCCACGTTAACACGGAACCGTAGCCCTGCATACGTGTGATGACCGACTCCCAGGCATCTTCATCGCGAGCACGACGGGTCGTCGCATTGCCGATCTGATGGCAGAACTGGCACTGGCTGACGAAATCCTTCTGCATCTTTTCGTCATCCCACTGCAGCGTCACGACATGAGCGCTTGCAGGCAGATCCTGCGAGTACAGCGCCTCGCTTGCATGATGCTGCATGCGAAAAAGCACGGCCGGAGCGGCATTCGCAACGGCATCGGAGAATCCGTAGGCCCGTGCCCGCATCGTCGCCGTGCCTTCGATCACCGACTGCAGGCGGAAGTTACCCGAAGCGTCCGTATAGACGGATTCGCTGTAACCGTCCGCATTTGTGATGGTTACGGTTGCTCCGGCGATGGCAGTGCCTTTATCGCTTTTCACGCTACCCGTTATGGTGCGCGCCTCAAGAGCTGTGACCGAAGCGATCAAAACGAGGAACGCTACGGCCTTAATTCTGTTTTTCATCTGTGAACCTCTTCTTTGAAGTCATTTTATAGATGACCTCTATTATTTTTTATCAATCGGATAGCGATCAAGGGAGTGCAGCATGCCGCTGTACATGTCGTCGATCATCTGCGTGCAGAACTTCTTAACATTCGATTCGACCTCATGCAGAAGCCGCGAATTCATGAGGGCGACAAGGCCTGTCGTTTCGCACCAGAACCGCTCGGTCAGGTAACGACTGCGCGCTGTGGGAAGAGCACGGTATTCACCGATAACCGATGCGACCAGACCGAACACCCTCAGGCCCGACTCAAGATCGACAAGGGCTACGGACTCAAACTCCGTGCCGACCATATCTCTGTATTTCGGAACGCTCCGATTCACGAACATCAGGTCAAAGTATTCGGCATTCTCAAAACCGAATTGCACGTAGGCCGTGATCAAAGCCTTCAGGCGATCTGCAGGGGATTTTTTTCGGGCGATAGCTGCGTTCAATCGTTCATGCAGGCGCTCAAATCCGCTGGCGCGCACGGCATAATAGAGCTCGTCTCGATTTCGAAAGTAGTTATAGATCGTCGTCGCCGTCACATCAAGCCGGGCGGCAAGGCGACGCATCGTCAGTCCCTTCAGACCGTCCGCCTCGATTAGACCGAGGGCCGCATCAAGGATTCTGCCTCGAAAATCGGCCACCTGCTCTTCGGTTTTTGCCTTGCGGGCCATACACGAAGAGCATTAAAATAACACCGTTATTTTAACAAGCAGATTTCAGGAGTTCGTGCTGAGAATGGCGTAGAAGGGGGATACGGAGAATCAGCGAAAACGGAACCGGTGCTATTGCTGTAGAACAGCGAATACCAACGAAATGACCGGTCACGAGAAGTTACGACATAATAAAACTATCTTCACATAATTTTTGTCCCAATAAGATTATTATGTCGCCCAACCTCTCACTGGCAGCTTCGGGAAAATGTAACTTTACAAACATCCCACTTCTAAAGCGCCGCAGCTGCTGCCTGCTGCGGCTCGTGGATTCGCTTTCAGGCCTCCAGGCTTTTTGCAAAGCGCAGGATCTGATCTTCTTCGAAGTGTTTGCCCGTCACCTGCATACCGATGGGTAGACCGGCCGCATCTTCGCCGTAGGGGATGTTCAGCGACGGAACGCCGCCCAGGTTAACGGCGATCGTCAGCAGGTCGCTTTTGTACATGGCGATCGGATTATCGGCCTTCTCGCCGATCTTGAAAGCGGTGGACGGCGATGTCGGCTGCAGTATCAGATCGACGCCCGAGAAGAACTGGCGGTATTCGTCGCGGATCATCTTGCGGGCTTTCTCGGCCTGATGATAATAGGCGTCATAATAACCCGATGAAAGCACGTAGGTCCCAAGCAGAATGCGTCGCTTCACCTCCGGACCAAAGCCCTCGGTGCGCGAACGCACATACAGATCGATGAGGTTCTTCGCCTCTTTTGCGCGAACGCCATAGCGGATGCCGTCAAAGCGGGCGAGGTTACTCGATGCCTCGGCGGTGGCGAGAATGTAGTAAATCGGAATCGAGTATTCCCAGAGCTTGCTTTTAATCGGAACGATCGTCGCTCCGCGAGACTTCAGCTCGTCGGCAAGTTTCGCGCAGGCCTTCACGACGTCGGCGTCGAAGCCCTCTTCGCCCGCATCGGGGATCTGCACGCCGATCTTCAGCTTCTTCCACTCGGCTGCGGTAAAGGCCTTCGGCGCTGCTGCGACGGGCTGCTCGTTACTCAGCGGATGCGAGGTCGAATCGGCGACATCATGCCCGTTCAGAACGGACATAAGCAGCGCCGTATCGTCGGCCGTCCGCGCAAAAGGACCGATCTGATCGAGCGAAGAGGCGAACGCCACAAGGCCATAACGCGAAACGCGACCATACGTCGGTTTGAGACCGTAGATACCGCAGAAGGCGGCGGGCTGGCGAATCGATCCGCCGGTGTCAGAACCGAGCGACAGCGGAACGACGCCGGCAGCGACAGAGGCCGCCGAGCCGCCCGACGATCCTCCCGGAACGCGCTCCGGATCGTGCGGATTGCGGGTAACGCCAAAGGCGGAGTTCTCGGTCGAAGATCCCATGGCGAATTCATCGAGATTCGTGCGTCCGAAAAGAACGGCGCCGGCCTCTTTCAACTTATGTATAACGGTGGCCGAATACGGCGAGCGGTAGTTCTCAAGGAATTTCGAGGCGCACGTTACCTGTTCGCCGTCTTCGCAGATGTTATCTTTAATCGAGACCGGGATGCCTTCAAGAGGGCCGGCCTTGCCCGCCTTGCGGCGTGCATCGCTCTCTTTTGCCTGCTTGAGGATGCGCTCTTCGTCGAGAGAGAGAAAGATATGCAGCGATTCGACCGACTTCGCATGTGCGAGAGCCTGGTTCGCAAGTTCTTCGGCCGTGTATTCTCCCTTTTTCAGAGATTCGAGATGTTCGACGGCGCTCCGTCCGAGAGTTCCTTTGGGTTGATAGCGATTCATCAGTTATACCGTTCTTCGGGTTAGTCTTTTCGTGCCGTCATGAATGGAGATTCACCGGGCTGGTTTCATAATATGGTTTCAGAGAATAGCGACAGATTCCGCCGGGCTCAGCCTTCGGATTCGATGACGCCGGGAACGACAAAGTGACCGGACTCCCAGTCAGGGGCGATACCGGCAATCTTCGCCGCATCAAGAGTCGGCTTCGACGTATCTGTGCGCACGACGCTTCGCGTATCTTCGGCGGCATATTCGTCACTGACGGCGCTTGTATCGAGGCTACCGATATGATGCACGTATTCGACGATCCGGTCGAAGTCCTTTCTCAGATTCTTCAGGCTTTCGTCCTCGGGATCAAGGCGGGCAAGCAGGCACAGCTCTCGAAATTCTTCGTCCTTCATAATAGAGAACGATCTCTGATTCGGGCGGGTGCGGTCAATTTATAATTCGGATGGCTTGCTGTGACGGCGCTTTTTCACCGATCGGTATTGCCGATACGGCGCATCTGCCCGATATCTAAAAGGTGAGCCCGGCTACCGTCATAGGATCGCTTCTTTTTCTCTTTCTGACCCTGCTTGTCATGGCCATTGCCGTCTCGCTCTATGACGTGCCTCAGCCGGCGCGCAAACAACCGGCTCGCAAGACGACTCCGGCCGAAAGAACGCCGCGTCAGGAAATCCGACCTGTTGTTCTGAATCGTGCGGAAAGGATGGAGCTTATAGAGAGCACAAGAAACATGGTCGTTACGCATCCGGCCGGCGTCGCCCGACTGGTGCGGAACTGGATTTCTGATGGATCCTGAAAAACGGCCCTCGCTGCTTGCCGACATACGACTCATTTTCGCGACGATTCTGACCGACCCCGGCTCATCGCTTGCCTACGGCGCCGATGCGCTCATCGCCGTTACGATCGTTCTCTTCCCCATTTCGTATGAGCTGGGGATAACGGCGACGCTGCTCGGAGCGGGCACGATCATGATCGTCTACCTCATCGCCCTGCTCGTCTACGATCTGATGGTGCGTCATCATACGCACGATCTTTTCGGCGGTGGCGCCTACGTCTCGGCCTATCTCACGTCGCTGAAGATCCGGCATCATCCGCGGCTGAAGCGTTTAATGGCGAATATCGGTAAGCTCGGCACCTCTTCGCTCCTGGCCGACTTCCCCGCCACGCAGGCCATCTCTGTGATTGCCGGAGTGGAGGCGCTCTCGCTTATACCTGTCGAACAGCGCCTGCAATTCGCCTTCGGATTTGTTCTCTTTCTATCTATTATTCAGAAGTGGGGGCTGGGCAGCCTTTCACGCTTCATGATCTGGCCCATCGTTCTTTTCTATGTGACGAACCTCGGCATCAACGTCGTCGGAGTGGTCGAGATCCTGCACGAAGGATTTGAGGCGCCGACGATCACAGGAGATATGCGCGAGATCAACATCGAGCATGCCCTTATTCCCGTTCTTGCCATGGGCATAGCGAACGGCGTGACGATCATCACCGGCGTCGAGGTCGGTTACAGCTCAATCAATATACCGCATCATAAAGGCAAGGCCATTCGCATCTCGATGGCTTTACTATTTGGAATCGTCTCGGTTACGTACATTCTGCAGATCATCAACTTTATAGGCCTCGGCATAGTGTACGATTCGCATATTCCCGTGCCTCTACAGATCGCCCTTCATTTAGGCGGAGAACAGCTCGCCCTCGCTTTCGGTTTTCTCACGGCAATGATTCTGCTTCTTGCCGCGCAGACGGCTCAGTCGGATTTTCCGCTGGAGCTTCTGCGAGCCTCAAGAAGCCGCTTCTTTCCACGCGGACTCGGCGACATGGCCTGGAAGAAAACGTCGACGCTTTTCAACATCGACGGACATAACGGCGTGTATAACCCGAGAGCGGTCGTGTTACTGGGCATCCTCTCCCTGGGAATTCTCACCTTCTTTCCCGATTCGCATCAGATCGAAGGCATGTACGGCCTGGCCGTCGTGCTCGCCATGAACATCACGATCTTCAGTTTTCTTACGCGGCAGGTGCGAGCCGGCAGGTTCTCGCTGCTAACGTGGATCGCCTTCATCGTGATGCATGCGATGCTCTGGAATATCCTGTATAATAAGTTCTTCGAGGGTGCGTGGTTTATACTCGTTCTGATGCTCGTTTATTATCTCGTATTCAGGTTTTCAGAATCCCTCTATCAGAAGTGGGAGGAGAAGCTGCGCCTTGTTCCGCTTGAGCTCGGGCTGTGGTATCCGGCCTTTTCTGATCTTCCGATCGACGATCGACACATCGTTCTTGTATCGAAGTTTCATCCCGGCGTGATCCACTTTCTAAAACAGTATACAAAAAGCGGACGTATTCCGCTTGTCGTCCACTTTCATACCGACGCCGAAGAATCCGTTCCGCGGCATCTGCCCGATTGGTTCAAATTCATTTCCGTCCCGCCAGAACAGGATACGATCACGGCCATTACCCGTTACATTCGTTCGCGACGGCCCGATCGCGTGCACCTGATACCGCTGCTTGTCGAAGGCCCGAGATCGCTGACCAATCTCTTCTTTGGCAACTCCATCCAGCGGCTCATCTATGCGCTTTCCAAGCACGCAGATCTACAGGTGGAATACAACAAAGAGCGTATCTCTTTCACGCGCAAAGAGCTGCTACAGAGCATGAATCCTTTTACGTGATCCGATCAGCGTCCGCATTTCGAAATCATGACGGAGCAGTATCATCCAGAATCCGAAGCTTTCACTAAAAGTACGTTTCAGGACCGTTTCTAAAAGGTTATAAATTCCCGTTCGTCAACGAGGTGCATGATGGAATTAGATCTTTCAAAAGAGGAGACGGCGGCCATTCAGGCCTCGCTCAAGAGATACATGGCCGAGGAATTTGAAATCGAGATAGGTGATCTACAGGCAAACCTGCTTTTGCGCTACGTGGTCACGGAGGTCGGGCCCTTTGTATACAATCGTGCCATCGCCGATGCAGAGCGCTTTCTTGCGGAAAAGGTCGCCGACCTACCAGGCGTGCTTTTCGAAGAAGGATTGACCTACTGGAAGAAGGGTCCGAAGAAGAAGCGATGAGCTGGGGGAGAAGGATTCTTGCGTTTGTCGTCGGCATGCTTATCATAGGATTCCTCGCCTTTCATCTGTTTGATTTGGGAGACTTTTCGGCTCCAATCGAAAATCCCTGGCCCGTTTTGGTTTTCATGCTGTTAATACTTGGTCTTTTTGTGATCGGCATCCTTCTCTCCTTTCTCGCTATCATTCTGGACTACCGGATGGCCAGGATTCTGTCGTTGCTTGATCGGCTGTGGAATAAGCCAGGGCTCCGCGGTCGGGAGATTAACAGGTCAAGAAGAAAGGACTAAATTTCGAGGCTGGGGCGGCAAGCAGATCCGAGAGTAGACGGCAATGAACATCGTAAACACAACAGCCGAACCTATCGACTGGAGACCCGCGCCTTCGACTAACGCAGCCAGGCCTCCGGGGCCCGCATTATGTCGCATCGCGCCCGATACTGGCCGATAAATACTCCCGCGCCCCGACGCTGGCAGAAGCATACTCCCGGCGCCCGCCCCTGGCACTCGCCTCCCTCCAGTGCCTCGGCTCCAGTTTTCGCGCAACACAGCGCCCAGGTCGTCCCTTTTACAGTCATATCACGCCCGCGAAACCCTCCCCCGCTGGCTATTTGCGCATGCTTCTGGCAGCCTCTCATTACTTTTATTACTTTTTCTCCGAAGCGCCGTTTCGATTATGGCCTCTCTGTCAGGAAAAGAAATCCCATGCTCAAACTCTTCAACACTCTCAGCCAGAAAAAAGAGGAGTTCCGCCCCGCCGATCCGAACCGGGTGACGATCTACAACTGCGGGCCGACCGTTTACAATTTCAATCATATCGGCAACTTTCGATCCTACGTTGCCGTCGATCAGCTGCGCCGCTATCTGAAGTTTCGCGGCTACACCGTCGACCATACGAGCAACATCACCGACATCGACGACAAGATCATCGACAACGCCCTTGCGAAAGGGCAAACGATCGAGCAGTTCGTCGGTCCTTACATCGAGGCCTTTCTCGAAGATCTGAAAACGCTGTCGATCGAGCCTGTCGAACATCGTCCGCGAGCGACTCGCTATATAGACTCGATGCTTCAGATGATGAAGGATCTTGAAACAAACGGACACACCTACGTGCTCGACGGCAGCGTCTATTACCGCATCTCAAGCTTTCGCGATTACGGACGCCTGTCAAAGATCGAGGCCGAGAATCTCGTCTCGGCGGCCGGCGGACGCTTTGATGCCGACGAATACACGAAAGAAGACGTGCGCGACTTCGCCCTCTGGAAGAAGCCAACGCGTACCAACGAGCCGGCATGGGAGTCTCCGTACGGCGAAGGCCGGCCGGGATGGCACCTTGAATGCTCGGCGATGATTCACAGCATCTACGGCCATGATGGCATCGATATTCATGCCGGCGGTATCGATCTCGTCTTTCCGCATCACGAGAACGAGATCGCGCAGAGCTGCGGAGCGCATCCGGGCGAGAACTTTGTGCGCACCTGGTTTCATAACGAACATCTTCTCGTCGAAGGCAAAAAGATGTCGAAATCCCTGGGTAACTTTTATACCCTTCGCGACCTGACGACCGAAGACGGAGCAAACAAGCTCATTCAAGAGGAACGTGCGCCCGAGTGGCTCATCGAGCTTGTGCGATCGGGCGAGATCGCACGCTGCATCCGCTATGTGCTTCTTGCAACGAACTATCGCATGAAGCTGAACTTTACGTTCGCGCAGATTCAGTCGGCGCGCTCTTCGATCGAACGCATGCAGAAGGCCGTCGATCGCCTGATCCAGGCAACCGGTCTTTCTGAAGAAGAGATCAAGACGCTGTATAACGAACGCAGAGGCGACCGTCCTGGACACGGCGGAGCAAAGCTTGCGCCGCATTCAAAAGAGGCCGCTCAGAGCATTCACGAATTCATCGAGGCCATGGACGATGATCTGAATATCTCAAAGGCCCTGGCCGCCGCTTTCGAGATGTTGCCGAGAGCAAACACCGCTCTGGATCGTGAAGCGGCAAAAGAAGAGCTGACCGATTTCCTGATCGTCCTTTATGGTATGGATTCGGTGTTCGGACTTCTGCGCTTTCACGAAGAGACGAAGTCGGCGGGCCTATCGGCCGATGAGATCGAAGGCTGGATTGAGAAGCGAAACGATGCACGCAAGCGCAAGGACTTCGCCGAGGCCGATAGAATTCGCGACGAGCTGCTTGCAAAAGGCATCGTTATCAAAGATACGCCGAAGGGCACGACATGGGAGCCGGCCTGACGCCGAGCATGCGGAAACGATCAAGATGAAACGTATTTACGGAAGACGACCCGTCGAAGAATTCTTTCGCAGCAAGCCCGATCCGTCGGCCGTGCGGCGTATCTATGTATCTACCTCTCTGCCGAAGAAGTTCATGGCCATCCTTCTGCCTTTCATGAAAGGCATGAAGGATCGCATCGAAGAGCGGCCGCGAGCCGAACTTGATAAGATCTGCGACGGCAACCATCAGGGCATCGTCGTCGAGGTCACCGATGCAGGCGCTCTGGCCTCCGTTCAGGCGGCCGGCGGTCTGCGAAGGCCTGATCCGGCACGGACGATTCGCGAGGCGCTTGAGAATCATCCCGGCCTTTATGTGTTAACCGACCGGATTCAGGATGCGCAGAATCTCGGCTCGTTGATTCGTAGCGCCGAGGCGCTCGGAGCGATGGCCCTCATCGTTACGGGAAAAGGCGTGCGACCGAACGAGGTGTCGGATCGCATCTCGGCCGGCGGTTCGCAGCATCTGCCCGTTTTCATCATGGCGAACCCCGATGGACTTCTTCGTGACGCCATGGACCGTCAGTACTGGGTGCTGGCCGCCGCCGGACGTCCTGACGACGAACATCAATCCGGAGCGGAGTCGCTTGCCGCCGAGCCCGAAGAGAAATACGGCTCGGACTATGCGCTTGCAATCGACATCAACGATGACGGCGAGCATGACGAACCAGATGACGAAGAAGATCAGGCCGGAAGCGATGAGGACGGCAGAGCTGGCCAGGATGAACTTGCCGGACGACGCGCAAAACGCTCGAACGAAACGATCCTCGCCGAATTTGGAAGAGGCCGCGCAAAACAGATCAGCATGGCGAAGGGCAAGGATGGCGGCCCCGTTTATCTCTGGACCGACGAGGTCGACGAGTTACCCGAAAATGGCCGTTACATCCTCATGATAGGCCACGAAGGCGAAGGGCTCAAGCGTTCGCTCATCGAACGCTCGGATTACGTCATCAGCATTCCGATGCACGGCCGGCTGAGCTCGCTCAACGCGGCCGTCGCCGGCGCCATCCTTATCGAGCGTATCCTTTCCGTTCGGCCTCCGCTACGGTATGACTGAGCAGCATGGCGATCGTCATCGGACCGACTCCACCCGGAACGGGCGTGATAAACGACGACTTCGGATAACATGATTCATAGTCTGCGTCGCCGACGTTGCCTTCGTTATAGCCGGCGTCCACAAGCACGACGCCCTCTTTCAGCCAGTCCCCTTTGATGAAATTCGGCTTGCCGACGCAGGCGAAAACGAGATCGCCTTCGCGCACGACGTCGGGCAGATTCGTAGTTCTTGAATGACAGACCGTAACGGTGGCGTTCGCCTCAAGTAGAAGAGCGGCCAGCGGACGACCGAGAATGGCCGAGCGTCCGACGACGACGGCTCGTTTGCCCTGAAGCGGAATGTTATACTCGGCAAGCAGCCTCATGATACCGGCAGGCGTGCACGATGCATAGGCGGGTAACCCGAAGCTGATGCGACCGAAGCCGAGAGTGGTCACACCGTCGACGTCCTTCTCGGGCAGGATGCGATCAAAGCAGAGGCGTTCGTCGATCTGCGGCGGAACAGGATGTTGAAGCAGGATGCCGTCGATGGCATCATCGGCGTTCAGTTCGTCGATGACGGCAAGCAGCTGTTCGGTTGTCGTCGTGTCGGGCAGCTCGACCTTCTTTGAGTCCATCTCACAGGATTCGCAGGCCTTGCCTTTCATCTTCACGTAGGTGGCCGATGCCGGATCGGCGCCGACAAGAATAGTGGCAAGCACAGGCCGCTTGCCCTTTTCCTTTTGAAGTTTTATGGAACGATCTTTCAGTTCACCGCGGATCTTTGCGGCCAGGGTCTTTCCATCAAGGAGTACGGGATTCGTCTGGGAGGTCATAGGGGAGCTCGATTCTAAAAGTGCTGTTGCCAGTTTGTGTACGGGCGACGGCTCCGCAAAGGTTTTACGATTCCCTTTCGGGAAAAATGCAATGACCTTGCGAGCCGTCCGCCTTGCAGATACCGTCCTTACCTGCGTTAGCCTTTTAATTCCGGATCTTCTTCGTCGATGTTGCCCGACCAGAGCCAGCGGCGCGTCTCTTTCACAACGACGCCCGAGAGCAGCAGCAATGCGAGAAGGTTCGGGATGGCCATAAGCGCATTGGCCGTGTCGGCAAAATTCCAGACGACATGCATCTCGGTGACAGCTCCAAGAAAAACGACGGCAACCCAGATAATGCGAAACGGAATCAGCGATTTCACGCCGGCCAGATACTCAAGGGCACGCTCGCCATAATACGACCATCCGATAATGGTGCTGAAAACGAAGAGCAGAAGGCAGATCGTAAGCACGACCGGACCGACCGGACCCAGCTGATCGAATGCCATCGCCGTCAGCGGCGCCCCTTTCTGGCCCGACTGCCACACTCCTGTGTTTACAAGCACAAGGCCTGTGAGGGCGCAGATGACGACCGTATCCCAGAACGTTCCCGTCGAAGAAACGAGGGCCTGACGAACGGGGTTTCGCGTCTTTGCCGCCGCGGCGACGATCGGGGCGCTTCCCATGCCCGATTCGTTCGAGAAAAGGCCGCGGGCAATACCAAAGCGGATGGCCTCACGAAGACCTGCGCCAAGGAAACCGCCGACGGCCGCCTGGCCTGTGAAGGCAGATTCAAAGATCAGCCGGATCGTTTCTGGCAGCGTCTTCCATCCCATCGCAAGCAGAGTAACGGTGGCGACGATATAAATAATGGCCATCAAAGGAACAAGCGCCTCGCAAACGCCGGCAATACGACGCAGGCCGCCAAGAATCACAAGGGCGGTGAGAATCGCTAGCACGGCCCCCGTTAAATAAGGAGAAACGCCTGCATTGTCGTGAAGCAGATCTGATATGGAATGGGCCTGCACCATATTGCCGATGCCAAACGAGGCGATGACGGTGAGTACGGCGAAGAGTACGCCGGCCCATCTCATCTTCAGGCCTTTCTCCAGAACGAACATCGGACCGCCGACGATATTGCCGTTCTCGTCGACCTCCCGATAGCGAATCGAGAGCAGCGCCTCTGCATACTTCGTAGCGATACCGAACACGCCCGTTAACCACATCCAGAGCACGGCGCCCGGCCCGCCAAGACCGACGGCCGTTGCCACGCCGACGATATTGCCCGTGCCCACCGTCGCTGCAAGAGCCGTGGCCAGAGCGCCGGCCTGGCTGACATCGCCCGTCCCTGTGTCTTTCTTCATAGAGATGCGGATGCCGAGCGGTATAAAACGCTGAATGAAGCGCAGACGAAAGGTGAGGAAGATGTGCGTGCCGAAGAGAAGGGCCAGCATCAGGGGCCCCCAGACGATATCGTTCAACGCACCGATGCCTTCGTTGATTGCCGTAAGAACCGTCGTGAGAACGGCCATCGGCGGCATCTGTGAAAAGAGAATGACATTCAGATTCATGAGCGGTTTTGTAGGAATGCCGCCCATGTTGTAAAGCCTTTCCTCCTGATCCTTGCTTTTTTTTAGTTTCTCGTATACCTGGTCCTTCGAAATCTGTCCTGTGGTATCTGCGCCTTTTTCCAGTGAATCATCCGATCCGCTTTTTGATTTTCAGCTAACCGTCATTAAAGAAGAAAACGCCGGTTATCTCAGTCTGATCCCCGGCCCGGCCCTTCCTGAGGCGGCCCGACGCTATCTCGAAGAGTATCTTCAGCAAACGCGAAAATACCGCAATATAGGAACAGACGATCAGATTCGCTTCAGCCTTTATCAACCTGTGATGAATTCAGAAGCGGGCCGCCGATCGCTCTACATGCGATTGCGCCGCAAGTTTGCGAAAGAGCGTCTTCCGCAGGCGGCGACGATCGGCGTCACAAAGGCCTGCCAGTGTAAATGCGCTCATTGCAGCGCCGATTATCACATGGCATCTGCAAACAAGAACCTCAGCGACACGCAGCTGCAACAGGCCGTAAAAGAAGCCGTCGATCTGGGCGTCACCAACATCATCTTACTTGGAGGCGAGCCGCTGCTTCGCCGTGGACTGGAAAGCATCATTGAAGCGGTCGACGATCGCGCACAGGCGGTCATGTTCACAAACGGCGAATACCTGACGGCAGGACGTTGCCGGTCCCTTGTGGCCGCCGGGTTAAGCGGAGTCTTTGTTTCGCTTGATTCTCCCGAAGCAGGCGAGCACGATGCACTGCGAAAGCGCCCGGGACTTTTTCATAAACTTGCCGAGGGAATTGCCAATGCAAGAGAGGCCGGGCTTGCCGTCGCCGTATCGTCGTATCTTACGACGGAGCGGGTGCAGGATGGCGTATTCGAGCGAACGATGGAACTCGCCCGCGAATGGCAGGCGAACGAGGTGACGTTCTTCGACGCGATTCCCGTCGGACGCATGTCGTCGGATTGCTGCACCTTTCTCGATATGCCGACACGCCGCATGATCGATTCGTTAACCAGGGCCTATAGAGCGCGACCGGAGTATCCGGCGGTGACGCCGCAGAGTATTCTCACATCTGAAATCGGAAGCAGCTTCTGCTTCGCGGCGAATACGCAGTTCTATCTGTCGAGTACGGGCGATATGTGTCCGTGCGACTTCACCCCGCTGACGATCGGACGTTATCCGGACGAGAGCATCGAGACTCTATGGAAGCGCATGATAGCGACGCCGCAGTATCGCCGCCGATCGAAGGTCTGTCGCATGCAGGATCCGGATTTTCGCAGGGCGACGATTGAGCGCATCCCCGCTGACGCCGCATTGCCGTATCCGATTGAAGCGCTCTGAACGACACGCTTCTGTCTTTCGCGCTTTACAGCGCGAGCCCACCCTGATCTCTGTGCTCGTGACTCTGCCCGTTTCTCAATTCGTTCGCCTGTTATCCATCCTTGCCGTCTTAACCATCCATGCGACCTATACGGCGCAGATGAACTATCGAACCCCTGAAACGGCCGGCATGATCGACTTCATCGGCGTGCTTTTGAATCAGCTTTCGCGTTTCGCCGTTCCCGTTTTCGTTTTTCTTTCGGGCTATGGACTGGCCATACGCTTTCGCGACGGACAGGGTCTTTTCGCTTCGGCCGCGGATTTCTATAAGAACCGGATGATGCGCATCGGCATCCCCTTTATCGTCTGGACGATCGGCCTGCTGCTGATCAACAATCGCATGGGATGGTTTGCCGATCTTGGCATCGCCGGCTCTCTCTGGAAAAGCGTGAAGACGCTTCTGTGGACGATGTGGGCGACGGGAGCGGATTATCATTTCTATTTTTTCACGATCATTCTCTGGTGTTATCTATTCTTCCCTTTTCTTATCAGGATTCGCCTCGGTTCCGCTCTTAACTATACGGTGCTGGCTCTGCTTCTGCTCTTACAGCTCAGCTATCAGACGCCGTCGCATCTTTTCTTTCATGAGATGGGAATCGAACGGCCGAGATTCCCCTCCTCTTTCTTCTTCTCCTGGCTTTTCTATTTCTACGCCGGAATCACTCTGGCCCGCAAAGACGCCTCTACCGAGAGGGTCGATCGTCCTGTGCTGGCCGCCCTTGCCGTGACGGTCAGCTTTGCCGCCGTTTTCGCCGAGTATCTGTATCGTAACGACGGGCAGGTCCCAGGCAACTTCGATCATTTTCACCGCTATACGATCTGGTGCTATGCGATGTCTGTGGTCTGGCTTTTCCGATCACTGAACAGGCCACTTGATTCTTTCTTGCATGGTTCCGTTGCATCTGGCGGTTCTGGCGGAACAATCGGATCGACGATTTCTTATCTGGCCGGCATCTCCTTTACCGTCTATATCATCCACACGTGGATACTGCGGGTGCTGGCCGATCTGCCGCTTTTTCTAAAGCTGGGGCTGCTCTTTGCGCTGGCATTCGGCGCCGCCGCAGCCCTCGATCGCCTGCTGTCCCGGCGTGATGCCGGCATCGTCCGATTCCTGCGTCTGGCACTCGGCCTACCGGCGTAAAGCTACGACAGATTCTTTACGGGAAGTCAGAATCCGCCCTATTCTCAGAGATTGCTCCGGCTCATGCCGCTTGATTCCGGGCCAACTTCTGAGAGAACCCAGGATTCTGGATCAGAAGAAAAATGTTTGCCAGAGAGCATGTTTCATGCTCATCTCGTTGAGATAATCTCTCTCGTCCCGAACCTCAGGGCGAGTTTTGGGGCCGGCTCTTAAATGCAGGTCCATCGGCTTACCGATCATAGTAACAGCATCGCCAGAGGCGAAAACAGGATGGCAGCATGAACCTTTTTAAGAACTGGACATTACAGGCCCGCATCATATCGTTTACGGCTCTGCTCATCCTGCTGGTTACAGGCATCGTTACGGCACTGTCCATCATGAAACTTGAGACAAGTTACGTAGCCGATCACGTTGAAAAGGCCAGATCCTTGACCATCCTGGCAGAGGGGGTGCGCGAGCGAACCTCGAAAATCTACTGGAACGAAAAGGACCGCGAAGGCAGTATCGCTCTTCTTAAAGACGACTGGGAGAAGCACATAAAAACCGTCGTGCCCATTCTTTCTGCGATTCAGGTCATGGAGATGCAGGCAAAGGATCTCGGCATCGAGTTTCGCGTGCCGAAAGAATATCCGCGCAATCCCGACAACAAGCCCGATTCGAAACAGCTTGAAATCCTTAAAAAACTGCAGAGCGAAGATCTTATCGAGCACTATTACATAGATACCGACCGCAACGAGGTCAAATACTATCGAGCCATCCGGCTTTCGGCCGAGTGCCTGAACTGTCACGGAGATCCGCGCGATTCGGAACGTATCTGGGGGCGTGACGACGGCAAAGACATCACCGGCGCCAAAATGGAGGGCTGGAAAGAAGGCGAGGTTCACGGAGCCTTCGAACTGACCATGCCGCTCGGCGAGCTACAGGCCATGAAACAGGAGATGATCATTCAGGATGTCGGCATCGGCCTCGCCCTCTTTATCGGTTCGATGATCGCGATCACGATTCTGTTCCGACTCGTCGTGAAGCAACCTATCAGCGCGCTGAACGGCGTCATCGAAAGGCTATCGGGCGGAGACTTCACCGTCATATCAGAGATCGATACCGACAGCATTCGAAAAGATGAGATCGGCTCCATACTCAGAAATGTCGTAGCGCTAAGTGAAAAGCTCAGCCTCACTCTCGAACAGGTCCGCTCCAACGCCGACGGCCTTTTCCAGGCCTCCCGCGAGGTTTCCAACGCCGCACAGGAGTTAAGCGAATCAACGAGCGAACAGGCGGCTAACCTTGAAGAGACGACGGCATCTCTCGAACAGATCTCAAGCATCATCGATCAAAACGCCGAACATGCGGCTGAAACGCGCAAGATGGCCGTCACGACGGCCGGCGAGGCCACCGTAGGCGGACAGGCCGTCGACGAAACGGTCGGCGCCATGAAAGTCATCGCCGAGAAGATCGCCATCATCGAAGAGATCGCCTATCAAACGAACCTGCTTGCCCTGAACGCCGCCATCGAGGCGGCCCGAGCCGGCGAACACGGTCGCGGCTTCGCCGTCGTCGCCGGCGAGGTGAGAAAGTTAGCCGAACGCAGTCAGCTTGCAGCCCAGGAGATCTCGGCTCTTGCCGGTAGCAGCGTCAAGCTATCTGAGAACGCAGGCTCGCGCATCAACGCCATCCTGCCGGGCATTCAAAAAACGGCAGACCTGATTCAGGAAATCGCCGTCGCCTCGCAGCAGCAGATGGACGGCATCCAGCAGATCAATCAGGCGATGGCGCAGATCGATGAAGTGACGCAGAAGAACGCATCAAGCTCCGAAGAGCTTGCGGCGACGGCAGAAGAGCTTTCATCGCAGGCCGAAGGCCTCATGCAGGCCGTAGCTTTCTTCAGATTGCAGGCGTCGAAGATGGAGCGGCAGCGAAAGAACGGCGCCCCGCAAACGAAATCCGAGACGGACAGACCGACGGATGCGTCGGGTCATTACATGAAATTCTGATATGACGGAGAGGCAGAGCCTCCCACTTAAAAGAGGATAACGCATGGCAAAGAGGATTCTTATCGTCGACGATTCGGCAAGCATACGGCAGCTTGTAAGTATCAGCCTGAAGGCGGCCGGTTACGAAACTGAAACCGCAGAGAACGGGAAGCAGGCGCTTGCAAAGCTTTCGACCGGCAAATTTAATCTAATTATCTGCGACGTGAACATGCCCGAGATGAACGGACTGGAATTCCTGACCGCCATCAAAAACGATCCGCAGTATGAAGAGGCGCGGTTTATTCCCGTCATCATGCTGACGACGGAATCAAGCGAAGATATGAAGATGAAGGGCCAGATGCAGGGCGCAAAGGCCTGGATCGTAAAACCTTTCGCTCCGGAACTGATGCTGAAGGCAGTGAGCAAACTCTGCCCGGAATAAGCCTATGAAGCTGCGACGTAGAGAAACGGATGAGCTCGTCCTTCTTCAGCCCGAAGGGGCGCTGGATCTGCTCTCGCTCGAATCCGTGCGATCTGCCCTTTTCGATTCTTTTGATCGAGCTGCTGAGGGCAAGAAGCCGGTATGCGTCGACCTTTCTCGCGTTACTGAATTTGACACGCCTGCGCTGCAGCTTTTTCTTAGCGCCAAGCAGAGCGCGAAAAAGCGCAACCTCAAGCTGCGACTTGTGAACCATACCGAGCCCGTTTTAAAGAATATCACGCTGCTCGGCGCCGTCTCTCTTCTCGCCGATCCGGTGAAGATCCGCAGCGAAGATAAATCTAAGTACGTGTTGAAATATGGCCTCAGCCGGGTTGAAAACAATGCAGATTGATCCCTCGCTGCTGCAGACCTATCGCGAGGAATCCTCGGAGCTGCTCGAACGTCTTGAGGCAGACCTGCTTCAGCTTGAGAAAGGAGGTGACGTCGCCGAAATCCTGAACTCCGTATTCCGCAGCGTGCATACGCTCAAAGGCACTTCGGCGATGTTCGGATTTCCCGCTACCGGCGCCTTTGCCCATGATTTAGAGACGTTTCTCGACGAACTTCGCAGAGGCGCCATTTCGCTTGATAACGCTCTGACCGAAATACTTCTGCAATGTCGCGATCATATCGCCTCTCTGTTGCAATCCGAAGAGGCATCCGACGAAGCGGCGCTCATGCGACTCAGGGCGTCCGGTCCGCAACTGCTAACCCAGCTGGTCGCCTACATGCCGGGCTTTCAACCGACACACTGCCTGCCGCCGACCAATCAACCGGCGCAAAGCGCTGGCCTCATGCGACGCTGGAAGCTGACGCTGCGCTTTGAAGAGGATCTGTTTCGTTATGGGTTTGATCCCTACTCTTTCATCCATTACTTGCGTAAGTCGGGCGAGTTTGAGCTCGTCAGGCCTCTTGTCGATAAATTGCCCGATCTCGAAGAGTTGAACGCACAGAAATGTTATACCGGCTTCGAAATCATACTGAACTCCGAAGCGAGCGAAGAAGAAATCCTCGACGCCTTTGACTTCATACGTGACAGCTCACAGATAGAGTTAACCGCTCTGGAGAATCCGGCCGTTCCGCATATCGCCGCCTCACCGGCTCAAGCAGAGCCGTCGACGCCTGCTCTGACCGGTACGGACGAGAAGACTGAGCGACGCAGTTCCATTCGCGTCGACTCCGAGAAGCTGGATCGCCTCGTTAACCTGATCGGCGAACTCGTCGTTCAGGGCTCCAATGCCCGGCTTCGCTCGGGCGAAAACGACGGAGCCGGTATGGCTGAAACGGTGGAATCGCTGACGCGCATCATCGACGATCTGCGCGAGACCGCCCTCGATTTACGCATGGTGCCCATCGGCGAGACCTTTCGCCGTTTTGACAGACTCGTTCGTGATCTTCAGACGAAGACCGGTCGCCGGGTGCGCCTCTTCTATGAAGGCGGCGAAACGGAGCTCGATAAAAACGTCATTGAACGTATCTTCGATCCTCTGGTTCACCTCGTTCGCAACGCCATGGATCATGGGATTCGCAGCGCCGAAGAACGCAGTGCAGCCGGTAAACCCGAGACCGGCACGATTCGCCTGAGCGCCGGTCACCGCCACGGACAGATCTACATTGAAATCAGCGACGACGGCGAAGGACTGAATACCGAGCGCATCTTACAGAAGGCCATCGAGCGCGGCCTTGCGCGATCCGACGTCGCCTACAGCGACGATGAGATCCATCGCTTCATCTTTCTTCCAGGCTTTTCGACCGCCTCAAGCGTGACCGATATCTCGGGCCGCGGTGTGGGAATGGACGTCGTTCTTCGCGAGGTGCAATCCCTGCGCGGATCGGTCGAGATAGAATCCCGTAAAGGCGAAGGCACGACGTTCCGGCTGTTGCTTCCGCTTACGCTTGCCATCATTGACGGATTTCTTGTGCGAGCCGGATCGGCCTTTTTCGTGCTGCCGCTTGATCTTGTCGAAGAATGCGTCGACCTCGAACATGCCATAGACGAAGGCAGTCGTTTTATCTCCCTTCGTAACGAGGCCGTTCCGTTTTTTGATCTGAATACCGGCCAGAGCGACGCGGAGCACGATGCATCGACGCGACTCTCGCTGGTCGTCGTCCGCAGTGGAAGCGACAGGATTGCGTTAGCCGTCGACGCCATTCTCGGCGAGCTACAGACGGTCATCAAGCCGCTCGGTCGACTCTTCCAGAAGCATCCCTGGTTTTCAGGCGCGACGTTACTCGGCGACGGACGTCCGGCATGTATTCTGAACGTCAGAGGGCTCGTCGAATGGCTTGAAAGACGACAGAGCCGCAGAGGCGAGTTACAGAGGACTCTATGAACGAGATACAGACGAACCTGGAAAATTCAGAAGACAGGCAGTTCCTCGTCTTCTCGGCCGGACAGGAGACGTTCGGAATCGACCTGCTTCACGTGCGAGAAATCCTGGAGCCGCGCAACATGTCGGCCGTTCCTCTGACGCCGCAGTTTGTGCGAGGTATCCTGAACCTGCGCGGAGAGGTGATTCCCGTCATCGATCTATCGCAGCGCTTTTGGAACCGACCGCCCGACAGTCGTCGACGACCGGTCATCATCATAATCGAAGAGCAAAGCGAGAGCGGGCCGGTCGCGCTCGGCCTCTATGTTGAAGGCGTGAACGAGGTGCTGACCATTCATCCTTCGAAAATCGAAGCGGCTCCGTCGTTCGGCGCCTCCGTTCGCACGGATTTCATCGAAGGACTTGCTCCGACGATTGAAGGCCATTTTCTTATCATTCTCAAGCTTGCCTCCGTGCTCGACCTGAATGAGTTATCCGAATGGATGGTGAAAGAGACTGAGAATGCGTCCGCCTGAAACGGAGACTCCTGAATTCTACATCGAGATCTTCCTTGATCCTGGAGAATTCTTCTGGGCCGATGAAGAGACGCGCATCAAGACCATCCTCGGATCATGCGTCGCCATCTGCATGTGGCATCCGCAGAAGAAGATCGGCGGCATGAGCCATTCCCTTTTATCTGAAAAGAAACACAGAGGCGCCGATCTCGACGCCCGCTATGTCCTGGATGCCGTGCAGATGTTCGAGCAGGCCATCGACCGCGCGAAGACCTTCCGGTCGGATTACGTCGTCAAGCTGTTCGGCGGGTCAACGACGATGGAGAAGCAACCGCTCATGCGCGAAAGATACCTGGCGGGAACGTCGACGGGACAGACGAACGCTCAATTCGCCCGTACGTTGCTGCTCGATCGAGGATTTCGCATCGAGAGCGAGCATACGGGCGACGTCGGTTATCGCAACCTGATCTTTGATATGTGGAGCGGAAACGCATGGCTACGCCACATCAAACCCGAAACTGAGAAAGGGAAAACATGAATCGCCCTATCACTGTATTCATCGTAGACGATTCTGCCGTCGTGCGGCAGGTATTCTCGGACTTCTTGAAAAGCCAGCCCGATATGCAGGTGCTCGGATCGGCCTCGAATCCCATCATCGCTCGCAAGATGATGCAGAAGCAGTGGCCTGACGTAATCCTCCTTGATATCGAAATGCCTCAGATGAACGGGCTTGAATTTTTACGGCTGCTTTCGCAGGAGCATCCGATTCCTGTCGTCATCTGCTCTACGTTAACCGAAAAGAACGCTCCCGAAACGATGGAGGCCTTTCGACTTGGCGCCGTCGAGGTATTGCTCAAGCCTGGCCGCCTTGTTGACGGTCTCGATCAGGCAAGCGGCGAAGCCCTACTTGACGCTGTTCGTTCGGCGGCGAAAAGCCGCACCCGCGTCGTTCAGCAGGCCAGCCAGTGGTTTCAGAAATCCATGCATGCAACGGAGCGGCCTACCGCCAACGACAGGAAGGAGCTGCAGAGTCGCTACGCCCTGCCCCCGGACTTCGCTCCTGCATGGGTCGCCGTCGGCGCATCCACCGGCGGTCCTCAGGCCATCGAGCTTTTGCTGAAAGGAGTCGCCGACTGTCCGCCGACGTTTATTGTGCAGCATATGCCCGAGCGATATACGGCTGCGTTCGCATCACGACTGAATCAGCATTCGCCGCTTGATATTGCCGAGGCTCGCGACGGCGAAGAGATGCGGCGAGGCATGGTGCGTATCGCCCCCGGCAACCTGCATCTTCAGGGCGAATTCAGAACGGGCAGACTGCGCGCGAAGATTTCGGATGGCCCTCGCGTCAACCGCCATAAACCCGCCGTCGACGTTCTCTTTCATTCGCTTGCGCGATCCGATTCGCGCGGGCTGGCCATTCTGCTCACAGGCATGGGATCGGACGGAGCGGCCGGCATGGCCGAACTGCATCAGCGCAATCATCTGACCATTGCGCAGGATCGCGAAAGCAGCGTCGTTTATGGCATGCCTTTCGAGGCGCTCAAGCGGCAGGCCGTGACCATGGTTCTTCCTTTAACTTCAATTGCCGACCTCTACTGGCGCCTGAGTTGATAGTGTCTGAAAAGGCCGCAGGCACTATCAGATCGGTAAGGGATTTTTTTTCTGATTGAATAAAAAAAAGATTGTTTGCTGCCACAATCAAGATTCCCCTTCATACAATGCTTTCCTTGATTCGCCACAAGCACCACATCCGACACCGGCGTTTAATTCTCTTCTGTAGCTCTTTCGCCCTGCTCTTCCTGACATCATTCTCTCTGGCCGCGGAGCCATTTCCACTTACCGAAAAGCTAAAGGGCATTCAGGGCGGGATCTTCCTTTCTTACGTTGAAGATCCGCAGGGACAGCTAACGATCGACCAAATTGAGAAGGGAATCGACGCGAGCGGAAAATCCCTCGAATGGAAACAGAGCGAGAAGGACGTACCCGGCTTCGGCTTCACGAACTCCACCTACTGGTTCAGATGGAATGCGACGAATCCGCTCGGCAGGGCTCTGAAATACTATGTCGAATTGAGTTACCCCGTCGTAGACGATGTCGTTCTTTATTCACGCCGGGCCGACGGCTCACGCTACGAGCGAGCTTCGGGCGATCTTCTTCCCTTCCACGAAAGAGACCTTGACTACAGAAATCCGGTATTCATTCTCGAGCAGTCGCCCGGCCAGAGCACCTATTATCTGAAAGTGCGCACGTCGAGCACCTTTATCGTACCGCTTGTATTCTGGACGCCCGAAGAATTCATCGAGAACGCCATCCGTGAAGACATCATTCTCGGCCTCTTCTACGGAACGATGGCCGTCATGCTCCTGTATAACCTGTTTATCTTCGCCTCAGTTCGCGACATCAGCTATTTCTACTATGTGGGCTATATCCTCTTCTGGACGCTCTTTTTAATCACGTTTAATGGCCTGGGTTTTCAGTATTTCTGGCCGAATGCCGTCTGGTGGGCGAATAACTGTCTCAATCTTTTCGCCTTCACGACGCTTGCTTTCATGCAGCTTTTCGCCATTTCGTTTTTGAACGCGAAAAAGAACACGCCCTATCTTCATCGCGCCCTCACCGTCATGCTCGGTCTTTCGCTCATCGGCGTCGTCGCATCGGTCATCATTCCTTACCGGATCGGCATACGCCTTGTCAGCGTGCATGCCATCGTCACGGTCATCGTTATCCTCTCGACGGGCGTGCGAGCTCAAATTCGCGGCTACAAACCGGCGCGGTATTTCCTGCTCGCATGGACGTTGATGCTTCTCGGTCTGCTCGTTCTGACCCTGCGCAACTTCGCCGTGCTTCCCGATAACCTGTTCACACGCTGGAGCTCGCAGTTCGGTTCGGCGCTTGAAGTTGTCTTTCTCGCCCTCGGTCTCGCCGACCGTATCAACGTTCTCAAATCGGAGCGCATCCGTATGGAGCGCGAGGCTTATGAAACGAAGCTGCGTCTGCTTGACGCCTTTGCCCGCTTTGTGCCTAACCAGTTTCTCGACATCCTCGGCAAATCGAGCGTTGAAGAGATTCAAACGGGCGACTCGACCGAAAGGCGTATGGCCGTTCTCTTTACAGACATCCGAAACTTCACGGCAATCTCAGAGAAGATGAACTCGGCCGACAACTTTCGCTTCCTGAATTCTTATTTAAAGAAGATGGGTCCGGTCATCCTGAACAACCGCGGCTTTATCGACAAATTCATCGGCGACGCCATCATGGCCCTCTTTCCCGGCGATCCGGTCGACGCCATTCACTGCGCCATCGAGATGCGCGCAAAACTGAAAGAGTTCAACGAGATGCGAGCGGCGAAGGGTTATGCTCCGATCGATATGGGCATCGGCATCCACTACGGCAGCGTCATGCTCGGTACGGTCGGTTCTGACGTCCGCCTCGAAACGACGGTCATCGGCGACACGGTCAATCTCTCGTCACGCCTTGAAAGCCTGACGAAGGTCTATCGATCAAGCATCCTCATCTCTGGCGACCTGTATAACGAGGTGCGAGATCAGATCACGTATCGCGTCCGTGAGATCGACCGCGTGCTCGTGCGCGGACGAAGCACCGTGTCAGAGATTTACGAAATCTACGAGACCGATACGCCCGAGACGATCGAAACGAAAGATGCGAATCAGGAGCTCTTCCGTCGCGCCTATGAACTCTATCGCACCGGAGACTTCAACGCCTCCCTGCAATGCTTTCGCGAATACCAGGCGCTCTGCCCCGACGATTCCGTCGCCTCTGTTTATATACAACGCTGCCTGAAGCTGGCCGACCGCAACCCCCGCGGCTGGAAGGGCGTGGTGCGTCTGCGAGATTGAGGAGCAGAGGCGGTGTTTTTACCTGAAAGCAAGAGCAGGACAATTGATAGAGGTGTAGAACACCTCCGATATACCGGATCTCTTATCATGCTTCTTTTCGCGTTCTCTGCATTACAAGCAGAACCGAATGAGTGTATGGTTTCATCGGATGGAAGGTTCTGCATCGGCGACCGGGTTTTCTATGGAAGCGGCGAAAGCAAAGAAAACAGCTTCGGCGTTGTTTTGAGTATTGAAACTCTTAACGACTGGAAATGGATCATCGTCCGCATGGACGATGGCACCGTTCGCTCCGAAAGACACAGCTACAAGAATGTGAAAGACCTGCCCGCCTGTATAGAATCAAAAAAGGGACAGCTCTGCACAGGTTCAAAGGTTGCTGTATTCGTCCAGAAGCTCTACGATTACGGTATCATGGAGATAGCCGCTATATTGCCCTACTCGCGCGGAATAGAGGGGAAGTATGAGTTTTATGGTAATATTGTTACACCCGATGGAAAAGCGGTATTCAGCCGCGCTCATTCCCTTGTCGATTTCGAAGGCGAGGTTCCGGAATTTCCCGAACTGCGTTTCGGCGATAGCTTTTATAACGTTCTCGGAATCCGTGAGACAATCTACCTTTACGATTATGAATATAATATGTATGTAGTGAAGAACGAGGCAAGGCCGGGAAGGCTGAGCTGGTATTCGAAAGAGAAACTTCAATTCCGGTATACCCGGCAAAAAGAGGCAAAGGTAGAGATAACTCGAAAACGCGAGGAAACCCTGGGTATTTTCAGCACGGACAGGGATGCCTACAGACTACTTGCATGGAGAACCATGTTGTTCCTCGTTTCTGAATGCGAGGAGCGCTTCTTTGGACCGGAAGAGGTATTGCTGAAAGACCCCGAGGCAATTTTTACGGACTACGAATCAAGGCGGGTGTTCAAAACCTATCTCGATCTCCGACATATGGGTGGCGACATCTTCTGGCCATTGCCTCGAAAGGAGGTAACGGCCACCGTTCGAATGTCTGCGACCTGCGTGTACAAAAATCAGCCTCAAATCGTCCGTGAATAAAGCTGCGTCTTGTTCTCGGTGCCCAGGTAGGCATCGAAGCACATCGCCATGTTACGGATGATCGGGCGGCCAAGGACGGGCACCTCAATCGAATCCTCGCCCAGCTGAAGAAGCCCGTCTTCGATAAACGGATGCAGACGCTGTAGAGCGACGCCGAAGTACTTGCGAAAATCGATGCCATACTGTTTCTCGAACGCCTTGAAATCAAGGTGGCCGTTGCACATAAGAGTGATGATGACGTCGCGTCGCAGCACGTCGTCGTCAGAAAGAACGTAACCATCATGGATGGGAAGCTCTCCCCGTTCCAGCGTGTCGCGGTATTCTTTCAGTCCGCGCAGATTGCGCGCATAGACGCGCTCCAGCTGCGAGATGGACGTGATTCCGAAGGCGAAGATCTCGATGCCCTTTTTCGTTGTATAACCCTGAAAGTTGCGGTACAGCGTGCGCGATTCAAGCGCCCTTGCAAGCTCGTCTTCGGGGCGGGAAAAATGATCGAGGCCGATATAGGTGTAGCCGGCCTCTGTAAACGACTCGACGACATTCTTGAAAATTAAGAGCTTCTCGATGGCGGCCGGCAGAGCATCGGCCGGCAGAAGCGATTGATGCTGCTTCACCCACGGCACATGAGCGTAGCTGAATACGGCCATACGATCGGGCGAGAGTTCAAGCACCGTATCGATCGTATGTCTGTAGCTCTGTACGGACTGATACGGCAGGCCATAGATCAGGTCGACGTTAATCGAATGAAATCCAAGCGAGCGGGCCTCGGCGAATATGCTTCGAAATGCAGATTCCGGCTGCACCCGGTTCACCGCATGCTGCACCTTCTCGTCGAAATCCTGCACGCCGAAGCTGATACGGTTAAACCCGAGCTCTCGAAGCGTCGCAAGCTGGCCTTCATGCACCTCGGACGGCGAGAGCTCGATGCTGATCTCGGCGTCTTCTGTAAAGGTGAAGCCGTCTCGAATCCATCCGAGAATGCGCTGCAGCTGCTCTTTCGTAAAATAGTTCGGAGTTCCGCCGCCCCAGTGCAACTGAGCGACCTGACGTCCCGGAGCGATCAGCGATCGCACCATCTGCACCTCTTTATGCAGCGCGTTCAGATAGTTTTCTTTGATATCGGGCCGCGATGTGATGACGGTATTGCATCCGCAATAATAGCAAAGCGTGCGACAGAACGGCAGATGAAAATAAAGCGAGATCGGATCGGTGCGCTTTGAGGCGGCGATGGTCGCGCTGTAGGTTTCGGCCGTGAAATCGCTTTTAAAATGCGGCACGGGCGGATACGACGTATAGCGTGGACCGGCCTTGTCATACTTTAAAAGAATATCTGTGTCGATGATCTGTTTCATTGTTCCGGTCCTGAACGCCGCCTTTCGGTGGCCATAAGTCAATTCCCCGCCTCGGCGCTCTGCCGTCCAATCGGATTTACATCCGAAAGAATCGATTCTCCGTTGTGAAAATCCGAATCTGCATCACCTGAGACCTTCAAGCAGACGGCGCGCCTCTTTGCGGTCACCAGGAAAGGGCAGACGGCGCTCGGCAAACTTCAGATCTTCGATGATCTGATCCTGCTTCTCAGTCTTGCCGCTATCGGTCTTTAAAAGCGAAACGGCTCTCCAGTATCGCGCATAGATGACGTCCGTCGTTTCGGTCTCAGCATTGCGCACAAAGGCATCGAAGATCGACGCCGACATCGCATACTCTTCGAGTCGCATCGAAAGCACGCCGATATTGTAAAGCACACGTTCCCGTTGTAGACTGTTCACAAAATCAGAAGAGCGATACGCTCTCCAGAAGTAAGTCCGTGCCTGATCATGAAGGTGGGCACGAGCGAAATAGTTACCCAGCTCATAGTTCGAAGCGAAACCATCGGGGCTTTTCTCGACGGCGTCGGTGAGCTGATCCTGCATGAGCCTTTCTTTAAAGGCCGACTGCAAAGCTCCATAGAACCGGCGCGCATCGGCATAGCCTTCAAGTCGCGAGATCTCGACGCCGTTATGATCGAGAAAAAGCACCGTAGGGAATCCTTCGATCCGGTATCGTTTCGAGAATTCAATATCCTTTTCGCCATCAAGAGAAAGAAGCGTATAACCGGCACTTTTCGCCTCAAAACCCGGCGCATCATAGATCTCGCGTCGCATCTGACGACAGAAGCCGCACCAGGGCGCATACACCTCTACGAGAATCGGGCGACGCTCTTTCTCAGAGGCCTGCGTCGCCTGATCAAGCGTCTTCAGCCAGGGAGCCGCCGAAACGGGAGAGGTTATACAGAGAACAAAGAAAAACAGAATCCATGCGCTGCGTTTCAAGAGGCCACCTCGCTTGCCTGCCGTCGGTGGGCGCAGATCTTCGCATAAGCGTCGATCAGCCTCTGCGTCATGACGACGGCCTCAGAAGAGCGATTGATATCGGGATGATGCTCTTTCAGGAGTATGCGGTATCGTTCTTTCAAGATCTCTTCGCCCGGAAGATCCTCGAAGCCGAATAGCAGAAGCTCTTCGCGAAGCGATGCCGGAGCGGCCACGACGTCGGCGCCGATCCATCCGCGCAGCTTCGCCGTCTCACGCAGGCGCTCGCAAAATTCACGATAGATCGTCTCTTCGCGAAATAGGCGTCGGTGAAAAAGATGACGCGTATACGAACGCAGCAGGCGAATCGCTCCCTCTGAAAGAGTTTTTTCTCTCGCATAAATGGATAACGTTCTTGAAAGAAGCGATTCGATCGAGCATCTCGTTTCGCAGTAGAACTGAAGACCATCGGACGTATATCGACATCCGGAAAGGGCGATCTCAAGCTCTTCTTCGTCGATCTTATGCGAGGCGAGCATGCTGAGCGACACGGAGAGAAAGAACTCCTCCCACATAAGATAGTCGTCGTCGGTCAGATACCAGCCGCGTCGACGAAATGCCGATACGGCTCCGTCGTAGCCCAGGTCGGCGAGGTACTCGATAAGTATGCCTGCGTTCTCTGCATGAAACGTTTCGGGCAGATCGGCCATGCTGTGCCCCGACCTGTAATAATAGCGAAAAAAGGATTCGGGCGGACTTTCAAGACAGAGCAACACCGCATCGAGAGAGACCGACCAGTCGTCTCCGATTTTGCTCTGCTCGATCTCTTCGAGAAGATCGTTTAGCAGAGTCGTTTTGCTTTCAGCCTCTCGCTTCATCTTCTTTCGTTGCGCTCTTCACCGTTTCCTGCACGGCAGCCTTCTTTGCCCTGCCTTCTTTCTTTGCGACGGCAGCGCCCTCAGTGCCATGATCAAAAAGCCGCCTTTCCATAATTAGAAGCAGGTCTTCAAATCCCAGGCCTTTCTGGGCGCTGACGAAAACGGAGTCGTCGGGAGCCGCAGCCATCAGCTCGCCTTTCTGCTCTTCGCCCATGCGATCGATCTTATTATAAACGCGCAGAACGGGGATTTCGTCAAGCCCCAGATGCAGAAGAATGGACTCCACGTCGCGGATCTTCTGCTCCCGCAGCGGGTCGGCGGCATCGATACAGTGAAGCAGCAGGTCGGAATCGCCCAGTTCCTCAAGCGTCGCCTCAAAGGCGCGCTCCAGCTCGGGCGGCAGATCGTAGATGAATCCGACGGTGTCAGAGAGGATGAGCTCGCGCTCCTCGGGAAAACGAAGCCGACGCGTCGTCGGATCAAGCGTCGCGAACAGGCGATTCTCGGCGATGACCTCGCTTCGCGTCAGCGCATTGAGCAGGGTGGATTTACCGGCATTCGTATAACCGACGATCGAACAGACGGGCACGCCCGATCGGTTGCGACGCGAACGCAGAAGCTCGCGACGACCTTTCAGCGACTTCAGCTCTTTTTCGAGGCGTCCGATCTTTTCTTCGACGCGGCGGCGGCCGATCTCAAGCTTGGTTTCGCCTGGACCGCGGGCTCCAATGCCGCCGGTTAACCTCGACATGTTATCGTCGGTTTCGCTCAGGCGTCCTTTCAGATAACGCAGCTGCGCCAGCTCCACCTGAAGCTTACCGTCCCGGCTGCGGGCGTTCTGCGCGAAGATATCGAGGATGAGTTGCGTGCGATCGATGATCTTCAGCGACGTTTCGCGCGAAATGCGGATGGCCTGCGAAGGCGCCAGCTCCCGGTCGAAGATCATCAGATCGATCTCGTCCTGCACGGCGGCCACTGAAAGGTCGCGAATCTTACCCGACCCGACCACCGTCGCCGGATCGGCCTTCTGGCGGTTCTGCACGAAACGCCGCACCGGATTCACGCCAGCCGTGCGACACAGCTCTTCAAGCTCGTCCATGCTTTCGTCGGGCATGCGCTTGCGACGCATCTCGGGCGTGTACAATCCGACAAGGTAGGCGCGCGGACCGCCCGAGGCCTTGCGCGTCTTATCCCGACTCTGCCGGAACTCCCGCTCGATCTGTTCAACCAGGATATCAAAGGCTTCCTGCTCCTGCCCCGGACGCACCGGCTCAAAGAGCTCATAGCCGGTCTTTGCCGACGGCGAAAGGCGGGCCGTATAAAAGTACTCGGGAAGGCCGCGCTGGTCGACGGTGATCGCCGTCACCGTATCAAGACGCAGAAGCGTGAGGTCAAAAAGGTCCTCTTCGCTCAGCGGCTCCTTCTTCAAGTGGGTGTGAATCAGCCGCAGCTCGCGCAGACGGGCCGCCCCGCCGCGCTCCAGCTCGGGAATGAAGATACGGCGATCGTCGCCGACCATGACGTGGTCGATGCGTCCGCGCCGATCCGCCAGCACGCCGATCTGGCGTGAGATATCATGGGAGAGTTCAGAGAGCTCACGGGCAAACTCGCCCGTCATGAGTTGCTCGGCAGGAAACCGCCTGCGGAATAAACGTCGGAGCCGATCCAGCTGCGCCGGCTTCAGCCCGTTCAAGGAACCTGTAAGATTAATGAGTGCACCCTCCTCCTCCAGGATACGCAAGGCAGGCACGGGGTCGACTCGAAAAACACAGGAAAAGGGCGAACGGAATCCACAGGGATGTCGTCAGAGATTGGAGCGCCGAACGGACTACTGTGATGAAGAAGATGCTTGATGTAACGATTTTTGTGCTTCTTCATTGTGTTCTGCACATTCTTCTTTTCTTTGCTTTTTGCCATCGTCGCCGGCGGTGATTCGTATTCTTCCGGGGACAGGAGCACGCTCTGTCTTTTCGACTCCTTGCCTCAGTCATCATCGGCTATCTTCTTCTCTCAATCCTTTTGTAATCACTTGACAATACCCTGAGATCTAACAGTGCTTAACTGCTGATACAATTAAGCCGAAAAAGTTGGAAACATGAGAATGAAGCCCATTCCATTGAACAAGCAGTTGCTTCTAATGATTTTGCTTGCACTATGTAACCCGATTGCAGGTAACTCAGAGAGGGATGAAAAGGCATACATTGTTCAGAGCGACATGGGACTGTTTGTCGGACAGATCGATAACGGACAGCTGCATGGTCACGGAATCCTCTTTCTGAAAAACGGTGATTACTTTATAGGCACGTGGAACCGTGGCTCGCTTGAGGGCCCCGGAGCATGGTATGAACGACTGCCGTCATCGGATTCGCTCCATTTTGGCTACCATTTTGTTGTCTTCGCTAACAATAGAATATCAAGAGAAATAGAATATGACACCTGCCTTATAGACGACATGCAGACGGTGTGGAGCGATTGTCACTGCGTTGCCGGCAATTGTATATCGGGCCAGGGTATGCAATTCAACGGCATGTTTCAGTACGGATCTTTGATCAATCATCGGCTGCATGGCTTCGGTGTCTGGATCGATGGCATGAGCAATATTCATGTCGGCACCTTTAAAGATGGTCAGCCTGACGGCCAGGGCGTGTTCTTACACATCGTCGAGAATGGTTCGGGGCTTGAAAAAGGCATCTACCGCGGTATATGGAGGCCGAATCAAACCGAACCTGATCAGGTTGAGTACTATTTGCTGCCCCTCTCAATCCTCGGGCGATGAATCGTCGGCCTCTACGCCGGCATAGTACGTATCGCTGCCTTTCTGTGCACGCAGAACAAATACGTTGTCAGTGTCTTCGCCCAATGCCAGTTCGGTGCGCGTCTTTCGACCGAGCATCCAGATCATACGATCGGCCTCGGCCGGAGCCGTCGCCTGGCTTTGCAGGCGATCGATCGCTTCTTTAAAGCACTCGATCGTAACCGAATTTTCAAGCGTTTTCAGACGCTCTTCGATAACAGGCAGAGCCTCTTTTACGTTCAGATCGACCAGGGCCGAGACGACAAAGCTCAGGTTACGCTTATGTTCGCCTTCTTGCAGATAGGCAAGTGGACCGTTCCGATCGCCTGTCAGGTACCAGAGCGCATAACGCGCACGCAGCACAAACTCATCGTCCGTATAATTCTCGCTGTAGTTGTCGACATACTGCCGGATGGCATCCAGCGGGCCGTCATAAGCAAAGGCCGTTATCGATTGCGCAAGATGCGATGCTGCGACGTTCATCTCGTAGTTGCGTTCGTCGTCACCGGCAAAGATAAAGGCCCTGTAGAGGACCCCGGCCGCCGACGGATCGCCCAGCTCGATCAAGGAATTCCCGAGCTGTACAAATACCATGTCGTTCACAAGTCTTTCTCCGTCATAGCCTTCGAGAGCGAGATCAAAGCCCGAAAGCAGTTCTGATCGGGCACGCTCCTGATAGGCCTCCGTAGCGGCAAGAAAGTGCATGCCCCGGAATACGGTAACATCAATGGGTTCATCGACATCAAGTTTCAGCTGTTTGCGATATTCAGCGAATACGTTCTCTGCCATGTCATGGCTGAAAGGCGAAAGCCTTGCGATCATATCCCACCGCGGAGCATAACCGTATTTATGCGTTGGTCCTTTAAACGGAGCGAGAAAAAACTGATACAATTCCGCAACATCCCCTGCATCGTGCCTCAAGCGATCGATGCGGCGCAGGAAGAGCTCATCCATGGCGCGATCGATCATTCGGTATGTGGGCAGGAAGGCGTACCAGTCGAATTTCACGTCGCCCTTCTCAAAGGCCTCGCGGCGGCTCTGGCGAAACTGCTCAAGGGCAAATAGATCCCGGGTTTCAGGGGCAGTCTGGATGCGCAAAATCTGCCTTACGATCGTTTCGGTTTCTTTATGAAAGGCCTGTAGATCCGCAGGGGTCATAAGCGAACAGGCTGCACAGAGCGCACGGATCTGTCAATCCGCACAGATTCGAAACAGCGAATCCTGACGACGATTTTCTCAAAATTATCCTATAGAGGGGATTCTCTTATGGTTCCTGACACCGGCTATGATCTTCCCTTTACACAGAAGGTCATGTCGCTGATATAGACGACGCCAGGCCGCAGCTCCTGAAGCATACGTTCTGTGAGATTGTCGATATCGATCTCGGCCTCCGTCGCAACCTCTGCTTTCACGATACGGGGCACCATCATGCGAACAAGATCGGCCAGCAGAAACTGCGTGCCCTGCCCCTGTACGATGGCCTCGGCCGATACACCCTCAACGGAATAACCGGCGGCAAGAAAAACAGACGGCAGATCGAATCCCATGTGAATGTTTGCCCCTTCGCTTCGTAAGGTCGCGCGCAGCCACCCCATACACCGGTCGTGAAGCGGTAGAGATTCCTTGCTTCCGGGCACCATCGTCGTATCGCTTTCCTCAAAGACTACAAGGCCCTGCGGCCGCAACAGCGGCTTCAGGCGGCGTAGCACAGCTGCAGGATCGGGCAGATACATCAAAACACGTCGCCCGACAAGGGCGTCAAACTCATATTCCGCCAGTCCAGACAGGTCAGAAGACTCGGTTAACTCATTGACGTCGCGCTGCAAGAAGCTTACCGCTGTCAATCCGGCAGCATCGAGTCTATTTCGCGCCGCAACAAGCGGAGCCTCGGAGCGGTCGACGGCAAGCACCGTACCTGACGGGCCGACCAGAGAGGCAAGCACGGCCGTTACCTCTCCGTTCCCGCAACCGATCTCGAGTACCTTCATTCCCTCCTCGATACCGGCTTCGCGTAGAAAACGCGTCGTAATCGTATTGCCTCTCTGCATTCCAGCTCCTGCGCCTGCGATAAAGGCCTCGTGATCGACCGAACGGCTATTTCGATTCGATCGTGCCCAGAATACGGCGCAATTCATCAAGCACACTGTCACGGCGATCGTCGCTCAGTTTTTCTGTATGACGCATGCCTTTTTTTAGGGCAAGGCGAGCTTCGGCCCTCTTGCCGAGATCGATCTGCGCGAGAGCAATGGAGCGATACATCAGAACGCGCTTCAGCGCATCGAGCTTCACTTCCTCGGCTAACGGTGTTACCGCCAATACAAAGGCGTCATGCCTGTCCAGATCGGCATAGGCCCGACGGATCAAATCGATTGCGACAGGTGGAATCTCACGATGCCGCTTCATGGCCTCCTGAAGCTCCTTTGCAGCCCGGGCCGTGTTATCAGCAAACAGAAGAGCCGTGATCTGCCCTTCGAGATACCGCGGATTCGTCGCATCGGCGGCAACGGCCTTCTTATAGAGCTCGGCCGAGCGTGCGTAGTCTTCGGTTTCAAAGGCAACGCTTGCAGCGAAACCCAGGGCCTGCGCTTTTCGCTTGCGGTCTTTATTGTTCTCGGCCGAACGCATGGCCTGAGAAATCGCCTCTTTCGGATGGCGCAGGCGATACTGATACAGGGCATCGTAAAGCAGTAGATCGGCATCGGCAGGCCACTCTTTCAGGCATTGCCGCAGCTGTGGCTCTTCACGTCTGGAATACTCAGGCGACGCCGATTTCAAAAAGCTCAGGTAACGCACGCAGCTCTGCGGCTTCGCCTCTTCCTTCAGGAGACGCGTATACAGACGATCGGCCTTCGCACATGCCATGCTGCGATTCAGATCGGGCCACGTTTCTTTCGAAGCGCAGACAAGAGAATAATAGTCGGCGGCAAGACCTGTAAAGACGGCATCCGATGCTATTGACGCGTCATGCCGCTCAAGCGTCGCATGCACGGGCCAGGAGAATGAGACAACGCCTTGCGGGAGATGCGCGCTTGCCGCCTCCCCTTCTTTGCGGTCGACGAAGCCGAACCGATCGCCTGCCTCGGGCTGTGTCACGCTGCAATTCAAAGAGAGATCAAGCAAACGCCTCACCATCGCCGGATCTTTGAGCTCCGGATCAAGTTCTGTGACCTGTGAGAGGGCCGAGGCGCATTGTCCGCGCCGCATGAGATCGTCGATACGCTGTAAGGAGCCGTCGGGCCCGGCAGCAAGGACTGTGGGCACAGTGATCAAGAGCGCAATCAGCAGCTCAAGAAAAGATGGGCGAACCGGTCGCATGCCTGAAGTAACAGTTATTGGTAGGTTTCGCCTGTCAACTCAATGCCCGACGACAGAAAAGCCTGAGGCGAGCAGCGGTGGAAAAGTTACAATTTTGTATTTTTGTAAATTTTCGTTCGCCACAAACTTACAAAATTATTAATCTGTAATATCGTCCTACAGGAGGGCTTATGAAGATTGAAAAGAGAGTGGCCATCGTTACAGGCAGTTCGCGCGGTATCGGCAGGGCTATTGCACTGCGCCTTGCCGCCGACGGTTTTAGAGTCGTGATCAACTACAATAGCAGGGTAAGCGAGGCCGAACAGGTTGTCGCTCAGATCCAGGCAAACGGCGGCCAGGCCATCTCCGTTCAGGCCGACGTCAGTCAGCTGATCGGAGCACAGCGGCTTTTTGAAGCAGCAGAGGAACACTACGGTGGCGTCGATGTTGTCGTGAATAACGCCGGCATTCTCAAATTGCAAACGATAGAAAAGGCCGAAGAACAGACGTTCCGATCGCTGTTCGACGTAAACGTCGGCGGAGTCTTTCATATGTTGAAGCAGGCTGCCTCCAGGCTTCAGAGCGGAGGCCGCATTATCAACCTATCGACGTCGGTGATCGCCCTCGGCCTTCCTGGGTACGCCCTCTATGCTGCATCCAAGTCTGCCGTCGAAACGATGTCTTTCGTGTTTGGAAAAGAGCTTCGCGGACGCAACATCACGGTGAACTGTGTGGCTCCCGGACCGACGGCCACCGACCTTTTTCTCGACGGCAAAACAGAGGATCAGATCAAATACCTCGCCGGTCTTTCTCCTCTGGAGAGGCTGGGCAATCCCGAAGACATCGCCAGCACGGTCAGCTTTCTTGCAGGAAAAGACGGCCAGTGGGTGAACGCTCAGGTTCTGCGCGTCAACGGCGGAATGGTCTGAACGGAAAGTCCGCGCAGCAATAGCCGGAACGTATCGTGAAGCAGGGTCTCGCGCTTCTCTTCGATATGAGCGACGACCATCTTTGGATGATGAAAGGCCGCCATCGCTTCAAAGAGGATCTGCGAGACGCGGCCGGCATCCTGCTCTGCAATGCTGCCCTCGCCCATCGCCTGCTGCACCAGATCGCGTAGCTGGCGATGGGCAGTCTGCAGATGCCTTTTCACAAAGGCCTTCTTTTTCTCGGCGGCAAAATCAAAGGCGCGGTACAGCTCGGGATCATCGAGAAACCGTCTTCGCTTCAGACGATGCAGATTCAAGAACCACGCCTCAATGCGCTCAGAGGCCGGCTTTGCCTGATGGCAGATGGCCTCCTGCGTTTCGTCGATGTGGCGCAGCCAGTGATCTGAAACGGCATCAAGCAGAGCCTCTTTATCGGCAAAATGCATGTACAACGCCGCATGACTTAGGTCAAGACGACGAGCTACATCAGAAAGGCGAACCTTCTCGAACCCGACCTCGCGCATCAGTGCAACGGTCTCTTCAACCGCCCTGCCCTTGATTTCTTCCGCTGTGAGACCTGTTCGAGGCATGAATCAGGATAGAAAATCCGAAAGAAACGGCCATGTCAAGGCGACAAAGCATTAGCACTTTCATCGGGAGAGCATGCGATTAGCCCGGAGACACGAAGTAGCTGCCTGATCAAGCTGTCCCCGAAACGATAGAAGCAGAAAATTTATTCAACCCGTTGGTTTTCTAATTGACAATCCTCTACTTACGCATTTACTAAACCAGAAGGTTGAATAAATGACATCCGCCTATAGAAAGGAAAAGAAGCTTGACCGAGTCTTTGCCGCTCTCGCCGACAGCTCACGTCGGCAGATGCTCGTACAGCTACGCAAGCGTCCATTGACGATTTCTGAGCTGGCCGGGCAATATTCCATCTCCTTTGCCGGAGTCGCCAAACACGTCCATGTGCTCGAAGAGGCCGGCCTTGTGCGCAAGGTGCGTGACCCCGAAGACGGACGCAGGACGCGCCTTCAGCTTGCGAATCAAACCCTGAATGAGGCGACGTCCTGGCTCGAATATCATCAGAAATTCTGGACTGATAAACTCGATCAACTGGAGGCCTACATTATGCAAGACGGAGCAGATCATGAATAGCGCCACATTGATCGTTGAGAAAAAGATAAGGGCATCGCGTGAAAGGCTTTTCAGGGCATGGATAACAGAGCGCGATTTCGCAAGATGGTTTATCTCGGGAGACGGAGTGAGCATCGAGTCCGTTTCGCTGGATGCTCGCCCTGGAGGAAGATTCTCCATCGTTATGCAGCTCGACGGACAATCACTGCCCCATGAGGGGGAATATCTCGTTATCGACGAGCCCGAGAAGCTCGTCTTCACATGGCGATCTCATATGACGGGAGGTGAGCCCACGCTTGTGACCGTGCTATTTGAGGCCCTCGAAAGAGACGCATCGGGAGCGGCACAAACCCTGATCACGCTGACGCATGAGAAACTCGCAGAATCCGTCATCGAAGCGCACAGAGGCGGATGGACGAGTATCCTTGTGGGCCTGGCCACCTTTCATGGGGATGAATAACAAAGCCTGCTCTGGAAGACATGGAATACTTCGTGAACAACTATCAATATCAACAAAAAGGGAAACAACAATGAATGGGATCTACCACAAAATAGGAATAAAGGCCGATGAAACGTCGGTCAGAAATGCGTTAACCACACAGAAGGGGCTATCCGGATGGTGGACGACGCAGGTGTCGGGGCCTTTTGCAGACGGAACGTCCCGTCCGGGAGAATCGATCCGATTCGATTTTGGAATCGCCGCCTTCGATATGAAGGTGGTGAAACAGGAAAACCGTTCGGTCGTATGGCAGTGCACCTCAGGCCCCGAAGATTGGGTCGGCTCTCTGATCGATTTCGAGCTCAGTGAGGCGAAGTCGCCCACCGGAGAGCCGATGACGCTCGTCTATTTTCGTCACAAGGACTGGAAGGCAGAAAGCGAATTCACGGCTCATTGCAGTATGAAATGGGCCGTATTTCTGCTCAGCCTTCGAAGCCTCGTCGAAACGGGTAAGGGACAACCGGCTCCGCATGATCTGAAAATCGATGATATGAATTGATATCGCACATTCTGACTGTTAATGCAAGACCTCTGAAGCAGAGTTTCACAGGTCTTGCATCCTGGTCGAAATCTTTGAGCAAACCCGCGTCAACTCAGATCATCAATTCACGACCTCAAGCTGCTCCATGGCCAGTTCGACGATCTTGGTATGGAACCAGGCCTGTCGATTTGCATTCGTTCCCATAAGACCGCCGGCTCCATAAGACATTGTCATTGTGTGCCGATCGATCACCTTGCCAGATTTGTCCCGCACAAATAATTCTATCTCCATACTGTCCGAACCGGCAAAAATACCCCAGAAAAAGGCTGTAAACTCCGATCGAAAACGAGCGGAAGTTACTTTGAGCTCAATCGTAGTCGTTCCCGCATCGGCATACAAACCGGACTTTATTAACCGACCTTTCAGTACGTTAAGAAGCGCTGCCTCATCGATCACACCGGAAGCCTTGACTTCTCCTTTTGCCTCATCTGAATAAGTCATTCTAATTCCATCGCCGATTTTAACCTCGCTGTAATTGGGAGCGGTTATTCCATCCGCTCTTGCAATGGAGCCGCTGCAATTCCCGACCAGAAGACCGAATAGCAGGAGGACTGTGGCCGTTACGATATGCTGTTTTTTCATTTAAAACAAAACCTCGCAGAATAGTTCATCCATTCAAAGATGGATAAACGCATCATGTCAACCTTAAAACATTCGTCCTGATACATTTCATCAATTCCAATATCACGTCAAAAATTGAGACTTCTCAGAAGGATCGTTTACAATAAGGGTACGGGGTTCTCCTGCTTCCCCTCGAACCGTCGAGGAAATAAAAAAGGCAGGCTCCGTAGCCTGCCTTTGCTTCATCTGGCCTTTCTTTCAGCCATCGCCCGGGTCACTTACCCGGTGCGGGCGTGACGGGAGTCTGGTTCGCAGAAGGCTGGTCCACACATCCGCCTGTTTTGCGGATATCGTTATACAGCTTCATATCATTTTTCAGGAAGTTATCACGATCGAAATCGTTATTCTTCTTGATCTGAACGGATTCCTTGATGCCTTCGATGATCTTCGGATACTCACGCTGAACGATTTCCATCTTGAGGAAGCGCTCGGCAACCTTAAGGCACTGATCGAGCGTCAGTCCTGCCATCTGTTCGGGGCGTTCCTTGCGCAGGTCGTTGCACTTCTGTTCTTTCTCTGTTTCAGAGATTTTGATCTTTTCCTGGATCTTTTCCTGAACGTACAGGTTCACGAGGGTTTCCATGTAAACCTGCTCAAGGATTTCCTTAATGACCGGACGATCCTGAAAGCTCTCGCTGAGAGCGGCCTGCTCGATAATCTTCATATCACGGAACTTCTCGTAGTTGTTCTCGGGAATGAGTCCGCCAATCAGCTCACGAATGGCCGGATCAGGCGGAATCTGCTCGGGGTTACACATCAGCTTGTAAAGGGTTTCTTTATCGGCATTGGCAAGACGGGATGCCTTTTCGATATAGGTGGAATAGTAGTTCTCGAATTTTTCGGTCGTGATGGTGTCCTTTCCGATCGTCTCAATAACCTTACCGCGATCTTTACAGGCGACCAGGCCTGCAACGACGGCGAAAAGCAGGATCGAAAGTCGCTTGAATACGAACATGCAGTTCTCCTGAAATGGTTTCGGAACCGCTCTGGCGGATTCCGGGTGCTCAGAACGGTTTCTTTCTATTAACCGGGAACGGTCAAGCCATTTTGCCAGACGGATTTTTCGGTTATAGCCGCCCCGGGCCGCTAACCGGCCTTTGCGGCCAGCTGCTCCTGTAGCGGAGCCGTCAGGGCCCGCATGGCGACCAGCAGCGACTGCAGAATGGCGTCATGAGATACAGGCTGCTTCGAGGTAGCTTTCTGCGCCGGCGACGGGGCCTTGAAATAAAGAACGTTGTTCTTCCCGTCCCGCACAAAGAAGCCCAGGTTCTTCTTGAGAATCTCGATCATATGCTGAATGGGCACGCGGAAGCTCTCCCCGGCCTTGAAGTGGATCAGCTCGCCCTCTTCATAGATATTCTCGAATCCGCAGAGCGAACCAAGCGTACGGATGCGCTCCACAAGCACAAAGACCTCGCCGGCCTTATCGGGCGGCCCGAATCGATCCTTCATCTCGTCGGCAAGAGCGGCGACCTCTTCTTCGGTGCGAGCGGCCTCGAAACGCTTGTAAAACTCGATGCGCTGCCGCGTATCCTCGATGTATTCCTCAGAAAGGAAGAAGTCCGTATTCAGGTTCACCGTGCAGCGAACCTCGATCTCAAGCTCTTCGCCCTTCAGCCGTTTGACGGCGTTATCCAGAAGCTTGATATAAAGCTCATAGCCGACCTGTATAATATCGCCGGATTGTTCTTTACCGAGCACGTTACCCGCTCCGCGGATCTCGAGATCGCGCATGGCAACTTTAAAGCCCGAACCGAGTTCCTGGTATTCGAGCAGCGTGTTCAGACGTTTCATCGCCTGCTCGGTCAGCACCTTGCTGCCCTGGTGAAAAAAGTAGGCATAGGCCTGGCGGCTCGATCGCCCCACCCGTCCGCGAATCTGATAGAGCTGCGAGAGGCCGAACTGATCGGCGCGGTCGACGATGAGCGTGTTTACGTTGGGGATGTCGATTCCGTTCTCGATGATGGCCGTCGTTAACAGAAGATCGAACTTGCGCTCGGTGAAATCGAGCAGGATCTGTTCGATATCGTCTTCATGCATCTGGCCGTGCAGCGTCGTGAACCTCAGCTCGGGCAGCAGCATGCGCAGTCGTGCACCGACCATGTCGAGGCTCTGGATGCGATTATGCAGATAAAAGATCTGACCGCCTCGCTCCAGTTCGCGATGCACCGCTTCGATGAGCGCCGCGTCGGAATCCTCGAGCACGAAGGTCTGCACGGGCTTGCGATCGCGCGGAGGCGTCTGAATCACCGAAAGATCGCGGATGCCGGTTAACGAAAGATGCAGCGTTCGCGGAATGGGAGTGGCCGAGAGCGTGAGCACGTCGACCTGCGTTTTCAGCTTCTTCAAGGCCTCTTTATGCACGACGCCGAAGCGCTGCTCTTCGTCGATGACAAGAAGCCCCAGATTGCGGATCTTCACGTCCTTTGCAAGCAGTGCGTGCGTTCCGATGACGACGTCGACCTCGCCCGAGGCGAGAGACTCTTTGATGCGACGTATCTCGCCGGGCGTGCGAAACCGCGAAACCCAGTCCACACGCACGGGAAAATTCGCGAAACGCTCCCTGAAGTTCTTGAAATGCTGCAGGGCCAGGATCGTCGTCGGGCAGATCACGACGGCCTGCTTACCGCCCATCACGGCCTTGAAAACGGTGCGGATGGCCACCTCGGTCTTGCCGTAGCCCACGTCGCCGCAGATCAGGCGGTCCATCGGCCGCGGCGCCTCCATATCCTCTTTCGCCGCCTGAATGGCCATCAGCTGGTCCGGCGTCTCATCAAAAGGAAACTCCGCCTCGAACTCTTCCTGCCATACCGTATCGGCGGGAAAGGCATAGCCCTGCTTCTTCGCGCGGGCCGCATAGATCTGTATCAATTCTTCGGCGAAGGCCTCGATGTTCTTCTCCACCTTCTCGCGGATCTTCTTGAACGAGGCCCGACCGAGATGATCGAGCTGCGGATTCGACTCGGGCGCCACATACTTCTGCACCATCGAGATCTGATCGAGAGGCACAAACAGGCGATCCTGCTCGGCGTATTCGAGAACGAGAAAATCTCTTTCGCGACCGGCCGCCTTCATGCGTTCGAGCTTAACAAAACGACCGACGCCGTGATTGATATGAACGATGACGTCGCCTTCGCGCAAATCGAGATACGAATCGATGGGCGCCGACCCCGTCTTCTTGAAGCGCATCCGTTTCTTATAAGAGCGGCCAAAGATGTCGGAATCGGTCCAGAGATACAACCGCTCTTCGGGAAGCTCGAATCCGGTTTCGCGAAGAGACTGAACAAGCACGATGCGCGAAGAGCCGCCCGAAGAAGCGACCTTTGTATCCGGTCCGCTCCATTCGACCGCCTCATGCGGCACCGATTCGGATTTCAGAATCCCCGAGATGCGCTGGATCTGCGCCGTATACGGCGATGTGATGATAACGGAGCCTCCGGCTTCGAGTATCTCAAGGGCGCGTTTGCGAAACTCCGTCATGCGACCCGAAAAGGTCGACGGCTCGCGAATGGGAATGTCGGACGCGGCCACCTCGCCCGTATCGAGATCCGTATGATGGCTGTGAAAGACGATGCGCTGGATTTCTTCGGCCGCGTCGTTATCCCGATCAAGCAGGATGGCCGCGTCCCGAAACAGAAGATCATCGGGCGAAACGGTTATGCGAACCTCGCTTTCGCGTTCGTATAACGTGTCGTATTCGCGTTCCACGCGAAGCGCCCGGTCCAGGGCGCCGCCGTCCGAGTCGAAGGTTAACACCGGCGCAACGGAAAACAGATCGATCACCGACCTGTACGGGCTGATCAGCGGAAGCAGCTCTTCAAGCCCCGCCTGGTCGCGACCGTTCGCCGCCTTTATCTCGCCATGCTCATCGTTCAGCCAGTCCGGACGACGCAGATCATCGGAGTACTTCGCCTTTGCGATCGCCTGTTTCAGTTTAGTAAGGCCTTTCTCATCGGCGATGGCCTCAGAGGCCGGCAGGATCTTCACACTCTCGACGGGCTTCAGACTGCGCTGCGATTCCGGATCAAACTCGCGAAGCGACTCCACCTCGATATCGAAGAAGTCGACGCGCACCGGTCGGTCGGATTGCACGGCGTAAACGTCAAGAAGCGAGCCTTTCAGACAGAACTCGCCAGGCCCTTCCACTCGTTCAGAGCGATGATAGCCTATGGCGACAAGCTGCTCCATAAGAAGGCGCGGCTCGATGGTCTGCCCTTTTTTCAGAATAACGGTTCGGCTCTGCCAGAGCTGCGGATCGGGCAGCCTGCGCAAAAACGCCCCGGCCGGAACGATGAGCAGAATCGGATCAGACGACAGTAGACGATCGAGCGCTCTGATACGTCGGCCTGACAGCACCATATCGTGCCGCGACCATTCATAGGGGATGCCGTCCATCTCGGGCAGCACGACAATCCGCGCCGGATCAATAAAAAGCGACGCCTCAGAGGCCAGCGTATCGGCCTCGGGCGTTCCCGTCGTCACGTAGACCACAGAACGGCCTGACGCCTGCGAGAGTTTCAGAAGAGAGGCAAGAGCCAGGCTGCGAGAGCCGGGCAGGATACCAAAAAGCGTAGTAATCTCGGCCGGTCGCGCAAGCAGCGTGGCCAGATGGCGGGAGGCAAAACGATCAACGACGGGAGAAAGAGACACCCGTTCCTGTTTTTTATGAACCGGAGATCGGTAAATACCTTTTCAGGGGATGCATTCGGTCCCCCACGCAGAAAAACCAGAAATCCCCTTGAATTTCCTCCTGTAAAGAAACGATAATGGAGACAGCGTCATCTCTGTGAAATTGAATTGACCGTTCACGCAATTCTTCTATTAAAAGAGATCGAAAGGAGAATCGAATGTCCCGTCTGAGAATCATAGCCTCGTTGATGGCAGTCATGCTGTTTGCCGGCATCACCAGCCCCGCTTTTTCGCAGGAGAAGCCCAGCATCGCCGAAGAGGCGCTCACCGCTCCGACCGTGCGATTTGAAAACCGCACCAATCGCCGTGCCACTCCGGCCGCCCGTCAGTATGAACGCAACCTCGGCATCCGTATCGCCGAGAGCGCCATCAACGACCGCACGGCTCCCGTCGCCGATATTCAGATCTTTCGCGTCTTCGACGCAAACAAAGAGAAATACGGCGCCGACGTAATCGTGCTCGGTCCGAAAACCGACTTCGGTCATATCCTGGCGATCCAGCGCGTCATCGCCGGCTATCTCGAACGAGCCTTCGAGTTCAAGCCCGAGCAGGCCGAAACGATGTCTCTTTTCATCATCTATTACAATGCCGAGATCCGCTCGCGTCCCGAGCTGATCGAGAAGAGCTTCTCAGATGCCGTCATCGCGAAGCTTGATGCGAAGAAGGCCGGTATCGATCGTTCGTATAAGAACTGGCCCGGCAAGACGATGCTTCTGATTCCTCTGCGCAAGAACGTCGTGCGCCCCGATAAGGCCGACATCGATCGCGAAGAGATCAAGAAAGAAACCGAAGATAATAAAGACGTAAAGAAAGACGAGAAAGACGCCCTCGACAAAGTCGACACCGAACGTACTAAAGACGATCAGACGAAGCTCGATCAGAAGAAAAGCGAGCTTGATATAAAGCAAGAGCAGATCGATCAGCAGAAGAAAGATCTCGAAAAGAAAGAACAGGAATTCACCAAAGACCTCGTCGACACCGGCAAGAAGCTCGAAGAGCTGCGTAAAGATCCGGTCAAAAACGCCGTAGAGATCAAGAAAGAAGAACAGAAACAGCAGGATCTCGCGAAGAAGCAAGAAGAAGTCAAGAAGCAGCAGGAAGAGGTCAAGAAGCAAGAGCAGACCGTAACGCAGGAGAAGAAAGAGGTTCAGGAACAGAAAACCGATACTCCCTCGCGTCAGGAAGAGAAGAAGGATCAATCCACTTCCACCACCGACACAACAAAGACCGAAGAACAGAAGAAAGAAGAAGTAAAGAAAGACGAAACGATAGCGAATCTGCAGAAAGAGAAAGAAGAGCTGCAAAAAGAGATCGAGAAGAAAGAGGAGCTGAGCGAGAACGTCGTCCTCGAAAAGATTCTCTTCATGCGAGTTCAGTCTATTGAGAAAGGCCATTACTCGAACGAGCTGTGGTACGTAGATACGAATAAGGACGATACGCTCTTCAGAAGCCCGTTCACCAAGATCTGCAGCCGTGACTTCGTCGCCGTTCCCGATCAGGGCGTAATGGTCGCCGGTTATGCAGGCGACAGCCATGAGCAGAGCGACCACTTCCTTGTGCTGCTCGATCAGGAAAATCTGGAGTTCAAGAAGCAGAGCAACGAAACGGTGTTCTGGAATACTCCGATGATCCTGCGTGACGGAAAGATCTACGCCATCGAAAGCTTCAACGGACAGTATTTCCTCTCTCGCTTCAATCCCGACCTGACGCTGGATGCTCGCTCTTCAGAAGGCATGAGCCCGCATTCCGAGATCACATTCTTTAAAGATAAGATCTACGTTACGGGTCAGGACAAAGACGGACGACCGACGACCATTCAGGTCTTCAATCGATCCGATCTGAAGCTCCTCAAGACGATCACGCCTCCGAAATAAGGGGCGCATCACTCCCATTCCCGAAAAACCACCTGCGTGATGCAGGTGGTTTTTTTGTCTATTTGAGCACCGGTGATGACTCAACCGGGCGCAGGTGAAACGGGCCAAAAAGGACTGGACGGATGAGAGAGAAGATACAAGTTTATGAAGAGGGATAGCCATGGGCAAACTGACATTGGACGAAGTAAGAAGCGCTATAAAGGAGCTGACTCCTGAAGAACAGGAGATCCTGTCGGCTGATCTTGCCCGGACGAAGGAAACACATCCAGACGTACTCGCCGCATGGACTGCCGAAAGTGAAAGGCGACTTGATGAATTCCTGGCGGGCCGGCAGGATGCATACTCTATCGACGAAGTGCTCGCTCGATATAAGAAATGAAGCCTATTCGATTGCTTGCAGGTGCCAGGAAAGAACTTGATGAAATTGTTGAGTATTACCATGCAGAATCCGAGGGCCAGGGCTTTCGCTTCACAGCTCAGATTGAAAAACTCATCAGGAATATTCAAAGGTTTCCATTAAGCTACGCAGCTGTCAGTCAGCGGATCCGCTGCGCATCAACGGAGAGTTTTCCATATAACCTGTTCTATTCTGTCCTGAGCGACGAAATCCTCGTTATCTCGATCGCCCATCAGCGTCGTCGCCCCCGACGATGGGACGATCCCTCGCCTCACTGATATCCCAGTTACTCCCCTTCCAGCCCGCTCGCTCCCCCTGTGCAGCGAAGCAGGAGTGCGCAACGGCGGGGTTCGGGTGTGTGCACGTTTGACAGACTGGTTAGACGAAAAGTCCACTCGCAGCAACGGTATTCCATTTGCCCGAACTCCAGCCCCTCCGCTCTCGTCCGAAAGCGTGCCACGGATGGCTGAGCGGCCCGACCTGGCGTAGGAGGACGCCATCGTCGGGTGAGGACGAGAGCGGAGGGGCCATTGCTTTTTTACTTGCAGGTCTGCTGCCTGACCGAAGCCTGATCGGATGCTGCCCGACGTGAAGCAGGAGACCCGTGTTCACCGACTCCTTCCAGGCTATGGCTCGCTTATCAGGGCGGTGATTGTCTACTTCAGTTTAATCGTTCTTTTTGCGATCGCCTATAATGCCCTTCTGCCGGCTGTGACCGGCGAAGAGGCCCTTATCTTCAGCCAGAGCGGACGCGGGCCTACGACGTTTTTGCATGCGCTCTATTTCAGCGTCGTTACACAGACCACCGTCGGTATCGGCGATATCATCCCGCAGGGGAATCTGGCAAAGGCGCTTGTGGCTCTGCAGTCGCTTACCGGTTACGGATTTATCATTCTTTTCGTGTCGCTGATCGTTCACCGTCGCATGCAGATCCGATTCCGATTGAACGGCCCGTACTCAAATTAGGCGCCTGCGTGAGGGCTTCTCCTTCCGGGTTGGCTACTATCTGCTGTGGCATGTCGCCTGGGGATTTCTACGATTGCAGATAGTATTCTGAGGAATGGCCGTTGCTCATACCTGCCGTGGAGGCCCCCGCCCGTCCTGAATATCAGATCCTCTTCAAAAAAATGCAAAAACGGTTGACGGCTCCGCTACATAACCTGTTAGTTATATAAGTAAATCTGCATAATGTCGATACGGCCGTTATCTTATCACACCGCGACCGGAGAACGATCATCGCCGTAACCACAAGGAGAGACCATGAATACCGACGAAAAAGAAGTAAAGATCGAGCTCCGAGGCGAAACCGAAGCGGTGATCACCCGCTATTTTAACGCTCCGCGACCGCTTGTCTTTGATTGTTTTACGAAACCCGACCTGATGCGACGGTGGCTGATCGGTCCGGAAGGCTGGTCCCTTGATTCCTGCGAGTTAGACCTGACCGTCGGCGGTAAATATCTCTATGTCTACGCCGATTCTCAAGGAAGTCGGATGGGCGTTTACGGAACATTCACCGAAGTTCTCGCCCCTGAGATCGTGGCCAATACCGAGAACTTTGCCATGGACATGTCGGCCTTTGATCCCGATGCTCCGGAGGATCCTGCTGCGACGGTCGAGTCGCGGGTCTTCACAGAGGCAGGCAAGAAAACGCTCATGACGCATCATTACCGATTTGCCTCGCCCGAGATCCGCAAGATGGTGTTTGAATCGGGCGCCGACGAAGGCATGGAAGCCTGCTACAGAGAACTCGACAGGATTCTTTTGCAAATGCGCTGACCCGAGAGAACATGCAGAGCAAGGCCCCTGCTCGTTCACGGCAGGGGCAACCGGGCGTCAAGGAACGTCCCGTTCATCCAGAAATAACATTTGACAGAATCCCGTCTGGACTGTAGATCCGATTTGAATGGCTACAGTGCGACCAGATTTTCCAGTCTATTCAGGTCGCTCAATACGAGCCTGGTCCTCAAAACGTCGTAAAATTGCAGCCTTTCCCGGAATAAAGTCGAAGAAAAAAAGCAGTCATTCCGCTGAAAACCGACCCTGTCTTTCCGTGAATGCCTATTCTGAATACCTGATCAGCACGCCCGATGGCGAGGTTCTGTCTATCCTCAACGAAAGCTCCCATCTCAAGATTTACACGCGTCGTTTCGGTCCTGAAACGGTCGAAAAAATCCGATCCATCGCCGGAAGGCGGTGGGATGCAGAGCAAAAATGCTGGATGATTCCCCGTTCCCCGGAGCGGCTGAGGGAGATCCTGCATCTTTTTCGGGCAACGCCCTACTACCTCTCCAGGCAGATCGCAGCTCGACTGGATCAGGAGATGACACTGCAGGCAATGGGTAGAAACTCGCGCCGCGCCTATATGTTCTGGATTCAGGACTTCCTGTATTTTCTAAACCGTCCGCCCGGATCGGACGATGCAGAGGCAATCCACGAATACCTTTCTATCAAGGGAAAGTCAAGCCGCGTCAATACCGTCTTGTTGATCCGGGCCGCTCTGCGGTTCCTGTATAATAGAGCGCTGCGCACCGCCTTTCCTGATATTCCGGGATTGAAAAAGGACAGGATCCTCCCCACCATCATATCCAAGCAAGAGGTGTTGCGAATCCTGAAGGAATGCAGGAATCCAAAGCACCGACTTCTCTTGATGCTTGTCTATTCGGCCGGACTTCGCGTAAGTGAAGCCGTGTCGCTACGTTCCATCGATATACAGATGGATCGCAACCTGATCCATATTCGGCGGGCAAAAGGAAGAAAGGACCGCTATGTTCTGCTTTCGAGAATCGTTCTGGATGATCTGAAGCGGGTTTTTCCATCGCTTGAAGGAGATTTCTGGATCTTCCCGGGCCAGAAAAACGGGCGACATCTGTCGATCCGGAGCGCTCAACAGATATTCAAGAATGCACTTGAAAAGGCGAAGATTCACCGAAACATTTCCATTCACGGTTTACGACATGCCTTTGCCACGCACCTGCTTGAAAACGGCACGGATATACGCGTGATTCAAAAGCTGCTCGGCCATTCCAATCTGCAAACAACGCAGATCTATACGCATGTAACGAAGCAGCATATCCATAAAATAGTCAGTCCACTCGATCAGATGAACGAGCCGTGAGCTGCCACAGGAAGAAGAGGAATGCATGAAATCTACAGAGAATATTGCCGATTGTTGGAGGTTCGGGGGTTTTCAGGATTATACGCATGCGGGAAACGGGCGGCAGGGGTCGATTATACGCATGCGGGTAACACGAGATTAAACGAATGCGTATAGAACAAGTTAGGCGTAATGGCCGAGAATAAAGCAAAATGGCATTAATATCGCACTATATCTTTCATATCGAAGCCAAATACACAATTGAAATCAGCAATAAGATTGAGAGTTATTTGCAAGAAGAGTTGGCAACTGCTTTTAAGCTGTATTTAAGCTCAACGCCCAAAATTCGTATTGAAGTTGAACCCGGTTCTATAAGAATCTATGCCGTTACTCTTGCAGCCCTTTCCTCATTATATGTCGGCATTGGGTTGTATGGCTCCTTCAGATCAGGAATCGATTACATAATTGCAGACAGTAAATCGATTTTCTCAATTGTAACTCGAAATTTTCAAAAAGCCGGGATTCAACCTCAAAGCATAAAGGAAAGAAGAAAAGTTGAGGCGACACCTGAAAAATTGCGCCGCTTGTATTTAAAAATTGATGATCTGGATCGCAATTATAGCAACTGCTCAAAGGACGAAAACAGGAAAAAAATTGGCAATATAAAAGAATACTTGCTGAAGATATTATACTCAATAGATGATCAAGAAGACATCGAACTTCTTAAATACAATATTGGATCAAAACACATTTCAGGCACAGAGTTTTTGGAAGTTTACAGTGTAAAATACGGCTATACGAACAATTTGCCGTACGAAAAGAACAACCCATCGCAGTACCTAAAGAATTATGAACGACTCTTCTTTAGAGATGAAGAAGAATTGTTGAAAATTGAAGACTCAAGAAACAAAAAGAAAGGGAAAACATGAAAACAGCCACTACGCCTAACTGTCGATTTCACGCTGCGGCTCCACTGTCGTGGCGCCTTGGTCTTCGCTCGGCGGTCGCTCCATTCGTCGCTGCTCGCTCAGACACATGCTCCTGTCGTCGCACGTCGTGAAATCCTTTTCGTTATGCGACATTTTGAAAAACAAATATCCAATTGGAGAATAACATGAGTGATCAATTATTAGCAGCCGCAATTGGATCAAGTGCGGCAATCCTGGTCATGTTAACAAAGGATATAATCTGGAGCTTTGTCCAAGAAAATAGAAAAACTAAACGAGAATTATTGGAACGAATTCAATTATATAGTTCGCCGTTTTCCCAATCCTTAAGTCTTTTGGCTTGGCGATTAAAAGAACTTATCGAGAAAAGGGGAATTCTATTTTCGTCGATCGAGCAAACTGAATTTACGGAATATAAAAAGCTATCCACTATTTACCGATTATCAGCTGTGATTGGATGGCTTAGAGCATTGCGAATTGAACTCTCTTACATTGAAGCAATAAAGATTTCAAAAGATTCCGAAAAGATTGAAGCGGGTATCAGAAATTTCGAAAGCTCTCTTGCAGATGGCGAGCATATTGAAGAAACGATATTTATAGAACTTATGGATCAATTAAATATCAATGTTAATTCAATTGAAAAATCAAAAAAAGAAAAATTTATTGCTGACATTGACTATATTAGAAGTTTATATCTTCAAACAAAACAACGTAGCAAGATCAGTTCAGAAATTAAAGCTAAAATTACAACCAGTTTAAGGAAAGCAGGCATTTCGAACGCCAGTCTAAATCGATTGAATTTGAAAAAGTTGTTCAAAAGAAAAGAACGATGGATTTATAGAGACTATCAAACTTCAATTGGAGACTTTATGCTTAAGGATGCCACAGGTCCAAGAAAATATAATATAATTGGATTTGCTGATTTCATCGATAAGCGAAATCAATGGAAGGGGAAGTATAGAAATCATATTGAAGCGCTGGATTCACTATTCCTCAACCTTGATATTGATGAAGTTTCTATAAATGATGCAAGACCTCATCAAATGAGAAGAATGTTTAAGGCTTCTGTTGAAATGCTAATAGTTTTATCTGAATTATCTGAAAACTTTCCAATTGCGAAAAGCGATCTAAAAACATTGCAAAAAGCAGCTCAAAACGTCGCATAACTCAAAGATTACCCGCTCCGCTCAGGTCGCCGCAGGCGCCTTCGCTCCGGTCTTTGCGCTCCCCACTCCGTGGGGTCAGGATGTGCGCCAGTTTGGAAAATTCAAATGGCACACACCGGATCGGGCTTGACCAAATGCCGCCTACGGCTGCACTTCGGTTATCCTCTCCGTTATGCGACATAGGCCTTAGGACACGGGAGTATTTATGAACAGCGAACAACCTCTTCACCATCCAATCAAAGGCATCAATCCGCTGCTTGATCATATCAAGCAGCGCATCCGTCAGGGTGAATCTAAGAAATCCATACTCGCCGCTCTGAAGCCATTTTACCCTAACCCCGCACACCTGGCACGTACTATAGCGATGTTCCCGACCGAATCAGATCGGGAAAGATACCGGTATGTTAACCTCGCCGTCGCCGGGCTCTTCCTGATAACGAACCTATCAGGCTGGTTCTTCGTGATCCTGACCTTTAACGATCTGGGGATCATTGAAAAACTCTTCAACGGGCTTGCCCTGCTCATTCAGCTGGTTTTTTTGTTTGGCGCCTTTCATTTCCAGGGTAATTCTTACCCTTTTATGACTCAGCTTTCTTTAATTCGGCTCTGGTCTTTGTTTCCGGGCTTCAACGATTTACATGCCGACGAGTGGCTGCTGAACGGTGCCTGCCTTGCAGGAGGGGCTTTCATCTGGTACAAGGTCTTTCCTTACTATGGGCTTTCCGGACCCCGCAAGGATGATAGTGGTGAGATCAGAGTCTCCTGAACATCGACCCCGGCCGAAACATCTGGCCGCCGCGCAAACCTCGGCAGCCATCATTCGTTAGTCGAAACTGTCAGAGGTATAGATGATGGAAGCTTCCTCACAAATTTTGTTCACCGCAGCATTTTCGCTGTTATTCAGCCTTTATGCATGGTATCGAATCTCGTGGAGGTTCCAGAAGCATCCTGATCTCAAGCGCGGCTATATCGTTCTCTTTTTTGCATGGCTCTGCTGGGTCAATTCTGGCTCTCTCCTGCGAGAATTTGGTGGCGCATTGTCATTCAATAGCATAGTGTATTCGGCTCGGCCGATCGCTGTGGCGGTCTGGATACTTCTGTTTGGTGGTGCTTCCGTGCTACAGAAGTACCCCGGACTACCGTTTGTTCCAGTTGGCAGTGCCCGGCGCTTGCAAGGCTACGCCTTTCTTTTCCTTTGTCTGGAGTTGCTTTATCCATTGCTGGCTCGCCACGTTGTGGATGTCATGGAGCGCTTTGCCGGCATGATGCCATTGATATTTATAGGTATGTGGCTTGCTATTCTCTACGTTCTCTCCATTATGAGCGGCTGGCAATGGTTGGCCGAGAGCTATCGATTCAGGGGAAAATACCAGGGGCAAATATCATCGATGCAATCCGGTTCAATCGGCCTCTTGAGCGCCAATCATTGTTTGCGCATCGGCACCGGAGATCAGGGATTATATCTGGGCATGATATTGCCGTTTCGGCTCTGGCATCCATCACTGGTCGTTCCGTGGTCAGATGTTGTTGTTGGACGTCGAAAGCTCCTCTTTTTCAGGTCAGTCGTCCTGGAGTTCGCGAAGGCTCCAGGTGTCCTTCTGGTCTTTAGCGAGACCACTGCTTCACGCATCCTTGGTTTTACCGGCTTTACTGCCTCACCTGAAGACCCGATGCCATGAATTCCGGCAACACGGCTACAGAACTGGCGTCCGCCTATTGAGTTCAGAAAGCATTGCAATTGAATTCCGAGAAGCAAGAGTGGCTCATCCTCCCATGAAGATAATCCAATACCTGCGAATGCCTCGAATGATGATCCTGCTCTCATTGACCTCTATCAGTGCATCGATAGCTGCCCAGAGCTGGCCCACTGATAACTCCCCGCGGTACAAGGGCCCTTTTGGCTCACTCCTTTCTTGCAGCGACCTTGAGAAGAAGGTCATGTCAAGGAATCCTGTCCCCTTTCACCCAATGCCCAACCAGGTCGAATACAAATTCATTGTAACCGGGAAGCAGTATACCTATAGTGAAAACCGAAGCTATTTCTTTATCCAGGATCGCTTCCGCATTTTTATGGCCGCTTGCCCCACGCAGGAAAACCCTGATCATTGGTGGGAAAACGAATGGAGATTGGGGAATACCATGATTCGTATAGCAAAGGGCAAGAATGACTCCGGAAGGCCGAGAGTCTTTCTTACGTATGAACAGTTTGAACCTATAAACGGCATGGTCTTTCAGTGGTATTCCCGTCCTATCCATCGAACGGAGTTTATTGCGAACGATTTTGAAGCCTACACCATCGAGTATGTTCCAGAAGATAACTCTATCGCCTATCATCCAATCAGGCAGAGCGAATCATGGGCCATTAACCCAGAACTGATCCCAAAAGAATTCAGCTTGCGCTCTGACTTCTTTTCATGGCTTCATAAATAAAAGAACGCCACGGGTACCCTCGCTTCGATCTTTCCTCTCCCTCTGCCGAAGGTTAGCCCCCGGTGCCAATCACTACCGGTCAATACCATGAAGCACTACCTCTTCATCTGCAGTCAGAACAGGCTACGAAGCCCAACCGCTGAGAATATATTCTCGATTGAGAACAAGATCGAAACCCTGTCAGCGGGAGTCGATCGGGACGCAGAAACGATCGTTTCTGAAGAAGAGATACTATGGGCTGACGCGATTTTTGTAATGGAAAACCGCCATAAAGCGATACTGAAGCAGCGATTCCCGAAAATCATATCGAACAAGAAGATCGTTGTTCTGAATATTCCCGATGAATTCGAGTATATGGACCCTCAACTGATAACGATCCTGAGAAAGAAGATGAGCGCATTTTTATAGGCGGATCAGCGGCTTCGACAATCGGCTGTCGCGGCGGCGTGTCAACCGGCACTCAAAATGACCCGCCCCCGGCACGGATAGTG